>Ga0208113_1000743_pt1 | contig 15976 bp, 13 predicted proteins | sample Knorr_S7_td_NADW_FD_185598 | JGI IMG/M metagenome (GOLD analysis project Ga0208113, IMG submission 185598) | Marine microbial communities from Southern Atlantic Ocean transect - Knorr_S7_td_NADW_ad_2505m_LV_A (SPAdes) (version 2) | ecosystem: Environmental > Aquatic > Marine > Oceanic | place...
CAGCCGGCATAGCCCAGGGCCAGAAGACTTTGGCGCGGGCCTTCACCGCCGGCGATGGCTTTCAGGATATCGATGGTGGCGGTCATCGCCACGTCTTGATCGACGACGATGGTCGCTTTTTGCCGGTAGTCGCGCGAATGGAGCACGAAACCGCGCCCCGATTCGACCGGGCCGCCGAAATGGACGTTGATCTTGTCGCCAGCGCCGACCATATCGATGCCCAGTTGCTCCAGCATGGCGGGAAAGGTCAGCGATTCCAGGGCCCGGTTGATCATCAGCCCCATGGCCCCGTCGTCATTGTGGGCGCATATGTAGATTACCGACTTTTCGAAACGCGGGTCGCGCATCCCCGGCATGGCGATGATCAACTGTCCAGCCAGGTATTGGGGGGGGGTGTCAAGGATTTTGCTCGAATCGAACATCGGGTTTCACCTTGTTGGCCGGTGGGCGGCCGGGAGACAAACAGCGGAAGCGGTTAGCGGCCTGACACTTTATTGTCGGCGATTATGCCATATTTGAAGGCGTTGCGGCAAAGAAAGGGCGCCATTCACGGCCCGGCGGCGGTCTGGGTCCGACAACAGTCCGTGAACGGCGGGCAGCGAAGGGAATAACGAATGGGGAAGTGTGTCCAGGTGACGGCAATATTGTCCCAATGGGCCTCCGAACATGGCCAAATCCCCATAATCTGGTTTCAGGCGGCTGTCGAGGTGGAATTATTTGAAAGACAGTGCAATTTGGATATAGTGACTATGAAACATAAGGTTACTTGGGAAACATGGGATAACCGTGTGCCCTGGCCAAGGTAGATAGACAAAGGACGCGCCCCCGGGGGGCGACCGATGAGCGCCTACCGGATGACAAAAAATATTCAGTTGACCTCAAAGGCTTTGCACTTACCGATGGTCTTTCCCACCTCCCAAATCCTGTCATTGTCGACAAGGGTTCTCGCCGCCTCATTTATTTGTTTGGCAATTTCTTTTCCCATGGGTGCACAGGCGGGCGAAAAAGAACAGAATCAGGTACAGGAAGAGACGGCTGGGGTGCCGTCGTTGCAAATTCTATTAAAGCCGATAATGGCTCCGATTACGGGGGCGAGCCAATATTATGCGCCGATTACGTTATTCATAGAGGCAGTGAACAAAGACCATATTCAGAAAATCTGCCAATACAGGCCCCTTATCGTTGACGCCATCCTGCAGGTTCTTTCGCGCCAACCGATCCCAGTCATTCGCAGAAAGCTCTACCTCAGGAACCTTCCCGCTTAGGTTCTAGCACCGATCAATAGGGCCCTAGGCGCCGAAATCGTACGGGCCGTTTACGTGGTTCCGGGGGCAAATGCGAAGGAGAATAACACTGGTCTATTCCGCGTTTCGTCTTCGAGCTGCAAAATTATCAAGGACAAAGCGGCGGCGACCAAGAAAGGCCATTGAGCACTACCCGGGGTACTGATCGCCGGTGCTCGATGACGCTGTACGGGACTCTCCGTTGGAATCGTTCCGATCGGCTTTCAATTGACTCACTCTGTCCGCAATGGGTCAAAGCGGCCTGCCTTTCGGCGGCCTTGCCGCCGACGATCCGCAGCATGACCGGGATCACGGCCCGTCAACAGTCCGTGAGGCGGCCCCAGGGGCGTGACAAGGGGCGTGATATTGCCATTTTTATCCCTATATTATCCCGGCGGTGACACAGATGTTTTTGACCTTGAAAATTCCCGCCCGGCTGAACTTCGTCGTCCTCTGCATCGGAGTTCTCGCCCTGGTTCTACTCTTGGCCATGTTGGCGTTCTCCGCCGCCCCGGCCAGGGCCGCGGCCGATGGCCGACCCGGCGCCTCGCCGTGGCAACAGACCGAGCAGACGGCGCTGCGCCTGATTGCGGCGACGCAAACCACAGGCGATGCCCGGATCCTCAAGCTCGGCCTTCACTTCAAGCTCAAGCCGGGCTGGAAGGTCTATTGGCGTTCGCCCGGCGACGCCGGGTTTCCGCCGATGCCCGACTGGAGCCCGTCGCAGAACCTGAAGACGGCGGTCGTGCATTGGCCGGCGCCGTCGCGGTTCGAAGTGCTGGGCCTGCAGTCGCTGGGCTATACCGACGAGGTCGTGCTGCCGTTGACGGTCGAACTGATGGATCCGGCCAAGCCCTTGCGCATGGCCGGCGAAGTCAATTACCTGACGTGCCAGAAAATCTGCATCCCCTACACCGCCAAGCTGGCGCTGACCTTGCCCCAGGGGCCGGTCCAGCCGAGCCCCTTCGCGCACCTGATCGGCCGCTTCCAGGCCAACGTCCCCGGCGACGGCAGCCGCCACGGGCTGGCCATCGAAAGGGCCGAGTCCTGGACCCAGGGCAAGACCACGTTTCTTCTGGTGACGGCGACGGCGGCGGTTCCCTTCCAGGCCCCCGACCTTTACGCCGAAGGCCCGCCGGAGCTGGCGTTTTCGAAACCGACCGTCGATTTCAGCAACGCCGGGCGCACCGCCCGCCTACAGATCGAAGTCTACGGCCTCGATGCGCTGGAAGGCCCGAAATCGGAAACCCTGGCCGGGCAACCCCTGACCCTGACCCTGACCGACGGCAAGCGGGCAGCGGAAAGGCGGCTTATCGTCACCGCCGGGATCGGTTCGGCGGCCGGCGGCGCGAAATCCCTGGCCGTAATCCTGATGCTGGCGGTTTTGGGGGGGCTGATCCTCAACCTCATGCCCTGCGTGCTGCCGGTGCTGTCGATCAAGCTGTTGGGCGTCGTCGGCCACGGTGGCGGCGAAAACCGGACGGTCCGGCTCAGCTTCGTCGCCTCGGCCGCCGGCATTCTCGCCGCCTTCGCCGTCCTCGCGGCGGCGCTGATCGCCTTGAAAGCCGGCGGCATGATCGTCGGCTGGGGTATCCAGTTCCAGCAGCCCTGGTTCCTGATCGCCATGACCCTGATGGTCACCGCCTTCGCCTGCAACCTGTGGGGGTTCTTCGAGTTTCGCCTGCCGCGCTGGGCCGCCGATTGGGGCGAACATTCCACCCATATCCACGGTCTCGGCGGGAATTTCCTCCAGGGCGCGCTGGCGACCCTGCTGGCGACTCCGTGTTCGGCGCCGTTCCTGGGTACCGCCGTCGGCTTCGCGCTGGCCCGGGGGCCGGTCGAAATCGCCGCCGTGTTCGCGGCCCTCGGGTTTGGGCTGGCGCTTCCCTTTCTGACCGTGGCGGCGTTCCCGGGGCTGGCGACGCGGCTGCCGAAACCGGGGCCGTGGATGGTGACGCTGAGGCGTTATTTGGGGCTGGCGCTGGCGGCAACGGGAGTGTGGCTGCTGTCGGTCCTGGCCACCGGCATAGGCATCGTCGCCTCGGTCCTGGTGGGAGTGCTGGCCGCCGCCGCCGCCGGGGTGTTGTTCCTCGGCCACCAAGGGCCCAAAGGCGCCGGGCGCCGGACGCCGGTGTGGTTTGCGGCGGCGGTGGCGGCGTTCCTGGTTCCCGGCTGGCTCGGCGAAACCCGCGTCGGCAAGGCGGCGGGGACGGCGTTGGCGCCCGATCCCGAAAGCGCCCAAACCCTCGACGCCTTGTGGACGCCCTTCGACGAAGCCGCCATCTCGAAACTGGTCGCCGACGGCAAGACCGTGTTCGTCGATGTCACCGCCGACTGGTGCCTGACCTGCCAAATCAACAAGGCCTTCGTGTTGAGCGCGTCGGCCGTGGTCGCCGCCCTGAAGGACCCCGGCATCGTCGTCATGAAGGCCGACTGGACCCTGCCCGACCCCGGGATCTCCGCCTACCTGGCCCGCTATCAGCGCTACGGCATTCCGTTCGACGCCGTCTACGGGCCCGGCGCGCCCGGCGGCCTCGTGCTGCCGGAACTGCTCAGCCGGGAATCGGTCCTGGGCGCATTGGAAAAGGCCGCCGGGGTCAAAAAAACCGGCTGATTTTTGCCGCACAATTGATTATGTCTTGAACACCAAAAACGCAAAATTAAACAGGGAGGGACCCATGGCCATCAACGTAGGCGATAAAATTCCAACCGTGGACCTGTCGATTATGACCGCCGACGGGCCGGAAGGCATTTCCACCGACGATATCTTCGGCGGCAATAAAGTCGTCATCTTCGGCCTGCCCGGCGCCTTTACACCGACCTGCTCGGCCAAGCACCTGCCCGGTTTCGTCAACAACGCCGAGGCGCTCAAGGCCAAGGGCATCGACGCTATCGTCTGTTTGGCGGTTAATGATGTCTTCGTCATGGGCGCCTGGGGCAAGGACCAGAACGCCGGCGATCATGTGATGATGGTCGCCGACGGCAGCGCCGTGTTCACCAAGGCCACGGGCCTTGAGCTCGACCTGACCGAAAAAGGGCTGGGACTCCGGTGCCAGCGGTTTTCCATGGTCGTCGATGACGGCGAGGTCAAAAACCTGCATATCGATGAAGCCGGCGGCTTCGAGACGACCAGCGCCGAAGTGCTGTTGGGCGAGCTTTAACGCCGCTAGTGAAGCCACGAGTGACACCGTTGGGGCTTTTTACCGCCGGCGGCGATTTCCCAGGCCCGCCGCACAGCAGCCCGATGGCAACGGCCGGGTGGGCCGCCAGGGCCTTCGGGTCAACCAATTTTGCCATCAACGCCTAGCCGGCCCCTTCGGCGGCTTGCTCGGCGCCCTGGCGGGCCAAGGCGTCGGCGCGTTCGTTTTCCGGGTGGCCGGCGTGGCCCTTTACCCAGTGCCAGTCGACGTCATGGCTTTCCATCGCCGCCTCCAGGCGCCGCCACAGGTCTTCGTTCTTGACCGGCTTCCTGGCCGCCGTGCGCCAGCCGTTCCGCTTCCATTTGGCGATCCATTCGGTGATGCCCTTCTGGACATAGGTGCTGTCGGTATAAACGGCCGCAGAACGGCCCCGGGTCAGCGCCTCGAGGCCCTGGATCGCCGCCATCAGCTCCATGCGGTTGTTGGTGGTCTCCGCCTGGCCGCCGAAAAGTTCCTTTTCGTGCCCGCGCCAGCGCAGCATCACCCCCCAGCCACCGGGTCCCGGATTGCCCAGGCACGCGCCGTCGGTGAAGATTTCGGTGGGCTCCGCGGTCTCGTCGCTCATCGCTTATTCCAATCCGTACTCGGCCGGGCCCTTGACGGCGCGGTGGAACCGGAGCCTGGCCAGGAACTCTAGCGGGTCCTTACACGTTACCAGGGCGTCCTTGGGCGTATGCCGCCAGTCATAAAGCCGGGTCAGCAAAAAGCGCATGGCGCTGCCCTGGGCCAACAGCGGCAGGGCCTCCATTTCCTCGGCTGAAAATTCGCGGACCTTGCGGTACGCCGCCAACATGCGCCGTGCCTTGGTGACGTTGAAGCTGAGGTCCGGCTCGAAACACCAGGCATTGAGACAGACGCCCAAGTCGTAGGCGAACATGTCGGTGCAGGCGAAATAGAAATCGATCATGCCGGTCAGCTTGCCGTCGCGGAAGAACACGTTGTCGGGAAAAAGATCGGCGTGGATGACGCTGGCGGGAAGGCCGGTGGGCCAGCCTAATTCCAGCGCCTCCATCTCCGCGGCAAGTTCCTTGGCCAGTCCGGGCTCCACTTCGTCGGCGCGGTCCTCCGATTTAGCCAACAGCGGCCGCCAACCGGCCATCGAAAGATCGTTGTCGCGGCTCATATCGAAATCGGCCCCGGCCAGATGGAACTTCGCCAGGGCGGTGCCCAGCTCGGCCGTATGATCGGGCGTAATCCGCCTCGGCCACATCCCGGACAGGAACGTCACGATGGCGGCGGGCCGGCCGCAAAGCCGGCGCAAGGCCTTGCCGTCACGGCCGTGGACCGGCGTCGGACACGGGATGCCGGCTTCGGCCAGATGGTCCATGAGGCCGAGGAAAAACGGCAGATCATCAGCGTTCACCCGTTTTTCATAGAGAGTCAGGATGAAGTTACCGTCTGTGGAGGAGAGGGCGAAATTGGAATTCTCGACTCCTTCGGCGATGCCTTTGCAGGACAACACCTCGCCGATGTCGTATTCAGCGGCGAAAGCGACCAGTTCCTCGTCGCCGACTTCGGTATAAACGGCCATGGTGTCCCCTTGCCCGGTTCCCCCGGGATGTCTAACGGAACCGCTGACGGTCTGGCAAGGCCGATGACGCCCTTGGGAAAGGTCATGGTAAAGAGTATTTTAACCCCGTATTGCCCAGATGAGCCTGTGATTTTACGCCAGCGCCCCCAGGATCCTGGTATAAGAATCATAGCGTTATAGATGCTTTTGGGGTGTTGATAGGGCCCACCCGATGGGTGAATCGAAAGCGGGGGTTATGAAGCTGGTTTTGACCGTCGCTTGAAGCTTGAGTTCCACGGTTCCCAAGTCACTTCCGATGCCGGGTTGTTGCCGTGCCAAGAAGCTTGTTCCAGAAAATCCTGGGCCTGATTGATGATCTACGACGAAGACCCGTTCCGGCGTAGGCCGAGGAAATCGACGGCAAGGAGAAAGCGACAGGAGAGGTGCGTCTAGATGACGACAGACTTGGCCGAATGGGCTTCCGAACACGGCCAAATCATCAAATCTGGCCTATCGGAAAACTACGGAGGTGAAACTATTCTAACGACGGCGAAAAATGGGTATTTTTTGAACCGATTTGAAGGTTACCGGGAAATGTCGGATTAAGGCTTCGCAACGACAATCAACGGCAAGCGGAATTTCGGCTTATTGACGCCATGCACCGCCGCTGCACGGGACACAAGCAATCCATGGACGACAATTTTGAAAAGACGCTTGAGCGCCTCAAGACAGACTATATCGAGGGCAGCGGCGACAAGCTTGACAAAATCGACGCGATCATCGAACGCATGCACAGCGGCGCTGGCGACAGGGGCGCCGACTTCGTCGACCTGCAGCGGGATATCCACAGCCTGAAGGGCTCCGCCGGCACTTTTGGGTTTTCATCCGTCACCATCGTCGCCCACCGGCTGGAGGACTACATCGAAGCCACCCGCCGCCTCAGCAACGAACAGCTCATGGACGTCCAGGTCTTCATCGACCGTATTCGCGGGATATTCCAGGCCGACGTCAACCCCACCGAGGCGGAGATGGACGCCATCCTGCGCGCCCTGCCGTCGGGAACGGCGACCCTGGTTAGCGCCCAGGAAGTCCGCAACGTCATCGTGCTGCTGGTCATGCCCAAGGGGGTGCAACGCAGCCTGATCGGGGGGGAACTGGCGTCCTGCTGATTCGATCTGTCCTTCACCGAATCGCCCATCGAGGCGATCGGCCTGGCGATTTCCCTCAAGCCCGACATCGTGGTCTCGTCCATGGAGATGGAACCCCTGACGGGCGCCGAGTTGGGGGGCGTTTTCAAGACCATCGAGGCGACCTCCCGGTCGGCATTCTTCCTGACAACCAGCCACGAAGACGACTCGGGAATCCTCAAAACCCTGCCCGAGGGCGCCTACGTTATCCACAAGGGTCCCAAATTCACCGAAGAGCTGTTAACCTGCCTCATCGGCATCAGCGTGTTCGGGACCTTTAAGCGCTAATGGTCATAATAAAATTCTAATTGTCGAGGACGATAAAGATCTGTCGCAGATCCCTACCAACCTTATTGGCGATGTCGCCGGCGTGACCAAGGCGGAGACCGTGGAGAAGGCGAAATCCGCACTCGAAACGACCCGATGGTCGTTGGTGATTTTGGACATCGGAATGAATACAATCGTCTGTAGGTTTTGGCCGGTTAGAGAAATCGCTATTGACCTAATCGAACCGGAGCAAAGAACCATGCTTGGCCGATCAAAATCCTCAGGGGCCTTCCCCCAGCCATGGGAAGCCGCCGGTGCCGTTGCCGTGATGGCTGCCTTATTCGTGTTTTCGGCGATGCCGACGCCGGTGCTGGCCGGTTTGGCGCCCGCACCCGGCATAGAGGTCGCGGCCCGGCCGACAGGCGACATTCCGACCGATGAACGGCGGGGCGGGAAGCCCAGCCCGTTGATCCTGCGCGCGCAAAAAGCGCTATCGGACCTGGGCGTTTACCGGGGCCCCCTGGACGGCCGCATGGACGTCGCCACAAAATCGGCCATCCAGGCCTATCAACGGGGCGCCGGGCTCAAGGCCGATGGCCGCCTCACAGAAGAGTTGGTGGAAAGCCTGGAAAACAGTATTCAGGTCCGTGTCCTACTAAGGCGCCTCGAAAAAGTTCGCATCGAAAACATCAGCGCCGCCCGCAAGGCGTTGTTGGGCCATCCGGCGACCCGCGATCTGGTCACCGGTGAAAAACAAGAAGTCGCAGATCCGACAAGAGACAAGACAACGTGCTTCAAAAACCTTACCGTCCGTTGCCTGTTGGATGAGGCCCTTGATAGCGTCAAGGCGGTTTTCAAGCCCGAACTTCGCGATTGGGCGTTGGGTGAAATTCTCGTCGCCCAGGCGCGCGCCGGCCTCAGGCCCGAAGCCATGCAGACAGCGGGCCGCATTCGTGATCCTCGGTTGATCGTCGTCGCGCTCAGGGATATCGCCGAAGCCCAGGCCGCTTCCGGGTTGAGCGAGGAAGCCCTGGCCGCCGCCGGGATTATCCCCAATCCGAAGAAGAACGCCGAGGCTCTGGCCGCCATCGCCGATATTCAGGTTAAACGCGGTGACAAGAACGACGCCCTTGCCACGGCCGAGCGCTTGCTTAATGCGTTGCCGGCCATCGACGATTCCTTGACTCGGATATCCCTGCAAGCCCGGGTCGCCGTTATCCTGGCAAAATCGGGCAATGCGCCCCAAGCCAGCGACATTCTGGCCAAGGCCGAGTCCTTTTCCCGCGCCAATATCTCCGGGGACAATCTCGGCATCGCCCTTCGCCACATCGCCAAGGGGCTGGCGGAAACCCAGCAATTAGCCCAGGCCATGACGATTCTCAGCGACGTCACGGACGATTCCAATCGTACCCCCGTGCTGATAGCGGCGGCCACTCAGCAAGCCCTGGCCGGCGACATGGCCGCCGCCCTGGCCACCGCCGACACTATCGAAGGCGTCAGATACCGGGCCGTGGTTCTGGGGCGGATCGCCTTGTCGCAAGCCGAAGCGGACGATTTGGACGCCGCCGAAGTTACCCTTGAAACGGCGCTGGCGGCGATTGACAAGATCAAGCTTCCTTACGCCCGCTCCTATGCGGTCAGCCGGGTTTCCATTGCCATGGCCGGGATCGGCAAGGCGCCCCAAGCCTTGGACAAATCGGAGGTGATTTTCCAGAAAGCCGCCAAAACAGCACTAGGAATCGATGACAATCGGCTCCGCGCCCATACCCTTTGGACCATTGCCGCCGAACAAATCCGCGCCGGGGACGAGAGTGGTGCCAGGAAAACGAAAACGCTCGCCAAACAAGCCACCGGGGAAATCAAGAGCTCGCTCAGCCAAGTCTGGATGTTCAGTGAAATCGCCGCCGGACACGCCACCGAAGGCGAGGATACCGATGCCTGGGCGGCCTTTGACCAAGGCGTTCTCGTCGCCCGGACCATCGATAACGCCTGGGGCCGGGCCCGGGCGTTTGGGAAGCTGGCCGCCACTCTTATCGAGCTGATCAACCCCGGCAAGGGCCTGTCAACCAATTCCGAGCAACAGCCTTAACCCTGAAAAACGCCGCCGGCCCCTCTCCCCTTATTAGTGAGCTTGCCGCCAACAGGGGGCTGTTTTACAGTCGCCCCGGAACGCCGGCATGGACCCGCGGGTGGGTTATCCCAACCGCGAAAACGATGCCATCCAGGAACCAGGGAACCAATGACCATGGACAAACCTGTCGCGGCGCAAGATGGACCCTATGAGACCGAGGTGGAAGAAGGAAAAACCTATGTCTGGTGCGCCTGCGGGCGAAGCGCCACGCAACCTTTTTGCGACGGTAGCCATGAGGGCACGAATTTTTCGCCGGTCGTCTACAAAACCGAAAAAACCGCAATGGTATTCTTCTGCGGCTGCAAAAAGACCGGCAACCAGCCGCTTTGCGACGGCTCCCACTCCGCAAAGTGACGGGAAAGTGATGGGGTCGGCATTCGACCGGTTCAAGGGACGCTTCCGCGGGTCCTTCCGCGGGATGAAAACTGCCCTTGTCCCGACCCTGCTGGCGGCAGGGCTCGCCGCATGCAGCGCTTATGAATATGTCTCCGACAAGATATCCGATCCCATCGTCCTGCGTTGTCCGGATTATCTGGTTATCGCCGACGCCGCCAATCTGGTCCGCTTCCGCGACGGTCCCGGCCGTGACCTGATCGACGTCGATTTCGTGACCGAAATCATCCGCGTCCAACTTGCGTGCACCAGCAACATCGACAAGAGAACCCGGGTTGGAACTTTGGAGGTCGAGGTGTTCGTTTTTTTTCGCGCCGAGCGCGGCCCGGCGAACCGCAGCCGCAAGGGACGATTCGATTATTTCATTAGCGTCGTCGACCGCGACAATAAAATCCTCTATCGGGAGGCGTTTGCAATAAATATTGGCTTTCCCGGCAACAAAACCCGTCTCCTGCTGAGGAGCGAATCGGTGACACTGGAAATTCCCATCACCCCTAAACGAGCCAGCCGCAGCTACCGTATTTTTGCCGGGCTGGAATTGAGCCGCGACGAACTTGAGTTCAACCGGCGGCGGCGTGAAAGGACCGGCAAATAACCTATTGCCACCGGCCCTGATTATTGACCTAGTGGGGTCGGGCATGGCAAGCTTAGCGGTGAAGAGAGTGACAAAATATCATATGAACCCTGCGGGAGAGACCGGCTGAACGGCCAGCCACTCTGGCGGTTTTGGGCCGGCGCCGAAGGAGCAACCGCCCCGGAAACTCTCAGGCACCCGGACCGCAGGGAGATGAGGCTCTGGAAAGCGGGCGGCGGTGTAATCAACGGCCTGACTTCAGGCAACGCCCCGCCCCATTGAAGATGCAACCCCGCCGGCCCGAGCTGTCGCCGGAGGGTGAATCTTTCAGGTCCCGAGACAAAGGGGGCGCTTGGCGAAGGTCGGTGGGATGACGATCCACCGGCCAGAAAGGCGCACCACCGTTTTCGGAGAGCCAGATGACCGATCAAGAAGTCCAGGACCTGAAACAGACCCCGCTCGATACCCTGCACCGGGAATGGGACGCCAAGATGGTGCCCTTCGCCGGTTATGACATGGCGGTACATTTCCGCGAAGGCATCATCGCCGAACACCTGCATACCCGGGCCGAGGCTTCGATCTTCGACGTATCGCACATGGGGCAGGCGAAACTGTTGGGGGACGACGCGGCGGCGGCTCTCGAAACCCTGGTGCCGGGCGATATCCAGGGCCTGGCCCCCGGCAAGACCCGTTACACGGTCCTGACCAACGAACAAGGCGGCATCCTCGACGACCTGATGGTCACCGACCGGGGCGATCACCTTTACCTGGTCGTCAACGCCGCCTGCAAGGACGCCGATTTCGCCCATATCCGAAACCGCCTCGCCGAGCGGGCGCGACTCGAAATCCTCGACGACCGGGCGCTCCTCGCCCTGCAAGGACCGGCGGCGGCAACCGTGATGGGGCGTTTGCACGCCGAAGCCCCGGACATGGCGTTCATGACCGCCGCCGCCTTGGACCTCGACGCCATCCCCTGTTTGGTCACCCGCTCGGGGTACACCGGCGAGGATGGCTATGAGATTTCCGTCGCCGCCCCCGATGCCGAAAAATTGGCCAGGCGGCTGCTGGCCGAATCGGAAGTCCTGCCAGCCGGCCTCGGGGCGCGCGATTCCCTTCGCCTCGAGGCGGGGCTGTGTCTTTACGGCCATGACATCGACAAGACGACGACCCCGGTCGAGGCGAGCTTGTCCTGGGTCCTCGGCAAGAGCCGCCGAGAGGAAGGCGGGTTTCCCGGCGCCGGGATCATTCTCGATCAATTGAAAACCGGCGCCGCTAAAAAACGGGTCGGCCTGAAACCCGACGGCAAGTTCCTGGCGCGCGACCATACCGCGGTCGAAAACGACGCCGGCGAGGTGATCGGCGAAGTGACCAGCGGCGGCTACGGGCCGAGCGTCGAAGGCCCGATCGCCATGGGCTACGTGAAGACCGAGTATGCAAGCCCCGAAACCCCGGTTAACCTGAGGGTCCGCGGCAAGGCGCTGCCCGGTTCCGTGGTCAAGCTGCCGTTCGTCGACCAGCGTTATTACAAATCCTAGAGCACTTAGCCCAGGGGGAATCCCATGACCGTCAAATACACCAAGGAACACGAGTGGATCAGGATCGACGGTGATACCGCCACCATCGGCATCAGCGAATACGCCCAGGAGCAGTTGGGGGAAATCGTCTTCGTCGAATTTCCCGAAGCCGGCACACTGTTGGAAAAAGGGTCGGAAGCCGCGGTCATTGAATCGGTCAAGGCGGCAAGCGAGGTTTACGCCCCGGCCTCGGGCGAGGTGACCGAGTCCAACCCCGACCTCGACGCCGATCCGGGGAAAGTCAACGCCGACGCCACCGGCGAGGGCTGGCTGTACAAGATGAAAATCACCGACGCCGGCGAACTCGACGACCTGATGGACGAAGACGAATATAAGGGCTACGTGGAGGGACTCGGCTAATGCCGGCGAGCACGCTCAGCGACCTCGAACAGCGGGACGATTTCATCCGCCGCCACATCGGCCCCAGCGAGGCGCAAATCGCCGCGATGCTCGAGACCTTGGGGCTGCCCTCCCTGGACGCCTTGATCGAAAAGACGGTGCCCGAAAACATCATCACCGGCCACACCCTTGAAATCGGCGGCGACAAGACCGAACGCGGGACCCTTTCGTACCTAAGGCGCATGTCGGAACGCAACAAGGTCTTCATCTCGATGATCGGCATGGGCTATTACGGCACCAAGCTGCCGGGCGTCATCCTGCGCAACGTGCTCGAAAACCCCGGCTGGTACACCGCCTATACCCCCTATCAGGCGGAAGTCAGCCAAGGGCGGCTCGAAGCCCTGATGAATTTTCAGCAGATGATCATGGACCTGACCGGCATGGACCTGGCCAATGCGTCGCTGCTCGACGAAGGCACGGCGGCGGCGGAAGCCATGGCCATGGCGCATAGGCTTTGCAAGACCGGCTCAGACGCGTTCTTCGTCGCCGATGACTGCCACCCGCAGACCATCGCCGTCGTCGAAACCCGGGCCCGGTCGATGGGCTTCACGATCGTCCGCGGCGATCCTTTCAGCGATTTGGCGGGCCACGACATTTTCGGCGTCTTGGCCCAATACCCAGGCACCACGGGGGCCGTCCGCGACCTCCGGCCGGTCATCGACATGGCTCACGATAAGGGCGCGCTGACGACGGTGGCGACCGACCTTTTGGCGCTTGTCCTACTAAAGCCGCCGGGCGAGATGGGCGCCGACATCGTCGTCGGCTCGTCGCAGCGTTTCGGCGTGCCGATGGGCTACGGCGGGCCGCACGCGGCGTTTTTCGCCACCCGCGACGAATTCAAGCGCCAGACCCCGGGCCGGATCATCGGCGTGTCGGTGGATACCGCCGGCCGCCCGGCGCTCCGCATGGCCTTGCAGACCCGCGAACAGCACATCCGCCGGGAAAAGGCAACCTCCAACATCTGCACGTCGCAGGTGTTGCTGGCCATCCTCGCCGGTTTTTACGCCGTCTACCACGGCGCCGACGGGCTGACCCATATCGCGCGCAAGGTCCACCGGATGACCCGGATCCTGGCCGAGGGCCTGAAAAGGCTCGGCTTTGAAATCGAAACCGAGGACTTCTTCGACACGATTACCGTCGTCGTCCCCGGCCAGGCCAACGCCCTGGCCGCCCGGGCCAGGGAGTCGCGGATAAACCTGCGCCTCGTCGACAAGGACCGGTTGTCGATTTCCTTCGATGAAACCACCCGGCGCAAGAACCTGATGAGCCTATGGAAGGTTTTTTCGACAAAGGCCGACAACGTGCTCGATATCGAGGAATTGGACCGCACCGCCGGGCACGGCTTGCCCGAAGATTTAAGACGCACCAGCGGCTTCCTCGGCCATCAGGTGTTCAACCTCTATCACGGCGAGACCGAGATGCTGCGCTACCTGAGACGCCTTGCGGCCAAGGATATCGCGCTGGACCGGGCTATGATACCCCTGGGCTCGTGCACCATGAAGCTCAATTCGTCGACCGAAATGATCCCCGTCACGTGGCGCCATTTCGCCGCCATCCATCCCTTCGCGCCGCTCGAGCAGACCCAGGGCTACCAGCAGCTTTTCGAGGAACTCGAACACATGCTCGCCGAGGCAACCGGCTTCGACGCCATCTCCCTGCAACCCAACGCCGGTTCACAGGGCGAATACGCGGGCCTTCTGGTCATCCGCAAATACCTGCAAAGCCAGGGCCAGGGCGGCCGCGACGTCTGTCTGATCCCGGCCTCGGCCCACGGCACCAACCCGGCCAGCGCCCAGATGGCCGGGTTGAGGGTGGTGGTGGTTACCTGTGACGAGGCCGGCAACGTCGATATCGGCGACCTCGAGGCCAAGGCCCAGGAACACCATGACCGGCTGGCGGCGCTGATGATCACCTATCCGTCGACGCACGGGGTCTTCGAGGAGGCGATCGGCCAAATCTGCGCCATCGTTCACGGCCACGGCGGCCAGGTGTATTTCGACGGCGCCAACCTGAATGCCCTGGTCGGCATCTGCCGGCCCGGCGAAATCGGTGCCGACGTGGCGCACCTGAACCTGCACAAGACCTTCGCCATTCCCCACGGCGGCGGCGGCCCGGGGGTCGGGCCGATCGGGGTGTTGAAGCACTTGGCGCCGTTCCTGCCCGATCACCCCCTGGTCGAAGCCGTCAACCCGGCGGCCCGGGGCGGCGAGACCATCGGCACCGTGTCCTCGGCGCCGTGGGGGTCGGCATCGATCCTGCCGATTTCCTGGTCCTACATGTTCATGATGAAGGGCCACGGGCTGAAGAGAGCGACCCAGGTGGCGATCCTCGGCGCCAACTATATCGCCCGGCGCCTGGAGCCCCATTACCCGGTCCTCTATACGGGCAAGAACGCCATGGTCGCTCACGAATGCATTATTGATCTGCGCCCGATCAAGGAATCATCCGGCATAACCGTCGACGACGTGGCCAAGCGGCTGATCGATTACGGTTTCCACGCGCCGACCATGTCTTTCCCGGTCGCCGATACGCTGATGATCGAACCGACGGAAAGCGAGGCCAAGCGCGAGCTCGACCGTTTCTGCGAGACGATGATCGCGATCCGGGCCGAAATCGCGGCGATCGAGAACGGCGACGCCGACGGCGACGACAATGTGCTCAAAAACGCCCCGCACACCCATCACTTGCTGATCGCCGACGATTGGCGCCACCCCTATTCCCGCCGCCAGGCGTTCTTCCCCTTGAAAGGGCTGCTGGAGGACAAGTACTGGCCGCCGGTCGGCCGCATCGACAACGTCGCCGGCGACCGAAACCTTGTCTGTTCGTGCCCGCCGATGGAGGACTACGCCGAGGCGGCGGAATAGGCGTCGGGAAAGAGTAAGTATACTTTTCCCGTATTCCTAAGCGGCGTGTGGCCGGACCTCGGCATCGAGGCGTTGGCCATTGGCCTCCTCGGCGACCTCCAGTTCGTAATGGGATTGCAGGTTCATCCAGAACTGGGCGCTGATCCGAAAATACCGCGCCAACCGCATCGCCGTGTCGGCGGTGATCCCGCGCCGCCCGCGCACGACGTCGTTGAGACGGGTCCTCGGCACCCCGATGGCGCGGCTGAGCGCGTTAACGCTAAGGCCGAGCGGTTCCAGGAAGTCGGCCTTAAGGACCTCTCCCGGATAAATCGGCGGGATATCGCGCTTGCGGTGTTTGGCCATGGCAACCTCGTTAGCGATGGTAATCGACAAACTCGACCTCGTGGGCGTCTCCGTCCCGCCAAACGAAACATATTCGCCACTGGTCGTTGATCCGCACCGAGTGTTGGCCGGATCGGGCTCCCTTCAGCTTCTCCAGCCGGTTGCCGGGGATTCGCCGTAAATCGCCGAGGGCGACGGCGGCGTTGATCGCCGACAGTTTCCGCAACGTGCGGCGCTGTAAATCCCCCGGAAGCCGCTGGGGGGACCGCC
>Ga0208113_1000749_pt1 | contig 15906 bp, 16 predicted proteins | sample Knorr_S7_td_NADW_FD_185598 | JGI IMG/M metagenome (GOLD analysis project Ga0208113, IMG submission 185598) | Marine microbial communities from Southern Atlantic Ocean transect - Knorr_S7_td_NADW_ad_2505m_LV_A (SPAdes) (version 2) | ecosystem: Environmental > Aquatic > Marine > Oceanic | place...
TGATTCTGGTCACATTCGTGCTATGGGCAACCCAGAAACAACTGCGAAACCATATGTGACTCTCAGATGTCCGACACAGTCCTAGCCTCGCCGAGTCTCCAACTCGACGGGTTCACAGAAGATCGTAAACCTTGCTTCAACCTCTCCAGGTGTATGCGTGGTCCACCGACAGGACCAGCCCGCCCCAACCCATATCCTTCGGGGGAGCCGACCCATCCCAGCCTCAGCGCAGTCCACAACCCGATTGGCAGCACGATCATACGCAGGGAAAACCTGTGCTCGACTCGCTCAGCGTGTTCTCGCCGCCGTCAGTTCATCCAGCCAAGACTCTTTTCGGGCGTTCTGGAGGTACTCTTGTAGGAGTCCAGTTGTTTGAATCCCAGCCCCATCGCCCTCGTTCCGCCCTTCTAAAGCTCGACCAGCGCAAAGCCGATGTCTCCGGCATGGCAGGCAATCACGCTGACGCCTGCGTCCACCATATAATCGCCGGATGTGTCTCGTTCCAGGTCTTCGCTGCCGTAGCCGTACATCTCGAACATCGTCAGTTCGCCACGGGTGGTTCCGAAAGACTACGCCGCTGGGATTCCCTGGCAATCTCGGGTCGAAACTATGGCAATCGCCGAACCGAACCCAACGCCGTCCGGGTGATCGGCCAGAGTTGCGGTTCCACGCCTCTCCATGACCGCCAGAGTTTCGGCGAGTTGATTCTTGTCGCCGGTAGTGATATCTGTGTCGCCAAAGACAACGCGCACCTGAGCTCACGTGTTGCAAGCCGCTACGCCAATGCTGGCGGCGACGCGGATGCTGGTCTCACATATATCCATTGCGCTCTCGCTGGGCAAGAGGTCAGGAGTGCATTGAATCCTAGCGTATTTGCTGTCGATGCTCTGGGCCGGAGTCTTAGCAGTCAGCGTTTTGCAGACTCTAGAGGAGTCTTCCAGCAAAACATGACCTTGACTCACCAGCGCGAGAAGCAGAAATCGCAGCCTGTCGTCGGACACCACCTCGACCGCACCGATGTTTTGCTCCAACGAGGCCAACGTCTCTTGGAAAGAACCCTGGGACAAAAACCCCGACTCTGCAAACCTCGCGCTTTGTACCAATTTGGGATATAGCGTACTGTATCGGTCCTCGCTCATTTACTGTGCCGCTCGCGTGTCGTCCAACGTTGTGTGCTCCAAGCCCGTTTATACGTTGTCAACCCGACACACGATTTCCCCTTTAACAGACAAGTCACCTTGATTGTATTCTAGCCACCAACTCATTCACACGTTGTCCCCTCTGGAATTGATGTAGAGGTTGCTATCCAATGCTCGTAGGAGTGTTTGCGGACCAGCAGATAATACGTCAGTAAATCGAATCCCTGCCAACAGTGAAAGCTTTGAAAGATCAGTTTGATAAACTTCTTTCTGCTCGATCAGTATCCAGATCAATGGATTGCTGTCTTCAACCAAGAAGTGGTCGCCCCTTCTTAAGACGCGCGGAAATTACTCGTGCGTCTGAAAAAGAGGCACCATTAACCAAAGTCATAGTAAAACACTTCACCCGAGAAGAAGAGGTTTTCATACTCCCTTCGGAACACTGAATCTCGCCCCATGACGCGATGCGGCTCTAGACCCCACGCATCCAGCAGGCAATGAAACCGCCAGCGATCTCCTCAGCAGCAATCCCCCCATCCGATGACACCACACACACGCGATTCGACTCGCCGTCAGACAGTGGCGTCCTGTCCCTCTGGAGGCCCAACTCGCCAGCGAACAAAAGTTGCGTGCCGTCGGGCGACCAAGGTGAGTGAGACTGATTGTACTGGTCAAAGTACATGAATGTGATCAAATTTTCCTGGGTGGGACGGAAATCAACCAGATACGTCACGTCTCCCGACTCGACGTCATGCACCGCCCATCTCAGCGAACCCTGACCTGTTTCGGAAGTGGTGACGTACGCGATTTTCGAGCCGTCGGGCGACCAGAAAAAGGCCAACGTCGGGTCATCGTTAATCTTGTTTTCGGTCCCTTCGTTAGGCTCCAGCATCCACAGCCCGTCGTAGAAACCAGACCGGCCTCGCATGTCCCGCACCAGCGCAAGGGCAGAGCCACCAGGCTGCCAACAGCAAGCTCCGATCCCCGGCACCTCCATGACGACTTTGACCTCCGGCTCTCGAAGGCCTAGAACCACCAGCCTTTGCCTGTTGTTTTCAGCGTCAATAAATATCGCGGCTCTGCCATCCACTGCGTTCCACGCCGGAGCCATGTAAAGAGTACTGGAGCCGGGGAACTGACGCATCTCAAACTCGTCCTCCAGGTCGATCAGGTAGTGTTCCTGGAACGAATGCACGAATATCCTGTCTGAGTCTGGCGCCCACGCGCAGTACAGAGGGCCGCCACTCAAAATTCGGCGCGGTGGCGCCTCGGAGTCTGCGTCGTGCAGAAACAGGGTCAACGCCCCATCTGACGTCTGTGCGACGAACGCCAACTTTGAGCCGTCAGGTGACCACAGTGAGTAGTGGGGAGTGCTTGGAGCGATTTCGCCGGTCTCGAAGTCGTTGACGTATGCTAGCCGGACGTCATCGCCGTCCAGATCAGCGAGATACATGCCCAACTCGTTGTCATCTGTGTCGGTTGACTGGTACCCAGAAAAAGCGATCGTGCGACCGTCAGGAGACCAGTTGGGCCAGGTGCAATAGGTATCCGGCGCATTGATTCGACGAGGAGAATCGCCAGCGCCGCCCATCACATTCAAAATCCCTTTGTGATCCACGTAAGCGATGGAGTTCACCGCCTAACCTTCATCTCCGCCAGCCTCTCGATTACTCTCTCATCGAAGGGCAGGGTGACGTCCGGAAAGTCCGAGGGCTCGAGTTTCGCGCACGGTACGTCGAGACGGTCTGTCAGTCCGTCGTACACGATTTCAGCGATCTTTGGTAGAGACAGAACGTCCTCAGCGTTATACCTGACCAGAGTGTCTCTGGCTGCTTTGTCCCCGTTGCGCCACATACGCCACATCAGCACGGCGTCAAATCCATTTAATGTGGACAGCGCCGAAGGACGTCCGACTTTCAGCTGTTTTTCGATGGCCTTCAATCCACCAGTCAGCCCCATTCGGCGCAGGGGAAACATCAGGTCGATGTGTGCGACCTGGGCGAACATTCTTCCCAGTTTGTGTTCGATGAAAGGCAAATCAAACGCGGCGCCGTTGAACGTGACCAGCAGGTCATACTCTTCTAATGCGCCGCGAAGGTCTTCCATGTTTTCGTCTTGAACGAACGCCCGATAGCCCTGGAAATCGAGCACGCCCACCATCGTGATGTCTGAGGAATCGGGAGACAGTCCGGTTGTCTCGATGTCGACAAAGGCGGCGCGATCTCGAAATTCAGCGTATAGGCGCCACATTTCGTTTCTTGGCAGGGCGTCCGAGAAATAGGAAGCATCCATCTCGTCAAGACGTTCTTGAGACTCTGCCACGAGACTCCGAAGCTGCACTGCTTTGCGCTCGGCGCGATCGGGCAGGCTCGACGCGCTAAGAAAGTCTTCCCAAGTGTGTACGCCCGAATCCCAAAGCTCGCGCTCAGTGACGGGGCCAATATCAGGGAGGTGAACGAAGGTGTTGGGCAGCATGGCAAACCGATTTTCTCAGGCTGGACAGATTCGCATTTTAACCCAATCAGAACAGGCGCACAACGACGGAGGTGTCAGGCGAGTTTCACTGTCATACAGAATCCGCAGGCGAAGTATCTAGTGTCTAAATGCATCTACCATGTCAAAAGCAACCCCAGGTGGAGACGAACGCTATCTGATGCCTGAAAACCTGAGAAACCCTAGTCACTCAGTCTCCAGACGCTGAGGAGGATGCCTGGAGGCCGCGACGATAGATGCCTCGGAGAGTAACGCCCTGCCAGCTTGCGAACATTACGATTACGAACCCGACGCCTGCCACCAAGAGAAGCATCGCGGCATCCAGCGAGTCCGCCAGGCCTCCATTGATGAGGTTGGCCGATGCCATCATGCCGCCAATATGCACCGAATACACACCGCCAACGCGTCCGCGCACTCCATCTGGAGTGATAGACTGAATCATCGTGTGAGTCAGAGTCATAAATCCAGCCTGCGAAGCTCCCATCGCCACCGCGGCGCCAACTGCCATCGGCATGCCGGTGGACAGCGCCAGCACGGCGGGAGTCAGCCCACTAAGAACGCCAAGATTTAAGAAAAGTTTGCCTTTGGTTGCCTCAGTTCGCACACCCGCAATACTAATCACCGCGATCATCGCTCCAGCTCCCACGCTCATCATAAGCAAGCTGAAACCTGCCTCTTCGGCTCCCAGTCTCTGAGCAGACAGCACTGGGAGCAGCGACTCGAAGGACATTGTCAGTCCACAATGAAACAGTGCTATGAGCACGATCGCTCTCAAGATCGGTGTCCTATAAACGTACCGTAAACCTTCAAGCATGTTGTTTATGAAGCTCTGGTTGTGGTCGATTTCGCCTGTGGACGAGGTCTTCACCCTGAGCGCCTGCGTTAGGCTTATGACGTAGAAACCGGAACATAGCAGGAACGCGGCTTCGAATCCAAAGAACTTCAGCAAGGGAAGAATCGCGAGAGGTCCGAGAAGGCGAGAGCCGTTTTGTGTCGCCTGGTTCAGCGCGATAGCGTTCAACAACAAGGATGGAGGTACGAGATTGGGAATCAGAGCCTGACTGGCAGGCATTTGAGCTGCGCGAGCCGATCCGTTGACGAAGGACAGGAGAACCAGATGCCAGACAGTCACTACTCCCATCATTACCACAGCCGCCAACACTAGGTTGTGGGCCAGGTTCAGCGCAAACATCACTGCCATAACTCGGCGACGGTCGAAACGATCCGCGAGGTATCCCGTAATCGGCGTCACCAGCACACGGGGAATCATCGCCGCAAACGTCACGAGGCCCACCCAAAGGCTGGAGCCATCTGTCAGGTTGTACACAAGCCCACCACGAGCGACGATCAACGCCCAGGATGCGGCACCCGCGGCCAGACTACCTATCCACAAGGTGCGAAAGTCAGAGTATGCCAAAGCAGCGGTGTAGCGGGAGCCGGTGTTGCGAATGTGGTTGCGGGTCTGTTGGGCTAGACTGATTTTTGCTTGCCTCGATGTTTCGTCAAAAAGTTATGGGGTAGACCAATCGCCTGCCCCATAACCTACCTCAGTCATTTCGTGTTGGCAAACGCATGGTTGTCACGCAAATGCGATCTACGCGACCACTGTTACGCAGACAGGTCGCACGCCATTAACGACGTATCCGCCTGCGTTCCACCGGGTCTTAGTAGGTTGAACGTTGCCCAACTGGTCGGTGGCCCTGCACGCCAGAGTGTAGTGGCCTGATGCCGAAGGCGTCCATGTCATATGCCACTGTTGCCACGCGTAACGCTCGGAAGGCCCTGTGAGAGTCGCCTGCTCCCAAGTCTGGCCTCCGTCGCTGCTGAACTCGACGTTCTTGATCTGAGCACTGCCGGACCACGCCATGCCAGCAACACATGTAGACTTGTTTGCCAACACTTCGCCGGCGTCCGGAGAGCTAATCAGGGACTTGATGGACATTTCTTTGATCTGTTCCCACACGCCATCATCATTCTCAATGACGTACCTCTCGGTCTGGAAAAAGCCTTCAAATTCATAGTCAATTACTTTGATCCCAGAAAGCCACTTGACCGAAGCCATGCCGTACCAACCGGGGACCACAAGTCGAAGGGGGTAGCCATGCTCAATCGGAAGCTCTTCCCCGTTCATTTCATAAGCCACTAGCGTGTCCGGGTGCATAGCGACTTCCATCGGAAGGCTTCTGAGATATGGCATTTCGGATCCGCCGGGAACAGGTGTCCCAAAGTCTGCGCCTTCAAATAACACTTGACGGGCGCCCGGTTTGATGCCAGATTCTCCCAATATGTCTTTCAATGCGGCTCCGGCCCACACAGCCGTGCTCACTGCGCCTGACTGAAACTGGTTTCCGGGCGTAGGCGGTTCAAGGTCTGAGCGGTTGTTGCCGGCGCATTCAAGGGTGATGGTAGATGTGTACTTGGGTAGTCGCTTGATGTCGTCGAAATCAAGCTGGCCTAGTTCGGAGACGAATCCATCGACGGAGAGCCGCCAGGAAGACATTTCAATTTCGGGGGTATCGAAATGATTGCGTACGTAGAAAAGGGGATTGGGCGTGAGCCAGTTTTGTAGAAGAGGCTGTGGAGTTTCGCCGATCAGTGGGACCTTATCGATCTCCACCAAAGTTTGTTCAGATGGCCGTGTTTGCGTTTGGTCTTTAACCGCTGTCGCAACCCCGGCCTCGCTACATGTGCAATGAACCATCACGTGACCTCCATATTATTCTATTCGGCTTCCCATTCGGTTGCCTTGTCGCCACTCTATATCACCTGCCCAGTGAGTTCAAGTGTCTGATTTACGTAATCCCGTCCAATTCGATAAATCGATCCAACTGACAAGTAATCTCAATCCTGGCACCGGTCGTAACGGTTGGTAGATTGCCAACCATATAGTGAGTAATTCAAAACACGACAGTGACAGGTATTGACTGCCTCTATATACTATCGTGGACGGCACGTTCATAAGAAAATCCTCTCCAATATCAAGGAGGAATAATGCCCGCCAGTTTGCCATCCGAACAAGAAGTCTTGGAATACTTCGACTCGCTGAGCAACTGGGGACGTTGGGGCGAAGATGACCAGTTGGGGACTCTAAACTTCCTAAACCAGGGAAAGGTCAAGCAGGCCGTGGGACTGGTCCAGGATGGGACCACCGTGTCGTGCGCCCGGACCGTAACCTTTGAAGCCGAGGCCGACATCCCACGCCCTCCCCTCCACTATATGCTTGAAAGCGGCGAGGGCTGGGCCAGCGGCGACAAGGTGAGCAGTCGTCCCTCTCAGGCATCAATAGACTTTTTCGGCATGGTGTTTCACGGCTATGCCATCACACATGTTGACAGCCTCGCTCACTTCTTTTGGGAAGGCAAGATGTACAACGGTCGACCCGCTCATCTGGTCTCGACGAGTTTAGGGGCGACGGTCGAATCCATTGAGCTCGCCAAGAATGGGATCGTAACAAGGGGCGTTCTCGTCGACGCGCCGATGATTCGAGGCACAGACTGGATCGAAAGAGGCGACGGTGTTATGCCCGAAGACATCTTGGCCGCCGAGGAACGCTGCGGATTCAAGATTCAGGAGGGCGACGTTCTGCTGGTCCGAACCGGCAATTTGCACCGCCGCAACATTGAAGGCCCTGTCTTCCCGCCAACTGACGGTTCACCTGCCTGTCATGCCGCCTGTCTTCCCCTGTTCCACGAACGCGGAATCGCCATGATGGGCAGCGACACAGGCAATGACGTTTCGCCAACCGGATATCCAAAGCTGACCAACCCGATCCATCAGGTCGGTATCGTGGCGATGGGCATGTGGATTCTGGACAACGCCAATCTGGAGGAGCTTGCTGAGGCGTGCAGTGAGCGCAACCGCTGGGAGTTCATGCTGTCCATCGGACCATTGCGACTTCACAACACCACCGGTTCGCCGGTCAACCCGATAGCGATTTTCTAATCGCAGTTTCGCCGCCTTCGAGGAAGTCCAAAATAAAATTATGCGAAACTCAACAAAACCGATTGCGGCCCTTCAACCAGTGGCCACGCTGGATACTGCAACTTACTTGAGAGAAGGCGAGCGAATCGTCTCTCAGTTCGGGCCGTACTTCGCGACGTCACAACGAGTGCTCGTTGTGATAAATAGAGCCGCAGTCACAAATGTTGACGAGCTTCTCTACGCGCACCTCGAATCAATCGACGAAGTGAGCGTGTCCGATCACCGCAAAATGATAATCGGCGCGATAATGGCAATCACCGGGATCATACTCACCTTCGGTTGGTTCCTGATTTTCCCATTGATCGCGGTCATCGCCGGGGTGATTCTGGTTTTCCACGGAGCGGTAGGTCAGCCCGCATATTATCAACTTCGTGGCCGCAATATGGAAAAACAACAACTGAAACGATGGCAGGTGCAGCACTACGGCGCCGGTAGTTTCGTCGCGACAATCCGCACGATAACCGGCCTTGAGCCTGACGCCCCATTCGCTGGACGCTGATCCACGGCGCCGACCGTCAGTCTCCGTTCCTCGAAATCCCTATTCACTTGATGTTCGTATTCCTAGTCGTTTGATTTCACCCTTGGAGCATCTCAGGGGCACGCGAACAAAACTCATATTAGGCGGACTTTTATTGATACTTACGATAGTGGCCGTCGCCTGTTCTGACACGACCACGCCGGCAGCCCCTGCACTGGTACCTCAACCTGCGCCAGCTCCCGCCCCGGCTCCAACGCCGTCTGCACCCCTGCCCCTTAACCCGACCAAAGCGCGGCTCGAAGTCGCCTCAGACAACATGAATTTCACTATCGAAGACCTTACCGTCGAAGTTGGAGCGCGGATTGCGTAGACCAACGCAGGCAGTGACTTTTCAGCTGAGGCCAGCGCGGCCACAAGTGTCGGAGGCCTGAACGGAGTTCAGGCCAGATGACCGCAGATGTTCAAACATGGTTGGACGATGCTGGCACTAAATTCGGTTGGATATTGATAGGCAAAGAAAGCAAAGGCAAAACGGCCAATCGGTTCGACTCGATGGTCGGAATCGGCCAGGTCGACTCTGGCCATCGAGTTCACACCTTAGCGGATTAGCTTCCTTCTCTGGCTCGCCGATTCGTCGAGCCAGAGAAGGAATTTTCCAACTTCGCTGACGCTGGAGACTGAGTAGTCGGCGAGGTCGATCAGCCCCTGCGGCGTGCCGTCGTGATTCACGACGATGCCGATGGCTTCAAGTGGGCCGTCATTCTGAATGTCCCTGACAGCCCTCATGCCGTCGATGTCGGTTGTGTCGTCGCCGATGAATATGAGCGATTCCAGGCAGTGGTCACGAGCCAATGCGCGCACTGCGTGGCCTTTGTGCAGTCCGGTTCTACCTCGAATTTCCAGCACCAGATTACCCCAGAATACGTCGAGGGTGTTCACTTCGGGGGCAGTTTCCAGAGCGGATTCCAACCTTCGTTCTGCCTTTTCGAGGTCTCGTGCTTTGCGGGTGTGAATAGTGACGCTGAAGCCTTTATCTTCCCAGAACAGGCCTTCATCCTCGGCAACGGGTATCACATGCTTCAACACGGCATCAATGCGGTCACGAGCCTCGCCAGCGCCGTCCACAACGCGGTACTCGCCATCGGATATGTACTCGGCTCCATGGTTGCCCACGTAAATTATGCCGTCGATATTCATTCGCTTGGCAACATTTCTGCCGCCTCTGCCCGACACGACCGCAACGAGTGAGAGTTGGCGGACGAGAGACGGTAAGGCTTCAGCAGCGGCAGGATGCAGGACTGCCTCATCGGAGGCTGACACAAAATCGGAGAGCGTGCCATCGTAGTCCAAAACGAGTCCGAACCGAGGCCCCGCCACCAGGGGCGCAACATCGTCAAGATGGTCGAACAGAGGCTGCGGGCCAATGTTGGTCACTCCGAGATGAGTCGGGACACGGCCCGCGCGACCATCGACGCAGTGAGCCGGACCTTGTAGCTATTGTCGCTCAGGGGTTGGGCGTCCTTCACGGCCAACTGGCCGATGGCTTGAACGTCCACTTCCCGGATTTTCTGTCCTGTGAGCTCCGAATCCACTTGAGGAACCGAATATGGAACTGGCGCCACACCACCTAGTGCGACGTGGGCCTGCGTTATCGTCTCATCACGCACTTCCAAAGACACTGCCACGCTGGACAGCGCAAAGTCGTAGGCCTGTCGTTCTTTCGCCTTCAGATAGACGCTCCTCGTGCCCGACGAAGGTTTGGGAATCTTCACTTTTGGCACGAACTCTCCTGGCTCCAGCACATTTTCGGCAAGCATGTTCACATCCGGCGACACAAAGAAATCGCCGATGGGCATCTGTCTATCACCTGAAGCGTTAGCCACAACCACCGTCGCTTCCAAAGCCAGTAGGGCCACGGCCACATCCGAGGGGTGGACGATGTGACAGTTCTCTGCGCCCAAGATTGCATGATATTTATTCCCCTCGTCAGAGGCGAAACAGGTCTCGCCACCCTTCTTCAGGCAGTCGAATAATGGGCTGCGATAGTACCAGCAGCGCGGCCTCTGGCAAAGGTTGCCGCCCAGTGTTCCGACGTTGCGAATCTGAGGAGTCGCCACTGATTCTGCCGCCTGGGCCAGCGCTGGATAGGTCTCGACAATCGACTGGTCAGACGCTATCCGAACCAACGTGACCAATGCGCCTAGTTCTAGGCCAACATCCGATGAAATAATTTCGGACGCGCCGGACAAGCCCGCCAAACTGACCAGTATGTTGACCTCAAGAATGCCCTCTTTGATCTCGCCCAGGATGTCCGTTCCGCCTGAGATAAACCTGGCGTTCGGAGCGGCGTCGACATGCGTTCGGCTGGCCTGGACTGCAGTGGTCGCTTGCTCGAACTTGAACGGTTTCACTGGCTGTCGCCTCCCTGGGCTTCTATCTCGTTCAGCACCCGGTCGGGGGTCAGAGGCAGATCGCGGATGCGAACTCCGATGGCGTTATATATGGCGTTGGCGACAGCGGGCGCGACCCCTATGCTCGGAGGCTCGCCCAGCGCCTTGGCCCCGAACGGCCCTATAGGGTCTACAACGTCAGCGAACAACACCTGCATTTCTGGGAAATCCTGAAGGGTCGGACTCTTGTGTTCCAGGAAGCTAGCGTTCAGGGTGACGCCGTTGCGCGGGTCGGTCAGCATCTGCTCGGAGAGGGTGAAACCCAGCATCTGAGACACTCCACCCTCAACCTGATTAATGGCAAGCTTTGGATTCAGGATGCGGCCCGAATCGTGGGCGGCTATGTATCGCAGAACTCGCACCTGTCCGGTGTCAGTGTCCACCTCAACCTCGGCGAAGTGCGCTCCGAAGGAGTTGATCACATGGTCGCGGCTTCCAGGCGATATGGCGGCTTCGACTTCAATCTCCCCAGCGGATTCTGCTATCTGTGCGAACGAAACACTGCGTTCGGGATACTGGATGTGCTCGACGCCATCGTCAGTTATTTGAAGATTAGACGGCTCGGTGTCTAGAAGAGGGGCGACAACTTCGATGATGCGCGCCTTCAGTTGCCTTGCGGCTTCCTTCGTTGCGGTTCCGGTGGAGAATGTCGCGGTGGAACCGGCAGTAAGGGGAGCTTCGGGCGTCGTTTCCGAGTCTCCGAAGGTGACCAGTACCTGACCGTAGCCGACTCCCAGTTCCTCAGCCGCAATCTGAGGCATAACCGTTAGGCTGCCCTCGCCCACGTCCATTAAACCTGTGAGCAATCGCAGCGACCCATCAGATTCCAGCCTCATCCGAGCGATGGATCGGCCTCCCGCGCCGCCGCGATAGATGAACATTCCCATGCCTTTTCCGCGACGCAAGTTGCCGGACTCCGGTTGCTCCGACGGCTGCCCCCAGTCGATGGCTTCGGAGCCTATTTGCAAGCACTCCCTGAGTCCGTTGCTGGAAAATGGCACTCCGCCCTCAACGGGTTGAGTGTCGAGAACCTCATTGGCAGGCGTCACGCGTTCTCCAGGCTGGCCTTCCAGTCTCACGTGATTCTTCAGTCGGAACTCCAACGGGTCAATGCCCAGGGCTTCGGAGACCGTGTCGGCCAGTGATTCCAGAGCGAAGTGGCCCTGCGGCGCTCCCAGCGCTCGGTACGAGCCACCGGACGGAGTGTTGGTGTAGGTGAGATAGCCGTCGTACTGCACATTGGCGCATCTGTAGAGGTACAGCGCGCCCTGTCCCGCACGTCGGATGACTCCGGGGCCGGAGGATAGATACGCTCCCGTGTCCATGATTGTCGTTGCGTGAACGGCGGTCACCGTCCCGTCGTTCTTGACACCCATCCGCACAGTCGTGGTTGTGCCGTGCCTGTGGCGTCCAGCGACGAATTCTTCTTGTCTGGTAAGCTCGATTTTCACGGGTCGGACCGCTCGTTGGGCCAGAACAGCAGTGATCGCGCCCAGCCGGGTCTCGTCTTTAGTGCCGTAGCCGGCACCCATATTCTGGCCCATGACTCGAATGTTTCCACGAGGGACGTCGAGAGCCAGCGACAATGCAAGCTGATCGGCGTGAACGCCACGTGTGGACTTCCAGACAGTCAGGTTATCGCCGTCCCAGGAAGCGACCGCGGCGCGCGGCTCCAGAGCCGCGCCCGCATGGGCAGGCGTCGAGTACGTTTCCTCGAAGATGCGGTCCGCCTGAGCAAATCCTTCTTCGACGCTGCCCCTGGTCAAGGTCAACGGTTTTCCTCCGACGAGGTTGCCCCCAGGCCGAGTCTGCGGGGCGTCGGGTTTGATGGCCTCCACAGCGTCAGTCACGAAAGGCAACTGCTCGTACTTGACCTCGATGAGGCTCAGAGCAGCCTCGGCCAAGTCTTCGTCATCTGCAGCCACAGCCGCCACTTCGTCGCCGACGTATCGGGCTTCAGTGTCGAGAATCGGCATGTCGGGCGCGACCTGACCCTTCGGAGCGTCGAATGGCGTCACCACAGCTCGGACTCCCGGAAGGTTTCGCGCGGCATCGACGTTGATGGACAGAATCCTGGCGTGGGGATGAGGGCTCCGCAGAATCTTGCCGAACAACATTCCTGGAAGTTGAACATCAGCGGCGTACTTCGCCTCGCCAGTCAGCTTCTCCGGCAAGTCTCGTCTGGGTTCAGATTTTCCGATGGTCTTGAATGTCGTCATGTTCTTTAGCTAGCCTCGGATTTGGCTGCAGCCTTCACCGACTCGATAATTCTGCCGTAGGCGTTACAGCGGCATATATTGCCCACCAGCGCGGCCCTGATCTCGTCCTCAGTGGGGTCAGTGTTGGACTCCAGCAGGGCGGTTGCGCTCATGATGAAGCCCGGAGTGCAGAAACCGCACTGCCCCCCATCCTCAGCGAGAAATGCCTCTTGAAGGACATTCAGACTGTTAGCGTCTCCCAAGCCTTCGACTGTCCGCACCTGGCGTCCGCCTACTTGAAGAGCCAACATCGAGCAGGAGCACACCGGGTCGCCGTCGACCAGAACAGTGCAGGCTCCGCACTCGCCCCGATCGCATCCTCGCTTTGCCCCGGTCAGACCAAGAACGTCTCGAAGCACGCGCAGCAACGTCCAGCGGTGGTCAACCTCAATCTGATGATCGGTCCCATTGACGTTCAGAGTAATTCTCGCACTGTAAGAAATCGGTAGTTGCGCCATTCGCTGCTCTATGCCTCCACAAGCCGTCGTGCAGGGAATCCTGCGCTGTGGAATCCTACCACCACACCTTCAGAATTTCGATTGAACCGAAGCTCTTCTCCTGAGTATCTGTCTCCGGTGACAATGAACACGTCCGGATCGTCGGTCGGGATCATCGGAATCTTTGAAGACGCGTCGTTGGAGTATGGGTCCATTTCAAGGGTCAGGCTTCCACGCCGATATTCAATGAACATTGCGCCACCGAGGACCGTCGAATATCTGCCTAAGAACTGCCGGAGTTCTGGCGGCGTGGGCGTGGGCCGAGAGATTCCAGAGCCGCGAACCGTGGATTTCGTCACCTCGTCATAGACATCGAAAATCGCATGCACGATCGGCGAGTTGGCGTCGTGACCATCGCTGTTGGTCAGCACGATTGCTCCAACTCTGCGGGTCGGATCGAAGAAGATCTCAGTCAGGAACCCATGTATTCCGCCGCCGTGCCCCAGGTACACATGATCTCCGAGACGATGGGCAAACCACGGAAGACAAAACCCTGCCCGCCACCCGTTTTCCAGGAATTGCGGGCGGCACATCTCCGCCTTTGATTTTTGAGACAATACAGATTCATTATCAGAATCTACCTGGAACCCGATCCACTTAGCCAGGTCCGTTACCGACGAGTACAACTGTCCGGCGGCGGTGTGGCCCTTTATATCCGGGTGCGGGGCAACATCCGGGAAGTCTTCATGGGCGCGTGGTTGATAGCCAATTGCCATCTGCTCTTGGATTGCGTCGGTGAGTTGGAAACCGCTCGATGACATTCCCAGTGGATCGAGAATGTTGTCTCTGATGTAATCGTCATATGGAACGCCCGACACACGGCTCACCACCTCACCAAGCAGGGCGAAGGCGAGGTTGGAGTACTTGAACGCGCTGTCCGGCTCGATCACGATCGCGGTACCAGGCAGCCGATCGATAAACTCCTGGATGGTCGGAAAACCCAGAGTCTCCCAGTAGTCGCCGGGAGACTCACCCATCAGACCTGAGTGATGACACATTATGCGTCGCAGCGTGACCTGCTCGACACTGCCAACCTTGACTTCGACCTGTGCAAACTCCGGAATGTGCTTGACGAGCGGGTCATCGATGCCCAGTTTTCCCTGGTCTCTAAGCTGGAATATGCCGGTGGCAGTGAAGGTCTTGGTTATAGACCCGACCCGAAACACAGTGTCGGAGTCCGGCGCCCGCTCCGATACCAGGTCCGCGTAGCCGTACCCCTGGCTCCACGCCAATTCGCTGTTCACCACCAGACCCACGGAGAGGCCGGTCAACCGATGTCTTCCAAACTGCTGCGACAGCTTGCTGTCCAGCGCTTCGGCAAGCCCACCAGGGAGATTGTTGCTCATGGAAAACTCTCAAGAAAATATCAGGACTGAAGTCAGACGCCCTCAAACCATTCGACCCACCGGCCATGAGGGTCGCAATTCGCGTTGGCAATGACGCTCCAGACGCCGGAATCGCAACGGCTGACCACCAGAGTTCCACTTTCGGCAGACACGAGATAGACCGTTCGATCTGCCGAAGCCGCTTCAATAATATCTCGAAAACTCTCGCGAGCCTGGGGCGTGAACTGGTTCAGCGTGTGGCAGTGGAAGACGCATGGCGCGGAATCGTCCCTCACAGTTTCGAGGATACCAGGCAACAGGTCAAGGGCGTCTCCAGCAAACAGAGCCGGCGGATTGTCAGCGAGAACGGTTGCTGCCGCCTCGAACACTCTTGCGCGCCGGGGGTGCTCTGGCCAGATGAGAGCCCGAGACCACAATAAGTCGACGGGCTTGGACAGGTCAATCGGGTTCATGTCGATACCAACTCGGCTGGATACTTGAGGAAAATGCTCTCGCAATTCAGGAAATTGTTGGCCTATGATCTCGGATTCCAAACGCACTCTGGCATCTGAGGAGCCGAACTCCCGACCGTTAGAGTACGAGTAGTGATACCAATCCCAATTCAGGTTCAGGCCCGCGCTGGCCCCAACGTCGATCAGTCCAAGCAGTCTGCCATTCGCATGATTTGAGACGATACCAAAAGCAGGCATCAGGTAAGAGCAGCGCCCCACAACATTTGTCTGCACTCTTCTGAATGACAGCATTTCAACAAGCGAATCCTGCCTCTGAGTGCAAAATGTCTTGTACTCGGAGAAGATTTCCGCAGCAACGCTTTTTTCGCTTTCGATGGACGAAAACTGCTGGGCCAGTGGATGTGAAATTTCCTCCAACAGCAAATAGTGAACAGCGGCGAAGAACAGATTGGGAATTGGCTGGCCTGGATTGCACTGCCGAGCGATGTCCAGCACCTTGAAGTCGCTGGCCACCGCCTCTGACAGTCCCTCGTAGAACGGCGCATAACCATGGCACTCAGTCTCTGCGAAGGCCAGAAACCTGGCCCTCATCTGCTCGGCACTGCGTTCAGACGGCGTAAGCTGGTCGATGGACATCCGAGCCTGCATAACCGGGTCTGTTTCCAGATCGCTGGTCATTTGAGCGTTGTCGAGAAGTCTTGTTGTCTCACTTAGCGGTTATACCTCCGTCGATGACCAGCTCTGCGCCCGTCATGAACGAGGACTCGTCCGACGCCAGGAACAGCGCTCCATACGCCACGTCATCGACAGTC
>Ga0208113_1000754_pt1 | contig 15875 bp, 15 predicted proteins | sample Knorr_S7_td_NADW_FD_185598 | JGI IMG/M metagenome (GOLD analysis project Ga0208113, IMG submission 185598) | Marine microbial communities from Southern Atlantic Ocean transect - Knorr_S7_td_NADW_ad_2505m_LV_A (SPAdes) (version 2) | ecosystem: Environmental > Aquatic > Marine > Oceanic | place...
AAAGCCCGTATCCGTCGTACACAGCGTGAAATGTCGCAAAGACGGATGATGCAAGATGTACCCGATGCCGATGTTATCGTAACCAACCCGACGCACTACTCAGTCGCACTTAAGTACGACACAGCAAAGGCTGGCGCACCAATTGTGATTGCCAAAGGGGTCGATGAGCTTGCCATGCAAATTCGTAAAGTAGGTAAGGGGAATGATGTCCCCATTGTTGAATCGCCAATGCTTACACGTGCCCTGTATCACACCACCGATGTCGGCCATCAAATACCCGATCAGTTATTCACTGCTGTTGCGCAAGTTCTGGCTTATGTCTTTCAGTTAAAACGCTTCCAAAAAGGGCGCGGTAAACGCCCTGTAGCTCTCAATAAAAAGCTCCCAATACCCGATGCTTATAAATATTAGTAAGTAGCTATATAACTTGGAATAGTTATTGCAAATTCCGTGTAGTGTCAATTTTTTGAAATTGTTGAATTATGGAATTTAAAGCGGTATTACAACAACTTAATAAAGATAAAAAAGAATATGCGAAGGGTATCGGCACGCCATTAATGGTACTTGCTGCGCTGGGCATGGTGATTTTACCCCTGCCACCGTTTCTTTTAGATATTCTCTTTTCGTTTAATATCGCGTTAGCACTGGTGGTGTTGCTGGTCACGGTTTACACCATGAAACCCCTTGAGTTTGGTATGTTTCCCGCGGTACTACTGATTGCAACTATCATGCGCTTAGCGCTGAATGTCGCGAGTACCCGTGTAGTATTACTCGAAGGTCATAATGGTGGAGATGCAGCCGGTAAAGTTATCGAGGCCTTTGGCTCGGTTGTTATCGGCGGTAACTATGCTGTTGGTTTAGTGGTCTTCCTGATTTTAATCATTATTAACTTTGTGGTTATCACCAAAGGTGCTGGCCGTATTTCTGAAGTATCAGCTCGCTTTACTCTTGATGCAATGCCAGGTAAACAAATGGCGATTGACGCTGACTTAAACGCTGGTTTTATCAGTGCAGAGCAAGCCCGTGAACGCCGTGAAGAAGTGACCCGCGAAGCCGATTTCTATGGTTCAATGGATGGTGCGAGTAAGTTCGTAAAAGGCGATGCAATAGCGGGTATCGTTATTCTAGTGATTAACATCGTTGGTGGTTTATTTGTTGGTATGATCCAACATGATTTATCGTTCAGCCGTGCGATGGAAGTGTATACCTTACTAACCATTGGTGATGGCCTTGTTGCACAGCTACCTTCACTGTTACTGTCTATCGGTACTGCAATCGTTGTTACCCGTCAAAATGAATCGCACAATATGGGCGATCAAGTTAAGAACCAGTTAGGTAACGAAAAGTCTCTTTATATCGCATCAGGTATTTTGATCATCATGGGTCTAGTACCAGGTATGCCGCATATCGCATTTTTAAGTTTAGGTGCATTACTGGGTTACCTTGCTTATTTCACCCAACAACAAAAAGCCAAAGCTGAAGCCGAAAAAGCAGAGCAAGAAGCAAATGGTGGTGCGCCAGGTACAGGTGTTGCTAATAAACAAGAGCAAAAAGAGCTTGGCTGGGATGACGTACAGCAAGTTGATGTTATTGGTTTAGAAGTAGGTTATCGCTTAATTCCACTTGTTGACCAATCTCAAGGTGGGGAACTGTTAAATCGTATCAAAGGTGTGCGTAAGAAACTGTCTCAGGAGCTTGGCTTCTTGGTACCTCCTGTGCACATTCGCGATAACTTAGAACTTGATCCGAATGCTTACAGAATCACTATGATGGGTGTTTCAAGCGGTGAGGGTGAGTTGAAACATGGTGATGAGTTAGCAATCAACCCAGGCCAAGTATTTGGTCCAATCAAAGGAGTTGCAACAAAAGATCCTGCATTTGGTCTAGATGCGGTATGGATCAAACCAGATCAAAAAGATGAAGCACAGTCACTTGGCTATACTGTGGTTGATTCAGCGACTGTGGTTGCAACTCATATTAGTCAGTTACTCACTAATAGCGCAGCTTTACTACTGGGTCATGAAGAAGTTCAAAACTTATTAGATATGTTAGCGAAGAGCCATCCTCGACTTGTTGAAGGTCTGGTTCCTGACGTATTACCACTTACTACCGTTGTTAAAGTGCTACAAAACTTACTCAATGAAGGGGTAGCAATTCGCGATATGCGTTCAATTGTTCAAACCCTTGTTGAGTATGGCCCGCGTAGCCAAGACCCTGATGTACTAACGGCTGCAGTGCGAATTTCACTGCGCAGACTTATCGTTCAAGACGCTGTTGGTATGTCTTCTGAGATCCCTGTCATAACCTTGGCGCCTGAGTTGGAACAGATGTTGCATCAGTCACTTCAGAATGCAGGTGACGAAGGTGCCGGAATAGAGCCAGGCCTTGCAGAGCGACTTCAACAATCATTGAATGAAGCGCATCAAAACCAAGAAATGGCCGGTGAACCTTCGATACTGTTAACGTCAGGAATGTTACGTACTGTGTTATCTCGCTTCGTTAAGTACACCATCCCAGGTTTAAGGGTGATGTCTTACCAAGAGGTACCAGACGAAAGACAGATTAAGATTGTCAGCTCAGTAGGCCAACAATAGGATAGTAAAGGGGTTGAACCATGAAAATTAAACGTTTTTTTGCTAAAGATATGCGCACAGCACTGAAAGAAGTGAAAGATGAACTAGGTGTTGATGCGGTTATTATGTCGAACAAAAAGCTTGCTAACGGCGTTGAAATCGTTGCAGCAGTAGACTATGACAAAGCAGCCCCGAAAGCCGAAGCAGCACCTGTGGTGCAAGCAAAACCTGCACAGCAGCATAACTTTGTTAAGCCAGAGCCAATGCGTGCCAAGCCTGAACCGCAAGCTAAAGTTGCTGATAGCCTACAAGCGTTACTTGAGCGTCAAGCCCCACGCCCTCGTTCGCCAGAGCTTGCATCAATGTTTAGCCAATCTGGTATCGATACCAGTGAACATTATCAGCCTAAAGCACCTAGCTATCAGCAACAACAACCTGAGTATGCACACGCTCCTCGTTTTCAACAACAAGCAGCGCCTCGTGTGCAAACTCAAGCACATAGCTTAGGTTTTGATGACGACTTAGATTCTGGTTTTGATGATTTAGATTCACCTGCAGAGCACAAAAGCGCTGCGCCAGCTAATCAATCAGAAATGACGACCATGCGCGAAGAAATGAACGCGATCCGTCAATTACTTGAACACCAAGTTTCTGGCTTAATGCAACAAGACATGGCCCGTCGCGATCCGACTCGTGCGTGTATGATTGACCGCTTAGCAGGTATGGGCATTGAGCGTGATGTAGCAGAGCAAATGGCGTGTTTCATTCCTGACGATGTATCTCGCCAACAAGCATGGCAAGCATTACTGCAAATGGTTGAAAACCAAATGCATACAACGAATAACGAAATATTGCGTCAAGGCGGTGTATTTGCGTTAGTGGGACCAACAGGCGTTGGTAAAACTACTACAGTTGCAAAACTAGCTGCATTAGGTGCGCAAAAATATGGCGCCGATAAAGTGGCGTTGATCACTACTGATACTTACAGAATTGGTGCCTACGAACAATTGGCGACTTATGGTCGTATTATTGGCTGTGGCGTAAAGCAAGTAAAAGATGCGAATGAATTAGCAGAAGTGTTATACCATTTACGTAATAAGCGTCTAGTATTAATAGACACAGCGGGTATGAGCCAACGCGACTTACGTTTAACTGAGCAATTAAACACCCTAATGCGTAATCAGCGTGTTGATATTCGTAGTTATTTAGTATTAAGTGCAACAGCACAGATTAATGTCTTGCAAGAAACCGTAAGACACTTTAAAAAGGTTCACTTAAGTGGCTGTATCTTCACTAAATTGGATGAATCTTTAAGTTTAGGTGAGATTATTAGCATAGCGATTCAAAATCGTCTGCCAATAGGGTATCTTACTAACGGTCAGCGCGTTCCTGAGGATATTCGCGTAGCGAATGCTGAAAAACTAGTGAAAAAAGCTGAACAATTGTATTTAAAACGAGCAAAAGCACAACATTCAAGACGTCAAGCAGTAGCGTCGAACACAGTAGGGATGTATGATTAACACAGTATTAGATCAAGCAAGCGGCCTGCGCAAAATGAATCAAAATAATAATAGTGGCGTTAAAGTTATCGCTGTTACTGGCGGTAAAGGTGGTGTGGGTAAAACCAACGTTTCACTCAATACCGCAATTGCATTAGGTCAGCTAGGTAATCGTGTATTAGTATTAGATGCCGATTTAGGTCTGGCAAACTGTGACGTAATGCTTGGCCTTCGTGTTGAACGTAACTTATCTCATGTTTTATCAGGCGAGTGTGAGCTTGATGAAATTCTTGTTGAAGGCCCAGCAGGCATCAAAATTGTACCAGCAACGTCTGGCTCACAAAGCATGGTGGAATTAACACCTTCAGAGCATGCAGGCCTTATTCGCGCTTTTAGCGAGTTAAACACCGAGTTTGATATTTTAATTGTCGATACCGCTGCGGGTATTTCTGACATGGTATTAAGCTTTTCTCGTGCAGCCCAAGATGTTGTTGTGGTTGTATGTGATGAACCTACCTCAATTACCGATGCTTACGCACTTATTAAAGTCCTGAGCCGTGAGCATGGCGTATACAAATTTAAAATTGTTGCCAATATGGTGCGCAGTATGCGTGAAGGGCAAGAATTATTTGCTAAACTTTCAAAAGTAACGGATCGTTTTTTAGATGTTTCAATGGAGTTAGTAGCAACCATTCCTTATGACGAGAACATGCGTAAATCAACGCGTCGTCAAAAAGTGATTGTTGAATTATTCCCGAACTCACCGGCAGCGGTGGCGTTTAAAACATTAGCAACAAAAGCAGTTAAGTGGCCGATCCCTAATCAACCGTCTGGCCATTTAGAATTTTTTATTGAAAAACTAGTAAACGGCTAACTATGACAACATCGGTGAATAAAGCGATGGGATATCAATCAGCACAGAATCTGAATGCGATTGTTGAAAAACATGCCTCTTTAGTTAAAAAAGTGGCGTGCCATCTAATTGCTCGTTTACCTGCCAGTGTACAACTCGATGATTTAATTCAATCAGGTATGATTGGCCTGATTGAAGCGTCAAAAAACTTTGATGCAAGCAAAGGTGCAAGCTTCGAAACTTTCGCAGGTATTCGTATTCGTGGTGCGATGTTAGACGAAATTCGTAGAGGTGATTGGGCTCCTCGCTCAGTTCACCGCAATGCCCGCCTTGTGGCTGAAACCATATCTGAATTAGAAAGTACGCTAAATCGTGAACCAAAAGACACTGAAGTAGCTGAAAAACTTGATATTACACTGGATGAGTACCATCATATTCTACATGATGTAAATTCGAGTAAAGTATTAGGTATAGAAGACTTAGGCGTAGATGAAGACGTCATCACACCAGTAGGTCAGGATTTAGGACTAGACAAACCGTTTAATAACGTTAAAAATGAGCGGTTTAACCAGTCTCTATTAACGGCAATCCAATCGTTACCAGAAAGAGATGCTCTTGTTTTGTCTTTGTACTACAACGACGAAATGAACTTAAAAGAAATAGGACACATACTCGATGTTAGCGAGTCGCGTGTGAGTCAAATACATGGTCAGGCGATGATTAAGCTCAAAGCAAAAATCAATGACTGGATTAATTAGTAGTAAGTAAATAAAGGTTCAAACCTCACCGGAGGATGTTTTGGATAAAAACATGAAAATTCTTGTTGTTGATGATTTTTCTACAATGAGACGTATCATTAAAAATCTATTAAGGGATTTAGGTTTTACCAATGTGCAGGAAGCTGACGACGGTTCAACAGCATTACCAATGCTACAAAATCAAGAATTTGATTTTGTTGTAACAGATTGGAACATGCCTGGTATGCAAGGTATTGATTTGTTACGCGCAATTCGTGCTGATGATAGCCTTAAGCATATTCCTGTATTAATGGTGACAGCTGAAGCGAAAAAAGAACAAATTGTTGCTGCTGCTCAAGCAGGTGTTAATGGCTATATCGTTAAACCATTCACTGCTGCGACACTTAAAACCAAATTGGAAAAAGTGTTCGAACGTTTAGGTTAATCTAAGGGGAGAGGCTTATGTCAGCACTTGCTGCGCCTCAAATAAGTTTAGAGCAAGCTCGTCAACTTGTTGAGTATCTTGAAAATGGTGAACAAGAAAAAGCCGATAAGCTGATTCTTGAAGCTGCATCGAAAGAACAATCAGAGTTGTTTGCTGAAGTCGGTAAATTGACGCGTCAGCTTCATGAAGCGTTAAAAAACTTTGACTTAGATACTCGTCTCGCCGATTTAACAACCGATGCGATCCCAGACGCTAAGCAGCGCTTAAATTATGTTATGGAAATGACAGAAAGCGCCGCAAATAAAACCATGGATGCGGTTGAAGCAAGTTTACCGATTGCACAACAACTTGCTGATGAAATCGCAACAATAAAACCTACTTGGGATCGTTTAATGAGCCGAGAAATTGAACTCGGTGAATTTAAATCGTTATGTCATAGCTTAGATAAGTTCATGAATAACTCGCACACCAAAACCGACGAACTACAAGGTTTGATGACTAATGTGTTGATGGCGCAGGACTATCAAGACTTAACGGGGCAGGTTATCCGCCGAGTCATCGAATTAGTGCGAGAAGTAGAAGACAGTTTAATTAATCTCTTAACTGTGTTTGGCAGTCAAGAAGATGGTCATCAACAACAAGAAAAACAGGCCATAGAAAAAGCACCTGCGACCAGTGATACACTAGCAGGTCCTGAAGGGCCGATTATTGATAGTGAGTCTCGCGATGATGTTGTCTCAGGACAAGATGAAGTCGATGACCTATTATCAAGTCTGGGCTTCTAAGAGGAGAGTAGCTGCATGAGCTTTGAAGTCGATGAAGATATATTACAGGATTTCCTTGTTGAAGCAGGGGAAATCTTAGAGCTTTTGTCAGAGCAATTAGTCGAGCTTGAAAATAACCCAGAAGACAAAGATCTTTTAAACGCCATTTTTAGAGGCTTTCACACTGTAAAAGGTGGTGCAGGCTTCTTGAGCATGACAGAGCTTGTTGATGCGTGTCATGGTGCAGAGAATGTTTTCGATTTATTACGTCAAGGTGTGCGTACAGTTACACCTGAGCTGATGGATGTAATCCTACAGGCCCTCGACACTATCAATGAAATGTTCGCTACGATTCAAAATCGCGAACAACCAGAGCCCGCAGATCAAGCCCTATTAGATGTTCTTCATAAATTAAGTCAGCCACCTACAGCAGAAGAGCTCGCGGGTGAAGATATTTCTGTAGCAGCAGAGGTTGCAGTAGCACCTGAAGAGCCCGTTATTGAAGAGCCAGTTGTCGATACGCCTGACGTTACAGCTGATATCGCGACAGATAATATTGATGAAGATGACCCATTTGCTTTCGACATGTTGTTTGATGGAGGTGGTCTTGCAGATAGCAAGCCTGAGTCACAGAACATTGACGAAATCACCGAAGATGAATTTGAAAGCCTACTTGATGAGCTTCATGGCAAGGGGCAAGGTCCTGCTTCAACCACGCCAGATGTAATTAGTAGCGACAGTGACGACATCACTGATGACGAATTTGACAGCTTATTAGATGAGTTACACGGCGTTGGCAATTTCGGTGAAGTAAAACAAGATAAAGTTGCTCAGCCAGAACCTGTTAAAGCTGCTGAACCTGTTGCACCAACACCTGCTGTAGAAGCAACAAGTAGTGGTTCAGACGATGAAATTAGCGATGACGAGTTTGAAGCCTTACTTGACGAATTACATGGGAAAGGCAGTGCGCCACAGTCTTTAGAAACGGCTGCGCCAGAAAAAGCCCCAGAAACGCCTAAAGTGGAGCCTGCAAAACCAGCTCAACCAGCAGCTTCAAAACCTGCGGCTCAACCTGCACCTGCAGCAAGTAAACCAGCGCCAGCTCCAGCAAAAGCACCGGAAAAAGCTCCCGTCGCTGCAGCAGCGCCAAAAAAAGCGCCACCACCACAGGCTGAAACAACCGTACGTGTTGACACAAAACGCCTTGATGAAATCATGAATATGGTGGGTGAGTTAGTATTGGTTCGTAACCGTTTGGTAAGCCTTGCTAATAACAGCAACAGCGAGTCAATGGGTAAAGCTATTTCTAATCTAGATGTGGTGACAGCTGACTTGCAAGGTGCGGTTATGAAAACCCGCATGCAGCCAATCAAGAAAGTCTTTGGTCGTTTTCCACGCGTTGTTCGTGACTTAGCGCGTAGCTTAAGAAAAGACATCAACTTACAACTAGTTGGTGAAGAAACCGATTTAGATAAAAACTTAGTAGAAGCCCTGGCCGATCCTTTAGTGCACTTAGTGCGTAACTCGGTTGACCATGGTATTGAAATGCCTGATGTGCGTGAAGCAGCAGGCAAGCCGCGTACAGGTACTGTAACCCTGTCGGCTTCGCAAGAAGGTGACCACATCCTACTTACTATCCGCGATGATGGTGCGGGTATGGATGCAGAGAAACTGAAGAAAATTGCGATCACCAAAGGTGTTATCGACCATGACCAAGCAAGCCGTTTATCAGATACAGAAGCATATAATCTAATTTTTGCGCCAGGTTTCTCAACGAAAGAAGAAATCTCTGATATTTCAGGCCGTGGCGTGGGTATGGATGTAGTGAAAACTAAAATCACCCAATTAAACGGCTCAGTTAATATTCAGTCTGAATTAGGTGTAGGGACTGCACTTGAAATCAAGGTGCCGTTGACGCTTGCGATTCTACCAACCTTAATGGTTATTGTTGGTGAGCAAACATTTGCATTACCACTTGCTGGTGTAAGCGAAATATTCCATCTTGATTTAACTAAAACAAACGTAGTGGATGGTCAGCTGACAATTATTGTACGTGAAAAAGCGATACCGCTTTTCTACTTACAACATTGGTTAGTAAAAGGAGCCAACCGCCAAGAGCGCAAAGCAGAAGGTCACGTGGTTATTGTTCAAATAGGCACTAAACAAGTGGGCTTTGTGGTTGACTCGTTAATTGGTCAAGAAGAGGTGGTAATTAAACCTCTTGATGCATTATTGCAAGGCACACCGGGTATGGCTGGTGCAACCATCACGTCTGATGGGGGTATCGCACTTATTTTAGACGTACCTAGTATGCTGAAGCACTACGTTGGCTAATAATAAATAGTAAAGTGCAGCGCTCAAGCTGCACTTTCAATGAAATAAAACAAGAGAGTGCCAATGGCAGTCAAAGTATTAGTTGTTGATGATTCAAGCTTTTTTCGCCGTAGAGTGAGCGAAATTTTAGAGCAAGACAGCAATATTCAGGTAATTGGTTTTGCCGTAAATGGTCGTGAAGCGGTAGATAAAGCCCGTGAATTAAGACCTGATGTAATTACTATGGATGTTGAAATGCCAGTTCTTGATGGCATTAGTGCCGTGAAAGAAATAATGGCAGCAACACCGACTCCTATCTTAATGTTTTCATCACTCACCCGTGATGGCGCAACTGCAACCCTAGATGCACTGGATGCTGGGGCGTTAGATTTTTTACCGAAAAAATTTGAAGATATTGCCCGCAATAATGAAGATGCAATTGCGCTTTTACAAAATAAAGTAAAAGAAATTGGTCGTCGTCGACTTTCTCGCTTTACGCGTCCAGCGCCAGTGACCAGAACAACACCGACATCTGCGCCAACTCGTAGCACAACGACCAGCAGCGGTATTGTTCAGCCTGATCGTAGCTTTAGTCGTACTGCGACAGCGCCTGCTAGTTCATCTGCTGGATCGTCTTCATCAGTGAGTAGTATGCGTGCCTCCGGTAAAAAATATCAGTTGGTTGCGATTGGTACTTCAACTGGTGGGCCTGTGGCACTGCAAACAATTTTGACTCAGTTGCCAGCTAACTTCCCACACCCTATTTTGCTGATTCAGCATATGCCAGCGGCGTTTACGCCAGCCTTTGCTGCAAGGCTTAATGGCCTATGCAAAATCAATGTGAAAGAAGCGCAAAATGGTGACCGTTTAGTGCCAGGGACAGCTTATCTAGCACCTGGTGGTCAACAAATGCTGATTGAAGGGCGCGGCGGCTCTCGCACATTACGTGTGTTTGAAGATGACAGCCCGCGTATTACCTACAAACCTAGCGTCGATGTTACCTTTGCGAGTGCCGCAAAAACCTTTGCTGGTGATGTGCTGGCGGTAGTCTTAACTGGTATGGGCGCAGATGGCCGTGATGGTGCACGCATGCTCAAGCAAGTGGGTGCAACCATTTGGGCGCAAGATGAAAAAACCAGTGTGGTGTACGGTATGCCACAAGCTGTTGCAAACGCAGGATTAGCGAGCGAAAGCCTCGCACTCAATGATGTTGCAGCGCGCTTAACTCGTGAGACTGGCTGTGGATAAGCTCTCGTTTCTTGGCTTAATCGTTGCCTTAGGCGCCATTGCTTTTGGTTATGCACTTGAAGGCGGTGTTGTCAGTGCATTATTCAATGGTCCGGCGCTGATCATTGTTTTAGGTGGGACACTCGGGGCTGTGATGCTACAGACTCCTGGTAGTGTCTTTACCAAAACGCTTAAGATCAGTCATTGGGTGTTCTTCCCTCCGTATCATGATATTGAAGCTGCTATAGAACAAGTGAAGCGTTGGTCACACAAGGCACGTCAAGAAGGTTACTTAGCACTAGAATCTGAAGCATTATCTCATTCAGACCCGTATGCGGCAAAAGGCTTGAGTCTACTTGTTGATGGGATTGATGAACAAAAACTCAGAGATACCCTTGAGATTGATTTAATGCTAGAACGCGAACGCTTACTCGAGGTAAGTCGTGTTTATGAAGCAATGGGCGGCTATAGTCCAACAATTGGTATTTTAGGGGCCGTGTTAGGTTTGATTCAGGCCATGCAGTTTATAACGGATCCTGAAAAACTAGGTGCGGGTGTAGCAACTGCTTTTATTGCTACCATTTATGGTGTAGGTTTAGCCAACTTACTCTTTTTGCCAATGGCGAATAAGCTTAAGCAGCAAATTGAACAAAAAATGCTGTATCATGAATTACTTGCTGAAGGCATTATTGCTATTTCGCAAGGTGAGAGCCCACTAAATATCGAACTAAAACTTGAGGCGTATCGTGTAGAACGTCCAAGCTTAGTTGACGAGTAATTTAACATGATGCGCCGTCGCTTGCGTCATAACACGTCAAAAAACCAACACACCGAACGCTGGCTAGTTTCTTATGCCGATTACATGACCATCATGTTTGCTTTTTTTGTGGTCATGTATGCAATCGCAATTAGTAAGAATGAAGACTTTCAAATTCTCTCAGACTCTCTTGAACAGGTGTTTGAAAAGTCTGCTCGTCAGCAACAGCAGGTGGGCACAGGCGTTAACGGCACGGGCATATTAACTGACAGAGTCAGCACCGAGAACGATATTTTGTACGGTGAGAGCATTCGTAAAGAAGAGCAAGGGCCTGAGTTACTCGATGGGCAAAGCGAAACCAGTAATATTGAGAAAAAGCATCTTGGTAAGCCCCTCGACAGCTTACTCACGAAATTGCAGTCTGCACTGATTGATGAAATTCGTGATGGTGAAGCGAGTTTAGAGTTACATCAAGACTGGCTTATCATTGAATTAAGCTCTGGAATGCTTTTTTCATCGGGCAGTGCCGTTGCACAGCAACGAGCCAAGCAAGTCGTTGGCTTAGTAAAAGATATTATTGCCCCTGTTGATAATTACATTCGCGTGCGTGGTTATACCGATAATGAAGGTATTCGCAATGAGATGTTTCGTTCTAACTGGGAGTTATCGGTAGCGCGGGCTACATCGGTACTCGTCGAACTTGAAAGTTTGGGTATCAATCCAGCGCGTATGGCCATTGAAGGTTACGGACAATACTCACCATTTGTGAGTAATGATACCGAGCAAGGACGTGCTGAAAACCGTAAAGTGGTGGTCGCCTTGTCAAAGTATGGTCTACCACCTAAAGCGCCAGAAAGCTCAGAGCAAGAGCCACAAAATCAAGCACAAGATACAACTGAAATTGAGTTGCCAAGCAATGATAACACCATTAAAGTGATTCAATTACCACATGGTGGTATTAGGATTACCACGCGCAATGAACAATAATAAGGTGTGATGTGAAAGTTTGGACCGTAGCGAATCAAAAAGGTGGGGTAGGGAAAACCACCACAGCCGTTAGCCTTGCTGGCATTCTCGCTTTACAAGGGAAGCGCGTGTTACTTATTGACACCGACCCGCATGCATCACTCACTTATTACTTTGGTATTGATTCTGAAGATCTTGAAGTCAGTGTGTACGATATATTTGCACGCGGCAACAGTATGGCAAGTGAAGAAATTTTACAGGCTTTATGCCCATCAACACTTGAAAATCTTGATATTTTACCTGCGACTATGGCAATCGCGACGCTTGATAGAAGCATGGGTAATAAAAATGGCATGGGCTTAATACTGAAAAAAGCACTCGCCAAAATTAGCGAGCATTATGATTACGCGATTATTGATTGCCCGCCTGTTTTAGGCGTTTTGATGGTCAATGCTCTTGCAGCAAGCGAACGAATTTTAGTGCCAGTACAAACTGAATTTTTGGCTTTAAAAGGGCTTGATCGTATGATGCGCACCATGGAGCTGATGCAAACATCACAAGCCAAACAGTATCAATATACGATTATTCCAACAATGTACGACAAACGCACTAAAGCATCACTTGAAGCTTATAAGACTCTGCAGGATAATTACAAAGACAAAGTATGGTCAGGTGTCGTGCCTGTCGATACAAAATTTAGAGATGCTAGTTTAGCACAACAAGTGCCGATTCAATTTTGCCCGCGTTCGCGTGGGGTATTTGCCTATCGCGCACTGCTTGATTACTTAGTTGCACAAGGTTAGAGATGAGTAAGCATTTATTTGCCAATGAAAAAGTGATGACCCAATATTTGGGCGCTTTGTTGTGTGAAGATGAGCCTACAGACCAAAACCTTGAGCCTGTCGCAAAGCTGTTAGAGCAGGTTAAAGAGCCAGAAACAAAGACAGAAGAAAAGCTGACGGAAATTCTGCCTACCCCAGAACCTGTTTTACCAACCCCTGAACCGACTAAAGAGCTTGAGAAAACCGAGAACCAAGCTAATATCAAAGATATAGTTGAAGAACCTAAAGCAGAACTGGTTGCAAAAACATCGTCTGATCGCCAAGAAGACTATTTTGATGGTGAATTTCAGGCATTGTTCTTCGAAGTGGCGGGGTTAACGCTCGCCGTGCCGTTAAAAGCATTAGGGGGAATTCATCAACTGGCAGAGGTTAACCAATTATTTGGTAAGCCTAAATGGTTTAAAGGCGTGATGCTTAACCGTGAAGAAAAACTGAATGTTGTTGATACTGCACGTTGGGTTATGCCAGAAAAATATGATGAAAAATTAGAACAATCATTAAATTATCAGTATTTAATCACCTTAGGTGACAGTCAATGGGGATTGTTGGCTGAAAAGCTCGTCAATAATATTACGCTTCGAAAAGAAGATGTAAAATGGCGAACTAAATCAGGTAAGCGGCCTTGGCTTGCAGGTGTCATCAAAGAGAAAATGTGCGCCTTGATTGACGTTGAAAATTTATATCAATTGCTAGAGCAGGGCTTAGACAGCCGTGAGCAGTAACTATTTTTACGGAGTAATAGCATGAGTGGAGAAAGACTACTGTCAGCTAATAAAAATGCTGATAGCAACGATGAAGTGTTACAGTGGGTAACCTTTAAACTTGAAGAAGAAACGTACGGCATTAATGTAATGCAAGTACAAGAAGTACTTCGCTATACTGAAATTGCTCCTGTACCAGGTGCACCGTCTTATGTGTTAGGTATTATTAACCTACGTGGTAACGTTGTGACAGTGATCGACACGCGTGCACGTTTTGGTTTAATGGGTGCAGAAGTCACAGATAACTCACGTATCGTGATCATTGAAGCTGAAAAGCAAGTGATCGGTATTTTGGTCGACAGTGTGGCTGAAGTGGTTTACCTACGTAGCTCTGAAATTGATAGTGCGCCAAATATCGGCACAGAAGAAAGTGCTAAGTTTATCCAAGGCGTATCTAACCGTGATGGTGAGCTATTGATCTTGGTTGATCTTAATAAATTACTAAATGACGATGAGTGGGACGAGCTAAGCGCACTATAAGCGTTTGGAAATTATATGCTGTTATACTCTTTGTTTGGTGCCTCAATCTTACTTGTATTAGTGTGTTTGGGGCTTATTTTTGTCAATAACAATAAACAAGCGGCGGCAATTCAGGCCAAGCAAAAACAGCTGCAAGAAGCTCAACAGCAATTGAGTATTCTTCGTAGCGAAGTGGCTGAAATGCGTGCCGGCATGCTAAGTATTGGCAAACGTGTTGTCGCTGTTGAAGAAAAAAGTAAAGAGCTTGAACAGCTGCAAGATGCACAGAAATATGATGATCCGAATGCGAAAATTTATTCGCGAGCGGTTAAAATGGTTGAGCTAGGTGCTGATTTAGAAGAAATAATTCGTGAATGCGAATTACCCAGAGCCGAAGCTGAGCTACTCATGTCACTTCATAAACAAAAAGGCGCCCAATAAGGCGCTTTTTTATTTGAGTGCATCTGAGCACTAGGCTTGAATGTTGAGCTTACCCTGAAAATCGTGCCAACCAGGCGGAAATTTACCCCGCAATACGTACGAAAAAGCAATTAACTCAGCAATGACATAGTAAAGCTCTTTCGGTATTTCTTCACCTAACTCTAGATGAGACAGAGTTTGGGCTAAATCAGCATCTTGATGTATCAGAATACCTTTTTGCTCGGCGAGCTTGATTATTTCTTCAGCCAATTCACCAAAGCCTTTACTGGTCACTTTTGGCGAGCTGCCAGCTTCGTAGAGTAGGCCTATCGCAGATTTATGCATTGCGTGTTCACTCATAAAAATTACACCTTAATGTTGATAATCGCATGCGATTTATAAAAAGCCTGATGGTTTGACACACCTTGCTGAAGGTTTAGTTCTCCCACATTTAAGCCATGGCTTGCAAGCTTATGACGTAACGTTTCTAAGTGCGGATGAGCGAGTGCGGTTACTTCTTGCGAAGAAGCAAGTAACTGACAATCAACCGCTTTATCCATCACCTCTGCGGTAATTTGTAACTTGCCAAGCTGTGCATAGTCAAAGTTTAACCGCACAAACCAAACATTTTTTGCTTCGAGTTTATTTTTACTTGGCTTTTTATACTGTCCTAAGCTGATTTCTGTTTGTCCTGTTTCAGGAGGTAACTTCATCGGCAAGAAAAACTGTGCCAAAGCACTGTTATCTTGTTGCTGATTGATGGGCGTTGTCTGCACTTGGGTCAGAGTATGTTTGAGTTGAGAGACTTCAGCGGCCATTGTTTGTATCGCAGGCTGTTGCAATTGCTCGAGTAACTTACTGCCATTAACAGCTTTAAAATTGGGCACTAACACTTGCAGTAATGCATCAAGACCTGTTTGATTATTGAAGCTAATACTCGTTGGTGCTTGATTGATAATGGGTGCTGCTAGTGAAGCCACCGCTAATTGCTCTAAACCTTGGCTAAAGCTTGCTTGCTGAGTTTGGCTAGGTAATGCGGTTGGTCTGAGAATACTTAAAAGCTCTCGCTCAATTGTTGTCGGGTGCATGTTTTGACTAGAGATCATGCGATTAAACGCTTGATTCACGAGTCGATTCAAATCTACCGAAGACGACGAGTTTTGCTCACTCAGGGCTACAAGTTTTTCTGTTAATTGCACTGGCAGTGGCGTACTTATTAACGGCTTACTTTCAGGAAGTGGTAATAACTTAGCAATCAA
>Ga0208113_1000756_pt1 | contig 15872 bp, 17 predicted proteins | sample Knorr_S7_td_NADW_FD_185598 | JGI IMG/M metagenome (GOLD analysis project Ga0208113, IMG submission 185598) | Marine microbial communities from Southern Atlantic Ocean transect - Knorr_S7_td_NADW_ad_2505m_LV_A (SPAdes) (version 2) | ecosystem: Environmental > Aquatic > Marine > Oceanic | place...
CGGCAAAGAGAAGCGCCTCTACCCAACATCCTTAGGCCGCCCCGGCCATGCGCGCGAACCCTACGCCTACCCGAAGAGAACACCGGGGAGCCACAGGGCTAGTACCGGGAAGAAGAGGAGCAGCATGAGGCCGATAACCTGGATGGCCATAAACTGCAACATGCCCCAGTAGATATCTTTCAGCGACCACTCGGGCACTACCCCCTTCAGGTAGTAGGCCGCCACGGCCACCGGTGGGGAGAGGAAAGCGGTCTGCAAGTTCACCGCCACCAGGGCGCCGAACCACACCAGGTCGTACTCCATTTCGATGATCAGGGGCATGAAGATGGGGATGAATATGAAGATAATGGCCGGCCACTCCATGGGCCACCCCAGGAGAAAGATGACCACCATCAGGATGATCAGGACCCCAAACGGACCGGTGGGGACGGCGAGCAGGGCGTCGGTGATAATGGACGCCGAGCCGAGGCTGGAGAAGACGGCTCCAAACATGAGAGCGCCCACCGCCAGGTACAGCACCAGTCCGGACAGCGTCAGGGTCTGGCGAACGGCCTCCACAAATATCGGCCAGGTTAGCCGCCGGTAAGCGAGGGTCAGGAATATCGCCCCAAGGGCCCCCATGGCCGAAGCCTCGGTGGGAGTGGCCAGCCCAAATAGAATGCTTCCCAGGGAAGCGCCGATCAGAACGGCCAGGGGCACCAGGCCAAAAATGAATTCCTGCGCCATGTAGCCGATCGAAACGTTCCGCTCCTCGGCGGGCAGGACCGGCCCCAGCTCCGGCTTGAGATAGCTTCTGACCATGGCGTAAGCCACGTAAAGCCCGGCGAGCATAACCCCCGGCACGATACAGGCGGCGAAGAGCCTGACGATAGAGATGCCCAGAATCGGCGCTAGCACCACCAGCATCACACTGGGAGGGATGAGAATCCCCAAAGTGCCTCCGGCGGTGATGACGCCGGCGGACATGGAGGGCGAGTACCCGCTCCTTCTCATGGTGGGGCCGGCCATTATCCCCATTACGGTAACGGAAGCGCCGATAATCCCCGTGGCGGCGGCAAAGAGGGTGGCCGTGAGCAGGACCCCTAAGTACAGCGATCCGGCCACGCCCCCCAGGATAAGCTGGAAAGAGCGAAAGAGGCGCTCCATTAGCCCCGCCCCCTGAAGGAGAAGCCCCATGAAGACAAAGAGCGGGACCGCTGCCAGGACCTCTTCTTTCATCAGCCCAATGGCCTGGAAATACATCAAGGGGAAGACGATGTCGCCAAGCCAGAAGAAGCCGAAGAACACTGCCAGGACGATAAGGGTGAAAGCTATGGGGAAACCGACGAAGATGCCAAAGATGAGGGTTACCAGCATCACCAGCCCAGCAATATCACCGCTCATAACCACGTACCTCGCTTAACGGCCCACCAGCACTTCAGCAACTCCGAAAACCCCTGAACCAGTAACAGGGCGGTGCCGATGGGGATAGCCATCTTCATGGGCCATAGGGGAGGCGCCCAGGGGCTGGCCTCCGAGACCTCCCTGAGATGAAAGGAATGCATGGCCTGGCCCCATGACGCATCGAAGAGGAAAATGAGCCCCGGGAAGAAGATGACGATGTATAAGCTGCCGTCAACAATCCCCTGCCACCGCACGGTGAACCGCTCGTAGAAGATATCGGTGCGGATATGCATCTTTTGTAGCAGGGTATAGGCCGCACCCAGCATGAACATGCCCCCGTAAATCATAAAGGTCATCTCATAGACCCAGACCATGGGGTTGTTGAAAAGGTAGCGGGAGAACACCTCGATCACCAGTCCCGCCATCAGGGGGATGACGAGCCAGGCCAAGGTGCCCCCCACCCAATCACCGAAGGTGTCAATGACCTTTATGGTGACAGTCAGCGCCCTGGGAGGGAGAAGTTCCTCAGGCGCTACCTCCATGCTCACCGCCTCACTGCTCAAGTTGCACCTCCGTGCCCAACTTTCGTGGACAAGTACCCGGTTTTCCCGAGGCCAGCAGGAAACCCACCAGCCCCATCACGGTGGGGGCTAGCCCCCCAACACCTGTAGCGTATGGTTTCATCGCTCACAGCCACCTACCTCGCCAGACAGCGTACAGGCTCTTCAGAAACTCCGAAACCCCCTGGACTAGTAACAGGGCGGTGCCGACGGGAATCGTCATCTTAAGGTAGTACGCATAAAAGGTCAAACCGAAGGGGAACGCCCCCATTTTTTCCCCGAGGGTATAGGAATGGTAGGCCATGTCGCATCCCTTGATAAGGAAGAAGACCATTCCCGGGAAGAAGATGAGCGGGTATAAGGTGGCGTCAACAACCCCCTGCCACCGTACGGGCCACCGCTCGTAGAAGAGGTCGGTGCGTACATGTTTTTTTTTAACAGGGTATAGCCCGCCCCAAGCATGATCATGCTCCCGATAAGCATAAGGGATGTAGAATGGGCCCAGATAGTTGGGGCATTGAAAAAGTATCGGCCCAGAACCTCGTACACCCCGGCTATTATAAGTAGGACTACGAGAAAGCCCACGATTGTCCCCACCCAATCCCCGAAGGAGTCTATGACCTTTATGGTGGTAGCCAGTGCCCTAGGAGGGAGAAGTTCCTCAGGAGTTCTCTCTATGCTCAATTCATATCACGATGCAAGTCTCACATCCGGGCCCAGCTTCCGCGGGCCGACACAGCGTTTTCTTTAAGCCGTCTTGAGCCATGCTAATTCCGTAAAGAGGGGGCTAGCCTTTGGACTAGCCCCCCACTTCCGTTGGCTCCGTTTCGCCCTGGCCCTACTTCAGGAAGATTTCGTCTTCCCAGTAATGTTTGCCCGCGAAATCGTAGGCAGGCCAGGTTGACATGCGGTAAGGGACGATGAGTCCAGCGTATTCCTTCTGCGAGGCTACAACCTTCGCGTAGAAGGGGTCCTTGGCGGCGTCCTCTAACACGAGTTCGTCATAGACCCTCAGGAATTCGTACAGGATGCTGTCCGGCGTCTTCCGCACGTCCACGTCGTGTATATCCACCATCTCCTGGTAGGCTTTGGCGTTTTCCTGTGCAAACTTGGTCCACCAGCGGAAGGCCGTCTGATTCGCTGCCCCCTCGATGATGGCTTGCAAGTCCGGCCCGAGGCTGTCGAATTTGTCCTTGTTTATGACTAGGTCGGAATAGGTGGTGGGTTCGTGCATCCCCGGGGTATAGTGAAGCTTCAGAATGTCCTGGAAGCCTAACTGCAAGTCCATACGACCGCCGACCCACTCGGCGGCATCGAGAACACCCCGCTCCAACGCCGGCAGGATCTCGGCGCCAGGGAGCTGTATCACGCTCACTCCTATCTTACCGTAGACCTCATTCCCTATCCCGTAGATCCTATATTTCAGTCCCACGATGTCGTCCAGACTGTTAATCTCTTTGGCGAACCAGCCCAAGGCCTGAGGGCCTGCGGGGGCGATGGGGAATGAAACGATGTTCAGGCCCAGCTCCTCCTGATACCATTCCTGAAGAAGTTCTATGCCTCCACCGTTGTAATACCAGCCCCACATATCGACCATGTCCATCCCGTAGACGGGGCCGTGGGACAGGGGGATGGCCGCCCGGCTTTTACCGAGGATGTAACCCATGGCGGTGTGGCCCCCGTCTATGACGCCCTCACTCGTCGCATCCTGGATCTCGAAGGCCGGCACTATGGCCCCGCTGGGAAGGTGCTCGATTATCAGGCGACCGCCCGACATCTTCTCCACCCGCTCGGAGAAATCCACGAGGTTATCGTAGATCATGTTCGTTGTGGGCCAGGCGGCCTGAATCTTCAAGGTGATGGGCTCGACCTTTTTCTCTACCTCTACTACCCTCTCCTCCACCACGGTCTCTGTACCTCCGCAGGCAACGAGAATGGTGAGCGACGCCAGCAAAAGCACGAGGGGCACGATAAACATTTTTCTCATGACGCGCATATCCTTCCTAATAATATTTCGAATATCTCGCTGGGATTAACAATCTGGACGACGGATTCATCTCCATCGTACAGTTTCCAGCGGTACAGTACACAAGGCAAGAAGATGTGTCAACATTATGGTCCTTCCCCCAGAACTTGTAGCACCGGAGGAAGGGGCTCGGTTTACGACTAGGAGTCCCACGCTGAATTTGCACAACAGGGGGTGTTATTTCATCCTCTCCCTGTAGTGCTCCTGCAATTCATCATAGGCAGACTTTTTAATCTTCTTGCCACTACGTGACATACGGTTAGATGCTTCCTCACGTTCAACAGAACGATTGAATTCATCATCCAAGTTCTTCTGCCAGGATTGTTTCTCATCCCTGGTGAGAGTGTCACTGATGTACCAGCCCAAACCAAATGCTGCCAATGTTGCTGGACTCATCTTGTTCAGTTGCATGTGAGTACCAGTGTCATGCAGCCACATCATGAACTTCACTAGGCTGGTTGTACGGGGCGCAGGAGCCGTTTTACGGCCCTTGTTTGGCCTTAAGTATGTTGGTAGCTGTGTGTTATTGGGATTCTTCTGTTTGGGGTGTTTGGGCTTATCAGTCCCAATGGAACGGTTAACGCCTGGCTTCTTAATCGGTTCAAGCCTTAATGCTGAATCATCTGGCTGAACTTTGGGCTTTTTGGGAGTAACCCTTGGACGTTGTAGCCACCTAGCAAACTTCACAGGGTTGGTTGGTGCCTTCGGCCCTTGGATATCGGAATCATCGGGCTGATTGGTTGTCTTGTCGTCTGGCATAGTGAACCTCCTTGAAATAGAAAAAGCCCCCACGACTGTGGAGGCTGAAAAGTTGCCCCATAAGTTGCCCCACTCCTGCATGAACCCCGATGGACAGTCACTGCCCAGAGTGGAATGGGACGATCGATAGATTAAGGCTGCTAGGCGTGGTAGATTTTGCTTGGGAAGCAAGCACTCTACCTCTGAGTTACACCCGCTCGCTTTCAAAACGCAGGCAGGGGCGCCTGCCGGGTAAGTATATCAAATGATCCGCGGCGCGCCGGAGCCTACGAGAGCATAGCCCCTCGCCAAACCTACTCGTCTTTGTGTTCCATCAACCACCCCATAGCCTGAACGTCTGCCGACATCCAGCGCTTTGCGGCTTCGAAGCGGTTTTCTTGGAGCTCCACGCCCAGCCCGTCGGCCAGCCGGGTCATGAAGTTGAACAGACACGTGATCAAGACCGTGGACAGAACTTGTTGTTCGTCCAACCCTAGATCACGCAGTTTCTGAAGGTCGGCTTTGGTGTTTTTCGCCGGGTCCTTGGTAAGTTTAAGAGCAAAATCCAACATGCCCCTAGTCTGGTCGTCCAGGTCAGCTTGCGTGTAGTCGTGCATCATATGGCTAGCGAGTTCAGGGTCATCGGAATGCTGACGGAGGAACCCTCCGTGAGCCAAAGTTCAATAGCGGCAGCTGTTGGCGGCGGCCACGACGGTGGAGATCGCCTCTTCCTGAACCCTGCTCAGCGTGGAGCCACCGAAAGTTACGGCGGTGGCCAAGTTCTGCACTGCATCCATTGCCGGCCTATTGATCGACATGGAAGCAATCACCGGCGGTAGATCTACCTTTTCTTCTTTGATCCAAGACATGGAATCACCCCTAAGGTTTGGCTTAATTCGAGATTTTAGATTCGCTGAGGCTCAATCGGATTGTCTCTAAAGCCTGCGAGCCTGCTCGTCAAGAATTCGCTTTTTGGATGTCGGCCCAATATCCCGTCCACTCCTCCCGCATCGATTCCTCGGTCTTGCCTGGCGTGTATCCGGGCGACACCAGGGGAGCGGCCTTGGTGACGGTCATCAGCACGTAGCGGGAGGCGGGCAGTCCAGAGCGGCGGATGCCGTGGCTGCCGGTGGCGTAGGCCTCGTTTATCTCGTCGAAGAGCTTCCCGCTGTCCAGCACCTCTGCGGTCCCCTTGAACCGGTAGCCCTTGCGGAGAAAAGCGTCAAGGACGTTTATCTCGCAGGCGGGGTTCTGGCCCAGATTGGCGATGGTCACAGGAGAGCCAAGGTCGGCGAAGACCAGGCGGTCGTCGTCCCAGACCGTGGCGGTGCCCTTGGGCGATAGGTTGGGCGAGCCCTCGGGGCACACGGTGGCCATGAAACCCATGCGCTGCTGCCGGACCACCCGCTTCATGTCGTCGGTTAGAATCCCCATGCTTACTCCTCAAATCCGCGCCCAGGCGGTAAAATCGACGCCAGTATACCCAGGCTTACCGGCAGACGGCAACCGCCGCAATCCCCACCCTTGGTGCCTGGCATGGCCGGTGCTAACCTCCCCGCAAATGAAACCCTATCCAGCCGAATGTCATCAAACCATGATGACCAGCAAAGAGACTGGAGGTAAGAGATGCCCTACGTGAGGACGATTCCCTACGAGGAGTCCCAAGGCGAGCTGACCGAAGCTTAAGACATGATGATCAAAACCCGGGGACGCATCCCCAACGACCAGGCTGTAAGCAGCCTCAAGCCCAACATCATGAAAACCCTGATGGCCCACGTTGGGTCGGTGATGTTCGGCGAGTCGGGCGAGTCCCGGGGCGAGCGCGAGATGGTGGCCGCCGTGGTCTCGGCGACCAACAAGTGCCAGTATTGAACTCTCGCCCACGCACAGGCCCTCCGTGGTGAGGACCCCGAATCGCAACTGGCCGAGCAACTGGGAGAGAATTTCCGCGACGCCGGTCTGCCGGCCAAGCAGACCGCCATGCTGGAATTCGCCGAATTCCTGACGACCACCCCCTCTGGTGTGACCCCAGACTGGGTGGACGAGCTCCGGAGCGTCGGCTGGGACGACGCCGACGTCATCGACATCGTGCACGTGGTGGCGCTGTTCAACTACATGTGCCGCGTCGCCGGCGGTCTGGGCGTAGACCTGGACACCGACCGAGGCTGGGAAGACCAAGCGTCCTGGCTATCGTTCAAAGATGACACTGCGCCCAAGGTGTTCGGGAAGATAGCACCGGCGCCTGCTACTTCCGCATAGGCGGGGGAAATATCCCGGAAACCCCAAATTGGGCCGCTAGCTGATCCAGCCGGCGGCCCTTTCTGCTATGACGATGGCTGTGGCGTTGGTGTTGGCCCGGACCACGTTGGGGCAGATGGATAGGTCAACCACCCGCAGATTTTCCAGCCCACGCACCCGGCAATACTGGTCGACCACCGCCATAGGGTCCGACTCCGGCCCCATCTTGCAGGTGCCGGATGTGTGCTGGGTCGTGGCCACGTTCTGCCGGAGCCAGGCGTCCAATGCATCATTAGTCGCCACATCCGCGTCGGTGGGCGATAGCCGACGCTCCACCAAGGGGGTAAAAGCGGGGTGTTCCAGGAATCTCAGGGACAGATGAATGGCTTCCCGCATGCGCTGCCGGTCCCACTCAGTCTCGAAGTACCGGTACTCCAGGCGCGGCGGTGCACTTGGATCGGCGGAGTTTAACGCCAACTCCCCCGCGCTGTCGGCCAGTTTCAGAATGCAGGTGATCCTCAAGCCTTGGGGACGGTCGGGGCTCCGGCCTTGGAGGGGGTCGCCAGCACGCAGTCCGGTGAACGACGAGGGAAAGAGCTGCATGTCGTTTCTCGAGTCTGACCCCTGCGCGGTGTAGCGCAACCCACTCTGTATTCGAGGCTCGGTTGTTGCCAACCTAACCCCGTCTTTGGGCTCAAGCTCGATGGTGACCAGCGGGTGGTCGCGGAGGTTCTGGCCGACTCCGGGCACGTCTTTCACCACCGGAATGCCCATATCGCTCAAGTGTCCGGCGGGTCCCACTCCTGACAACAGCAACAACTGGGGAGTCCCTATCCCACCGGCGCAGAGAATGATCTCCTTGCCTTCCACGGTGAACTTCTCGCCGCCGCTCTCCACCTCCACACCCGCAGCACGGTCGCCATCGAATAAAACCCGGTGGGCCAGCACGTTGGCCTTGACGGTCAGGTTCAACCGGTGGCGGTTGGGGTTCAAGTAAGCCAGCGAGGCACTCATCCGGATGCCGCCGGGGTTATTCATGGGCACCGCGCCCGTTCCCGTAGAGTCGGGGTTGTTCATGTCCGGGTCTTCCGGGAACCCGGCAGCAACGGTCGCTTGGTGGAAAGCCTCGTTCACCGGCAGAAATTCTTCCCTCGGTAGCCGCCAGACCGGAATCGGCCCGTCGGTCCCGTGGAAGTCGTCCCTCACGTTCATGTCAGTCTCAAGTTTCCGGAAGAAGGGCAGCAGATTGACGAAGCTCCATTCATCGTTGCCTTCGGCGGCCCAGTCGTCGTAGTCATCAGGCACGCCACGGAGGAACACCTGGCCGTTGACCGAGCCTGACCCGCCGATAACCTTGCCCCGGGCCACCTGCATGGGAACTGTCTGTTCCGTGGTGCCCTGGCCCCGGTAAGCCCAGTTGAACGGCGAGTCGATGTCCGCGGCCTCCTGCCGGTAGCCGTACTTCAGCTCGTCGGGCAAGTGCTCCAAGTCGATGTAATCGGGGCCGGCCTCCAGAAGCAGCACCGAGCGGTTGGGGTCTTCGCTCAGGCGCGTGGCCAGCGTGCAACCGGCCGAGCCCCCGCCCACGATGACAACGTCGTATTTCATTCTTTCACTTACCTAGCTGCCAGGGCAGCTTGGGCCAGCAGCTTGGTCGTCCGCTCCAAGGAGGCAGCCGGGTCGGAGCCGGCGGTGATGGGCGAGGCCAGCACTTCGGTGGCGCCCATGGCCAATAGTTCCTGGATCTTCTGTGCTGCAGTCTCCTCGTCCCCGAGTATCGCCACGCCTTCGATCATGGCGTCGCTCCATTTGCCTTCTCGTGCCTCGGGGTAACCGGCGGCGATCAGCATGTTCTGGTAAAACGGCAGGCCGGGATGTCCGAACTGGGCCCGCATGGCGGCCCGCACCTCTTCCAGGTTGTCGTGGACGCAAATCGGCACGTGGGCGATGAGGGGCGGGACCAGCCGACCGGCTTGGTCGGCCCCCTTCTTCATGGCGGGCAGGGCCACATCCCGCAGGTAGGTAGCCGGGCAGACCCAGCTTATGGCGCCGTCAGCCTCGGCCCCGCAAAGCTCAAACGACCCTTTCTGGAGCGCCGAACCCATCACCTGGACATCCAGCGGCCCAGCGATGGAAGCGTGGGCCGAGTAATGTTCACCGTCGAAGTCGACCGATCCGGTCTGGAGTAGGGCTTTGAGAATCTGGAGATATTCCCGGAGGTGGGCCAGCGGGGCGTGGAAGTTGATGCCCATGGACTCCATCAACGGCCGGTGGCTTGGCCCCACGCCCAGGCGGAGACGCCCCGGCGCGAGTTGGGCCACTACCTGGGCTTGCTGCACGGCAACCAGTGGGTGGCGCGGGTAGGTGGGAACGATGGACGTGCCCAGCTTGATGGAACTCGTGCCTGCGGCTGAGGCCGCGAAACAGGTCAAGCTGTCCAGGCTTGCGCCGCCGGTGGTCATCCAGGCTGCGTGGATTCCCAACTCCTCGGCCCGTTGTATCTTGGCCTGAATCTCCGTGATCGTGCCGCCGGTTACCGCGGTTCCAACTAGCTTCTCTGCCATGTTTTCACCCTGTTATTTCTGTGATTACCCTTGTGCCTACGCTCAGATCTCCGGAAACATGAGCGGAATCATGTTCTGGTAGGCAACATCGTTGGCCATGCCCATCACCAGTCCGGCGCGGGCGTCCCGGAAATACCGCTCGAAAGGCAGCCTGCCGGCAAATGCAGTACCGCCGAAAGCGGTCATCAAGTCCTGTGTGACTCGGACCGCCGCCTCAGAGCAGGTCACTTTTGCCTGAAGATAGGGGAGGAACGACGTGCTACGGTCGTTATCGTACGAAGAAGCTGCCGCCAGCATCAGGGCCCGCGCCGCCTCGATCTGGGCGCCCATCTCGGACATGCGCCGCTGGTTCATGGCGTTGTCGATCCGTCGTGCGCCGCTGCGATATATCCGGGGCATCTCTACCATGGCAATCTCGAAGGCGCCCGAGGCTATACCGAGATAGGCGGCGGCGTAGGTCAAGCCAATTACAGGCCGAACGTATGGGTTGGAGATGTCAAGGACAGTGTGCTCCGGTCCCAATCGGTTCTCCTCGGGGACGAATCCCGAGAAAATTATCGGCGAACTACAGTTCCCTCGCATGCCCAAGCCATCCCAGGGAGCCACGATCTCCCAATCGATCTTATCTGCCTCGATAAATAGCCTACTACCGCTGCTTTGAGGCGTTTCCTCGCCGATGCGGCATTGGAACTCGAAGTGGGTAACGTGTCCGGCAGACGTAACGAAAGCCTTGCGGATACCGTCTAGCTGATAGCCTCCGGGGACCTTGGTGACGGCGGAAACGGTCCGGACGGGCGTCCAGTCGTCTCCCGGGCCATTTGACTCACCACCTGGCGCGGCAATGAACACTTCGCCCTTGGCCAATGGTTCGACGAACCGATTCACCTGGTCTTCGGTGGAAATGCGGGAAACTAACTCAGCGCCCTCGATATGCATCTTGTAGCACATGGCTGTGGAGGGGCATTTCTTGGAGAGCTCTTCCACGATCAGGCATGTGGTGACCATGTCTTCGCCGAGTCCGCCGTGCTTTTTGGGCACCCTGAGTCCCCAAAGCCCCTCTTTTCTTAGGGCATCCAGGGACTCAGTGGGGAATCGGCCCAGCCGGTCCGTCTCCTCCGCCCGAGGGGCCAGTTCATTGGCCGCGATCTCCCTGGCTCGCTCCTGCCAGTCTTGCTGATTCTTGGTCAATGGGAAGTAAGCCATGCTTGCCCCAGCCTTTTCTTGGTTGACCCCCGCTCACGGGCGTGCGTTGGTCGCCACGGACTATAGAGCGGCATCTCAGGCACGTCAACAGGGAGACCGGTTACGCCTAAGGACTTGTTGCCGTCACACGGTAGATGCGGCCACGCTGGGTGAGGACATAGATCTCGCCGTCCTGGTCTTCGCTAAACGAAGTGATAGCGAGCCCAGAATCGATCAGCAAGGCGTCGTCGTCGGCCTCGCCCCCTTCGAACCGGAAGCCGCGTATCTCGCCGGAGCAGTAGTCCCCGTAGAGATAGGTCCCGGTCAGCGATGGGACGTCGGTTCCACGGTACACGTACCCGCCGATCACCGAACAGCCTTTGTTGGCGGAGTACTCAATCACCGGTGGCAGCGTGCCTGTGGGGTCGCACCCAGAGCGAGGCGAAAAGCAATGGTTGCCTTCCAGGGTATTCCAGCCGTAGTTGCCGCCCCTCTGGATCAGGTCCACCTCTTCGAAACTGTTCTGACCCACGTCTCCGGTCCAGAGGTCGCCGTGCTCCCGGTCGAAAGTGAAACGCCAAGGATTCCTCAGCCCATAGGCCCAAATCTCCCCTCTGGCTTTGGTGGCGCGGGCAAAGGGGTTGTCGGGCGGGATCCGGTAGCCCTGGCTTGGCCCGATCTCGGAAACATCGATGCGCAAGATAGACCCCAGAAGGGTGGAGGTGTTCTGGCCGTTGCCCTGGGGGTCGCCGCCCGAGCCGCCGTCGCCCAGGGAGATGTACAGCATGCCGTCCGGCCCAAAGGCCAACTGCCCGCCGTTGTGGTTGCTGAAGGGCTCCGGAACCTCCAACACGATCAACTCACTCCCTGGGACAGCCATTCTTTCCTCCGACCCGGCGGTGCCGGCGGTGAACCGCGAAATCACCGACCTGCGGGGGTTGGCGGCCGAGTAGTAGACGTAAAAGTGACCGTTGGACTCGAAATCAGGGTCGAAAGCCAGCCCCAAAAGGCCCTCTTCGTTCCCGGCCGTGCTCACCTGGTTTCGAATGTCCAGGAACACCGCAGCTTCTGTGGGCTCTGAACTGATGGGAAAGGACATCACGCGGCCCGCCTGTTCGGTCACTAATAACCGCTCGTCCACCTGGACGAGGTTGGTCAACCGGCTGAAAGAAAGACTCTCAGCCACCCGTTGCAGGGCCACGCGCAGCGGGGCGGCTGTAGGCGGCGGGACTTGGGTTGGGGTGGCCAGAGGTGGCGAGTCAGGCGTTGGTTCTGCCTGCAGCGGAGATGTGAGTGTGGGTCCCCGCGTGGGTGTTGCTTGCGGCGGTGTGGTGGCTGTCGGACCAAAGCTAGCAATTGATTGTTCCACGGTGGGTACTGCCGCAGTCGTGGCATTACCGCCGCACGCTACAGCCAGAATCAATGCCGCGGCAGAGACGGTGAGTACCAACGGTATTTTGCGTTCGTGGAATGGCATGGAAGGACATTCTATCGCAGTATCTACAAGATTGAGCCGAAAGCCAGGCACGGTTACAATCACCACTAAAACCTACACGTAAGATGTTGCCGAAAGGGGAATCATGAGGGCAACCCAGCGCTGGACTGAGATGGTCCGGGCGGAGCACGCCCAATCGGACAATATGCGGAAGGAAGACCGGCCCGCGGACTCGTGGACCACTTCGGCCCAAAACTTCCGGGCTGACCCCAGGCGCAGTGACGACGCCCTAGTCAACCACCTGCGGCAAGTGATCAAGCCTGGGCAGGCGGTTTTAGACGTGGGCGCCGGTGGCGGCCGGTTGGCTTTGCCCTTGGCCCTAGACGCTGAGAAGGTCATCGCCGTGGAGCCGTCGCCCAGCATGTGCCGCGTCCTGCGGGAAACCGCCGCCGAGTTCGATGTGGAGAACGTGGATGTCGTCGAGTCGGACTGGCTGGATGCTGACGTCGCTCACACGAACGTGGCCATCTGCGCCCATGTCCTCTACGTCATCCAAGACATTGAGCCCTTCGTCAGGAAACTGGAAAAACAGGCCAGCCTGGTATTGGTCGTGATGTACCAAGGCCCGCCCCAGTCACAGATCTATCCCCTCTGGGAGCCAGTGCACGGCGTCCCGCGTCTGCCCCTACCCAGCCTCCCGGAATTTTTGGAAGTGCTGGACCAATTAGGGATCGTGCCGGATGTAGAAGTGGTCCACACGGATCGTAACCGAGGGTTCGACAGTCTCGAAGTAGCCAAGGAACAACTGGCGCGGCGACTGTACGTGATGCCCGATTCGTCAGAGATGAAACGCTTGGAGGAGCTGCTGCCCCAGGTCCTAGAAGAGAGGGACGGTGGCTACTCGATCAAAGGTGCGGTCCCCCTGGAACCGCGCGTGGTGTCCTGGCGGCCTGAAGCCTAGTTGGGGAGGCTCTGCGGCGCCCTCTCCGGCGACCGGGGATTTTTGATCATTACTAGGGAACCAGCCATGCCCACTGCCGACCCGATGGACGCCACGGCGAAGGTCCAGTTCATACTTAGGTTGTCGGCGATTGCTCCTCCGACCGTAGGCGATACGGCACTGCCCAGACCCGCGCCCACCGACATCACCCCGAAGGCGGCAGCCGAGAACTGCACGGCCACGTAGTCTCCCGAAGAGGCGGCGCAGATGGTGTAGGTGGCCCGAAGCGTGAGACCCAGCAGGATGGCGGCGATGATGAAACTGCCGATGCCGGGGAGTACGGCCATCAAGATGTAAGCCACGCCTTGCAGCAAGAAGGAGAAGAAAAATGCCTGGCCCCGGCTGGTCCGGTCCGACAGCCGGCCCCAGGCTACTCCGCTGGTGACGCTCAACACCCCGATCAACATCACCAACTGGCCGGCGGTGGTCAGGCTGACGCCGTTCTCCTGAGACAGATAAACACCGAAGAACGAAGTGAAGATGTTCTGGGACCAACCTGATGTGAACGCAAGAAACGCTATCAGCCAGACCATGGGGTTCTTGTACGCCGCCATGGGCCAAGCGCCACTTGTCTGCCCAGCCGGTTCCCGTCCCGTTGACTGACCCGCACTCTGCTCCGGTCCCTGGCCTGGTTTTGGCCGCTCCCGTAAGAACACCAAAGAGACTGTCCCGATGAGTACGGCCAATGTGCCGAAGAAGAACCAGGCATGACGCCAACCTTCATCGGCGTCCCGGCCTACAAGCCACGGTACGACCACGCCCGCGAAGATAAAGGCTAAACTTCCTCCGGTTGCCGCCAATCCGGCCGCTAGACCACGGTCGTCGGCCCGGAACCAACGGGAGAGCAGCCCCATCATCGGAGTGAGCGCCGTGCCTGAACCCAGGCCCATCAGACCTGAAGCCAACAGGACCAACGGATAGGTCTGAGCGAACCCCAGCAGAATCATGGCCCCGCCCGCGCCTACGGTTCCGATACCGATGATGAACCGGCTGCCATACCGGGGAGCCAGCGTGCCGGCGATGAAGGTGCTGCCCATCCGAACCATGGCCATGACCGTTATCACGAGTCCGGCCTTGGTGTGGGAGATGCCCAGGTCCAGTTCCATGGACGGCAAAGTCAGACTATGGGCGAAATTGGTGAACCCGGCGCCCCAATTGACCAGGATGCCGGTCAGCAGCATCACTCCGGTGTAGGTGAACAACCAGTCCGGCGCGAATGGGAGTTTTAGGGGTCGCCTCATTTAGGCAGACTACCGCAGTGGCCGGAAGAAATTCCGGACATCCTCCACCAGCCTGACCGGTTCCTCCAGCGCGGCGAAATGTCCTCCGGCAGGCATGACCGTCCATTGCTGCACGTTGTATGAGCGCTCGGCCCATTCTCTGGGCGCTATGCTGAGTTCGGCGGGAAACACGGCGATGCCGCAGGGGACTTCGATCTTTTCGTCCTTGGCCATGTCCCAGGGTTTTCGGAGCGTTTCGTAATAGATCTTGGTGGACGACCCGATGGTCTGGGTGACCCAGTAGATGGTTATCGTGGTTAGAAGCTCGTCCTTGGTGAACCTCTTCTCCACATCGCCGCCGCAGTCGCTCCACGTCCGGTACTTCTCCACGATCCAGGCGGCCAGCCCAGCGGGAGAGTCGTTCAGGCCGTAGGAAAGGGTCTGGGGCTTCGTGCCCTGGATATGGGCGTAGCCGCCCTCGGCTGCCTGCCAGTCTCGCCGCTGCTGGAGAAAGTCCTTCTCTGCTTCAGAGAGCTCCTGGGAACCGGGCCCCATGTACGGGGTCGGCCGGGCGACCGAGGTCGAATGAATTCCGATGACTTTTTCGGCGTGGGAAAGACCCAGTTTTGCGGTGACGCTGGCACCCCAGTCGCCGCCCTGGGCGCCGAATCGCTGGTAGCCGAAGTTCTCTGACATCAATTTTGCCCACAGGTCCCCGACGGCCAGCACATCCATTCCGCGCTCCTTGGGGTGTCCGGAGAACCCGTAGCCAGGCATGGACGGCGCAACGACATCGAAGGCGTCGGCGGGGTCGCCGCCGTGGCTGGCCGGATCGCTTAGCAGCGGGATGATCTTGTGCATCTCGAAGAAGGAGCCGGGCCAGCCGTGGGTGACCACCAGCGGGATGGGGTTGGGCCCTTTGCCCTTCTCGTGGATGTAGTGGATGTCCAGCCCGTCCACCTCAGTCTTGAAGTGGGCGAAGGAGTTGATCAGCTTCTCCTGAGCACGCCAATCGAACTTGGTGCGCCAATACTCCACCAATTCTTTGACGTAGTCCAAGTTGCTCCCGTAGTCCCAATCTGTGCCTGGCAGTTCGTCCGGCCAGCGGGTGCCCTCCAGCCGGGACTTAAGGTCGTCTAGGACATCGTCAGGAATCTCGATCTTGAAAGGTTGGACCGCCATCTCAACTCCTTCCTGGGCCGGGTTAAATGGGTAGGACGGGTTCGGTGCGGTTGGCAGGCAGCTCGGAGTCAAAGGAGTTGACCGCGAAGGCCAGCAGGGCGTAGTTGCCCATGGTCAGCGTGAGTTCAATCAGGCCCTGTGTGCCGAATTGCTCGATCCCCGATTGGAAAGCGCCGCGGCTCACGCGGTGGGTGCGGAAGTATTCCTGGCCGTAATGGATCACGGCGGCTTCGTCGGGAGCGAGGGCGGGAAGCTCTTTCTTGTCTCTGAGGGCGTCCACCACGGCGTCGGGGACTCCGGCGGCCCGGGCGGAGGCGGCATGGGCGTTCCAAACGTACATGCAG
>Ga0208113_1000757_pt1 | contig 15865 bp, 11 predicted proteins | sample Knorr_S7_td_NADW_FD_185598 | JGI IMG/M metagenome (GOLD analysis project Ga0208113, IMG submission 185598) | Marine microbial communities from Southern Atlantic Ocean transect - Knorr_S7_td_NADW_ad_2505m_LV_A (SPAdes) (version 2) | ecosystem: Environmental > Aquatic > Marine > Oceanic | place...
TTTTTCTATCCAAAGTTACCCATCATTCCACAAACAAAAAAAACCACGAATGTGGGGTCTGGATAAGTTTTAATTTGATTACTAATCATCATTTGATATAATCAGCGAGTACTGTTTTTCTTTTTTGTTGGGCCAATAAATATTTTTTTCACGATGTAAAGAGGTAAAAAAAATACAACCTCAAACATAAAATTTATTTGTGAAGTATTTTCATCAATTATGTCAAATGGGTGCAAAATATAGCCATCTCCATCATTGCTGTTTTTGGGCTGAATTTTAAATTTCATCGGACCAAGTGTTCGTAAAAGGTTCATAATAGTTTTATAATTCTTATCTCCCTTCTTGGGCATAAGGTTTCCGTTGATTTCACTATTTTTTAGTAATTTTATTAACAGCTGAACTTTATCTTTAAAAATAACTTTTTTCCATTTTACTATGCCATGGTTAAAGCGAAATGATAAATCTTTTGCCATTAAGGGATGATGGTGCTCTGCTCGAATCGCCTCAAGTAGCTGAAGAAAATAATTTTTTCCTCCTAATGATTCAGCACAATCATTGATTTGTCTCCTAAAGTCTTCCTTTGTTACATCATCAAGTGAATTATAATCAGTCATAAAATACTTTCCTTAATTAAAAATTATCTTATTCGATGCATGACAAAAAACATTCAAAAAGATAACTCAACTTTTTTCATTAATGTTCATTAGAAAAATTAATTAAAAAGTTGTCGATATTTTCATTAACATATGGGCTATTTAATGAAGAGATTTGCATATAAGACTATCGTTGGCATTTTCATGTCATTTTTTCTTTTTGGGCAGGCTATTACCGTTGACGCTCCGAGAGTGGTACTTAACAATATTGAATTCAATATTGTTTACTCCGGTAATTTTTCACAAAAAGAGGGTGTGTGTCTCCTCGTAAACGGTCGTACAGTCTCTCCCAGCAGTATAACAAACGAATCAGCACACTTTAATCAAATTTCCGTTTCTGAAAGTGGAGATCTCTCTATCCAGCTGGTGCAAAGTGAACAATCAGTGCACCAATTTAACCGGAAAGTTATTCCCGGTTGGGTCTCGATTCTTCCTCCTTTGATTGCTATCATCCTGGCATTTATGTCACGCTCGGTTATCCCATCGCTGTTTGCGGCCATTTGGTTTGGCGTTTGGTCATTAAGTGGTTTCAGCATCGTTAAACTAGTTCCTTCTCTTCTAGGCTCTTTCTACCATTACATATTAAATACGATGATAGATCGGGATCATGCAATATTGATATTGTTTACATTGATGCTGGGTGGCATGGTGGGTATCATATACCGGAATGGGGGCATGCATGGTATTATTCAACAACTGGTCAAAAAAGCAGACACGCCTAAAAAAGGTCAAATTGCGATTTGGCTATTCGGAATAATTATTTTCTTTGATGATTATTCAAACACGCTAATAGTAGGAAATACTTCAAGGCTTCTCTGCGACAAACTAAAAATATCCCGACAAAAATTGGCTTATCTCGTTGATTCAACGTCTGCGCCTGTTGCAACGGTAGCTATTATTACCACATGGATTGGATTTCAGGTTGGGATCATTGCAGATGCGTTACCTGGGCTAGATGGATTGAACGAATCAGCCTATATGCTTTTTATTCATTCAATTCCCTATAGTTTTTATCCTTTTTTAGCCATTGTTCTGGTCGGGCTCGTTGTAACATCTGGTAAAGATTTTGGCCCTATGGTTCAGGCAGAAGAAAGAGCAAGAGCGGGAATAAAATACACCCCGAATATGGAAGAACTGGAATCAGATGCTGGTGCAGATTCTGATGAACTTTTTGTAAAACAAAATATCAACCTAAGAGCACGAAATGCCGTTATTCCAATTGCTGTATTGGTGTTTTCTATGTTCTATTTCATTTTCACATCAGGTGAGGGGGATACAATAAAAGATATTATAGGCAGTTCTGATACGTTTGGCGCTCTAATGCATTCTACTTTATTAAGTGCATTGGTCGCTGCCGGGTTGTCCATTGGACAAGGTATTTTAAATGTGAATGAGACGCTGGATGCCTGGTTCAGCGGATTAAAGTTCATGCTCATGGGTCTCTTAGTTTTATTGCTTGCCTGGGCGCTTGCAGATATTTCAAAAGATCTCCATACAGCGGATTATATTGTTTCAACATTGGGTGATACAATTCCCATGTCTATTTTGCCTGCGGTTATATTTATTATAGCTGCAGCGACAGCATTTGGGTCCGGGTCCAGTTGGGGAGTTATGGCTATTCTCATGCCATTAGTGATACCATTAACCTGGGCTGTAATGAAAAATGGTGGTGGGGCGACACCTGAAAATATGCATATTATGTATTCTACAATTGCCTGTGTGTTGACCGGCTCTGTATGGGCAGATCATTGTTCACCTATTTCTGACACTACTATTTTAACATCCATGGCATCAGGATGCGAGCTTATGGATCATGTTAGAACACAAATGCCCTATGCTGTTTCTGCTGGATTAGCGGCATTACTACTGGGAACATTGCCCGCCGGATTTGGCTTCCCTTGGTGGGCCCTGCTCTTGCTTGGAATTGGGTCACAGGTTATAGTTGTAAAACTGTTTGGGCAAAAAACAAGTTAATCACTCTCTTCTAGGATGTGTACAACGATACCCCCCGATGCTTTTTGTTTATAAATGGTCGCCTTGTTAGATTCAATGACAGAATTGGAGTCTGAAATGAAAAAATTAATGCCTTTTTTATTACTATTAGTTGCTGGATGTTCCAGCGATCCTGTTAACATGGATGAAGTATTATTTGAAAGGGCCGGACAATATATCACCAATGATAATTTCCATTCATTTTTCTTTTTTAATCAAAAAGTTTACAATGGTCCAGCCTATAACCTGCACCGCAATGGAAAGAAGAAAGAAGCGGGGGAATTAAAAAACGGGTTTCAAACTGGTATGTGGAATGCTTGGGATGATCAGGGAAATAAATGGTTTTCAGGTTCTTATGAGCATGGACGTGAACATGGTAAATGGATTGGGTATCATGCGAACGGGGAAAAGAAATATGAAGGGAATTATGAGAATGGACTTCAGGCAGGAAAATGGACTTATTATAATAAAAAGGGTGTGAAAAATATGGAAGAATCTTACTTTTCATGCACTGAAGATTGTGCGAATTCACACTATAAGCATACTTGCCCGAAAGAAGGTAAAGTTAGGGAATCTAAAAAATTCTAAATAAAAAGGGTTTCAAGATTGAAACCCTTTTTTTATTTTACGTTTTTCAATACCTGTGGTTAGTTACATCCCTCATAATATTGAATCTCCGGGAGTAATGTATGTAGCTTGAGTATTAGGTGCTCCCAGGGAAACCCATCCCAAAAGACAAGTAAAAATCAACCTATGGATCCATTTAGGTGATTGAATAATTTTCAACATTATATAAAAATACTCTTTATTTGATCGAAGGATAAACACCCTGGAATTACAAAATTATTTCATCAAAATCATTTTTTGTTTTTTTATATAACCACGTCCCCACCCTTTGGATGGGCCCGATTCCATTTTCAAGAAATATATACCGCTGGCATGCTGTGATGCATCCCATTGAATTTCATATTGGCCTGATTCCATTGTGCCATTGACCAGCGTTTCAACCATGCTACCGGCTATATCGAATACTCTTAGAGAAATCACATGCCGTGTATCCATGACCGGAACATTAAATTGGATTGTAGTTGTTGGATTAAATGGATTGGGGAATGGTTGGCGAAGCTCAAATTCTACCGGGAATATATTAGATATAAAGCCTAATGAATTCAAAATGGTTACGGTCACAGAATCTGGGTCTGACTCTAGTTCCCCATCGGAAACGATTAACGTAAATAATAAGAACGTGGAATCACTAACTTCAGGTGAAATGAAAGTTGGCATGGATCGTGTTGAATCATCTAATTCAATATTAACGGGTGATGACCAGGAATAAGAGAGATTTACATTTTCGGAATCAGATGACCCTGTCCCATCTAAAATAACCAGTTCATTCTCCATAATGGTTTGATCGGGCCCCGCATAAGCCACGGGGGAAACATTTGTATGAAAAACTGTAATGGTTACTGAGTCCGGATCTGAATCGAGTTCTCCATCAGATACAATCAATCCAAAAATAAAGTTGACTGAGTCATCCACGGTAGGTGTAGTGAAACTAGGAGTGGATGAAGTCGTATCGTTCAGTAATATTCCGATAGGGGTAGTCCATATATAAGATAGGTCTATGTTTTCCTCGTCATATGATTCAGATCCATCCAGAGTTGCCAACTGATTTTCAGCAACGACCTGGTCTGGTCCAGCATTGGCTATGGGCGGAAGATTTTCAGTGCCTGAATCACATTCTCCCCAGACACAGCCTACCCATTCCGGATGATCAATGAAGGGGTTTCTATTTTCTTGAATTGCATAAACAGCATTATTTCGATCAATTTCTTTTTGGCTTATAGAGTCCTGTAGGTGCCAATCCATTAACATTACTACAGCCCAGTCTTTAAGATTTGAACCATTCACCATATCGTTATCGTCCCACCCGGAATCCTCAGTATAATAACGCGTTGACATATAAAAATAGGTTCGGGCAAAATCTCCCTTATATTCATCAATTGGCTCAAAAACTGTCCCGTTGTGGTTGTAAGAATTCATGTTTCCACGTTGGCTGCCATTTTGCGATGTCCAAGTTGCGCTTTCTACTTCCCCATAGGGATGGTTGGATCGCATACCATTCACATATCCATCTGTTGGATAAATATGGAACAGATCCGTGTTCATGGGCATGCCCTCGTTGAACCAGCTTTTTGGCCAAGAATGCTCCCGGTTAAAACAATCTCCTTCCCCGCTATAATTCCCGCATTGGTCCGCGCTTGTAAAATTGTAAATATAGGGCGGTGTTCCACCGGGAACATCAGAATACATATCCCAAACAGTCCCGTCAGATTTTGCATCAGTTGATTGAAAATGACCATACAGCGAACTATAACTTTGTGGAATATGGTCATCAATAATATTATGTAGAGCCAACCGCAATGGCTCCCCATCTAATCCTTGGGCATCATCATAATATCCCGGAGGAATATCGGCTATTAAAAAGGTCGTAAAAATAAATGCAGAAAATAATTTTATCTTAAACATTTTTTGTTAATGCCTTTTTTCGATTAAATAAAAAATTTGTTCAGGCTAATTTAAAAACGGATAAGTAATTTGTTGTTCCCGGTACACCTACAGGCACACCGCCCGTGATCACATATTTCTCTCTTTTCCTGAGAATTTCTTCACGTGATAAAACTGCATTGGCAACATTTTGAATTTCACTCGATGAATTATATTCGTTGATTACAATGGGCGTGATTCCCCACACAATTGAAAGTTGGCGCGAAATCTCTTCAATAGGCGTCATGGCAATGATGCGGGCAGCCGGCCTATATCGTGACACCATCCTGGCGGTACTTCCGCTATGGGTCATGGTAATTAAAATTTTAATATTCTGGTCATAGGCAACCGAACATGAAGCGTGACTAATTGCTTGTGCTGTGTTGAGATGTTTTTTCCCCCGAGCGATATAATAGTCCTGATAATTAATGGATGATTCCGTTTCCTCAATCACTCTGGTTAACACTTGAATAACTTTTTCCGGGAATTTGCCCATAGCTGTTTCACCGGTAACCATCAGCGCGTCGGCGCCATCTAAAATTGCATTGGCAATATCGCTGACTTCTGCCCGGGTTGGAATGGGTCGATCGGTCATTGAATCTAAAATTTGAGTGGCAATAATTACGGGCTTTCCGGCTTTTCTAGCTTTATCAATCACTTCTTTTTGGATCAATGGAACACGCTCAAGAGGTAGCTCCACACCTAGGTCTCCACGGGCTACCATGACCGCGTCAAATGCATCAATGATGCCATCCAAATTTTGAACTGCTTCCCATTTTTCAATTTTTGCCATAATTGGAACAGCAAAACCGAGATCTCGAACACGAGAACGAACCAGGTCATAATCGTGAGGGGATCGAACAAAAGAAAGTGCAATCCAATCTGCACCATTTTTCAACGCCAACTCGAGATCCCGTTCATCCTGTTCTGTAAGGCTGGGAACGTCCAGAGCCACACCGGGGAAATTGACACCTTTGCGATTCTCCACAGCGCCGGGAATGATTGTTTGACATTCCAGTGTGGAATTTGAAATATGTTTTACAACCTCCAATGCAATGCGACCATCATTGATCAATATCTGTGCACCCGCAGCAACTTTTTGAAATTTTACACCTTTTGAAACGGGAATGACATTTTTTCCCATCTTTTCATTACTGATGGTAACAACATCCCCTTCTTTTAATTCACAATCGGTTTCGAGCCCACTCACTCGAATTTTGGGCCCTGCAAGATCCCCCAAGATTGCTGGACGACCCCCGGAAGGTAGATGGGTGGATTTAATCAGATCAAAATAGGATTGTTTATCTTCTGCGGTTCCATGAGACAGGTTTACACGAAAACAATTAACGCCTTGATCAACGAGTGATTGGACTATTTTCAATGTTGAACAGCTGGGTCCTACTGTAGAAATTATTTTTGTACGACTTATTTTCATGGGTTTAAATTACCGGTAATCATTATCGTTTTACACGTACTTCTATGAAACAAAATTTTTTGATATTTATTATTTTATGTTTTATCTCCTGCGGTGGCCCAACGGGAAATTGGTCTGACCCCAGAGTGATACTTATTTCCATTGATGGACTACGCGGTGATATTTTAAACAACCCCACCTATACAAAAGATTTTCCAAACTTGACCCGGCTTATGGCAAGTGGAGAATATTGCACAAATGTTCAAACTGTGTTTCCTTCCTTAACATATCCATCCCATACATCTATGATAACCGGTGTTACGCCGGCTAAACACGGAATCGTAAACAATCGTCCTTTTATACCAAAGAATAATTTTGTCGATTGGTATTGGTATGCAGATTCCATAGAAGTGCCAACGCTCGTTACAAAAGCAAAGCAAAATGGCCTGGTCACCCTGGGTGTGAGTTGGCCCGTATCGGTTGGAGCAAAAATGGACTGGATGCTCCCGGAAATAAAATCAGTCAATGACACTATCTCAACAATCGACCTTGTACATAAACACGACCGCCCGGAATCGTTTTTGGAATCAGCCAAAGTACGTGGGGTAGTGCCAGAGAATGGCAATCCATCGGGATACAATAGAGATCTGTTACTTCACGAAATATTCATGGATGCCTTTGTCCGCAAAGCACCTCATTTGAGTTTATACCACATGATTGAGACCGATCTTATCCAACATGAATTTGGAAAACATTCGAATGAAGCTAAGGATGCATTTATGTTCATGGATTCATTGGTAGGAAATATAATCGCTTTTTTAGATGAAAACAAATTGTGGGAATCCACAACGCTCATAATCACAGGGGACCATGGATTTAGGGATTATGAAAAACAGGTGAGTTTAAATCGTTTATTTGAAAAAGAGGGCTGGCTCACATTAAATAATGGTTCTATTTCTGATTGGAAAGTAGTATTCCTCGGTTCTGGTGGGTCTGGTTTTGTGCGGCTTAAAGATCCTACTGATCAGAAATTTAAGAAAACAATTCGTTTATTATTGTCCAAGCAGGATGCATTTGAAATATTAGAACAACGCCATATGAATGGTGCACTTTGGGCATCGCGAAAAACAGATTTCGTCTTATTGGCCAATGATGGATACGGGTTTGTACGCAGCACTGATCAGCCCTTTATTGTGGAAAAGTCTGGCGGGTCTCATGGCGGGGATCCAAGACGTAAAATATTAAAAACGGGCTATATTGCTACTGGGCGCGGCGTCAAAAAAGGCTCAATTAAATCCATGTCTATTACAGATGTTGCCTTCAAAATATCTGATCTGCTTGGGCTTGGTTTAGAAAATTAATTCAAAACTTGGGGTGCCACCAATCGGAAAGGTTTGATAATTGCGTCAAATTCGTTTCCGGTGTCATCTATCATCCGAAAACTTCCTTCCATAAATCCCATTGGCGTTGGGAGAGGGCAAAAACTAGTGTACTCAAAAATTTCACCGGGGAGCAGCTTTGGCTGTTCACCTATCACACCGGGTCCATGGACATCTTCTGTGTTACCCTGCCCATCGGTGATATGCCAATAGCGACTCAAAAGCTGGACTTGCTTATCTCCCCTATTCAAGATGGTAATATGATAAGAAAAAAAATAGTATGAGCGAACAGGATTTGATCTTTCAGGAACATAATTTGGTTTTACGGTAATTTCGACAGAATTTTTCATGGGAGAAAATTAATTCCTTTATCTTTGTCTTCCGATTTTTTCCTTAAATTTTAAAACGCTATGAATAAGAACACCAATTCACTTTACACCTATATATTAATTGTAATCCTTGGTTTGGCCATGATACAGATGAAAAATATCGGTACATACCAATCTGGATCTTCTCCATCTATCACTGAGAATGATATTATGGACCATATTCGGTATTTATCTCATAAAGATAGAGCAGGCCGCTATCCAGGAACCCGGGAATCTAAAGATGTAATCTCTTATCTAATTCGTCATTTCAAATCTTTTGGTGTAAAGCCCGGTGGGGAAAATGGGTCGTTTGTCCAACCATTCAATATCACGGACGGCATTGAATTAGGTAAAAATAATTCTATGATTATTGATGGTGATAGTCTTGTGACTGGGCGTGATTATATGCCACTTTGGTTTTCTGGCAATGAGACTGTTTCTGCATCTGCTGTGTTTACGGGATATGGGTTTTCCATCGATGAAAAAAAATTAAAGTGGAATGATTATAGTGGGGTGGATGTAACGGGGAAATGGGTCATTGTCATGCGGCACGGTCCAGAGAGAAAGAATCAACATTCTTTATACACATCACATTCGGGACTTCATAAAAAAATGCTGGTTGCTCGGGACAAAGGGGCTATAGGTATTATATATGTATCCCAAGTTGAAGATACTGATATATATCCATTAAAATACATTGCAGGGTATTCGAATGCCGGGATTCCGGCAATCCATCTCTCAAATGAAATGGCAGATGAGCTATTTAAAGCAGTTGGATGGACTCGTAAAAAAATCCAGAAAACTATGAATGAATCTTTGCAAACTGTCTCTTTAAAATTACCGATTACAATCAATGCTTCCGTGAATCTAAACCCTATTCAAATTCGAGGAGCCAATGTTGTGGGTCTAATTCAAAGCGGAAACCGGAAATATAGAAATGAATATGTTGTTATAGGTGCACACTTTGATCATCTTGGAATGGGTGGAGCCGGCACTGGTTCACGCAAACCAGATACAACGGGAATACATAGTGGCGCAGATGACAATGCATCTGGAACTGCTGGGATTTTAGAAATAGCCCAAAAACTAGTTTCCCAAAAAAGCCGATTAAAGAGAAGCATTATTCTATTAGGAATTGACGCGGAAGAAAAAGGGTTGTTGGGTGCGAAATATTTTACAGAAAATCCATTGGTTGATCTTCAAAATATAGTAGCCATGATCAATTTGGATATGATAGGGCGAATGAAAGATTCCTCAATAACTGTAGGCGGGGTTGGTACATCTCCATTGTTTGAACCTCTGCTTAACGGGGAATCAATTGGGCGAAACTTTACCATAAATATGACTAAGCCTGGATACGGACCAAGTGATCATGCTGCTTTTTACACAAAAGACATTCCTGTACTTTTCTTTTTTACTGGTTTCCATAACGAATACCACACACCAGAAGACTCATGGAAACTCATTAATTTAAAAGGCGTAAAAGATATATTAGATCTTGTTTATGATGTCACATTTCAATTGTCTCGACTATCTGAAAGGCCCGTGTTTACTGAAGCTGGTCCAAAAGAAGGCCGGATGCAAAGAAATACAACATTCAAAGTTACATTCGGAATCGTCCCAGCATACGGAAGTACCGAGAAAGGATTAGAAGTGGATGGTATTTCAAAACCAGATGGCCCAGCAGCAAAAGCAGGAATTAGAAAAGGAGATGTGATAAAATCCATAGATGGAAAACCCATTAATGACATCTATGAATACATGGACAGATTAGAAGAATTAGAACCCGGAATTACCATTACGGTGTTAATTGATAGAAATGGCACTGAGCTAAAATTGCCTGTGACGTTTTAATAGTGATTAACCTTGTATAAGAACAAATTAAAAGTAGTTACTGGGCTTAATTCAAAATAATCTCAAATATTATTACATAGTCTATAGATACTGTTATCTTTATTCTATTTATTAAACACATTAAATATGGTAAGGAGAAGTAGAACAGGGACAAAAATGCGCTAGAACACCGACAGAATATAATTTTAGGTACATATATACGGTTAAATTGTAAAATTTGAAGAATAATTTTTTCTATGGGAAGTAAAAACATTATTACATAAATGTATTCGAAATTTATCCGTATTTATTTTGTTATCTCCCCTATTATCAATAACATATGTAATATATTATTATATTAATTATATTACGATTTACATGATCTGTTAAGCTTCAGAATATAATTTGTCACTTTTTGGTATAAGGTAACAAACATACAAAGATCAATCAAGTTTCGGGTATTATAATAAATACGAATAATATTTCTAAATAATCAAAGTTCAATAAATTTATTATAATTAATTATTAGCCATATACAATTATGTGTATAATTCTCTATCATAAATAATATTACAAAGTTCTTTTTAATGCGAAGAATTATAGCATTATTTATCATATTCTATTTTAATATTTTTACATAATTATGACATCTTTTATATCATAATCTATATATAATCATATACTTACAGGTCTTTTCTAATATAAATAATTATATTTATTATTTTAATATTTTTGGCTGATAAATTACCTAATCAATTATCATAATAATTAATACTATTTTAGCCAATTAAATTTTCATGAATAACCTTAATGGTGCTATATTAAATAATTAAACTGAAAAAAGATAGATGGCTTGATTATACAACATTGAAGAACATATTATATACAATTGTAATACTTCCTTCCCTTGGTGCGCTCGCGTATAAAGAGAAAAGATGAAATTATTTGATCATTAATTATAATAGAAATAGTGTAGAATATATGGATTTTAATTATCTTATATTTATACTGTAAGTCCTATATAAACATAAACTAATAACTAGTGATAATTCGTTATTTTGTGCTAATATTTCTCATATTATTAAAAGCAATATCATCTAGGTTTAATAGCATTTATAATTATGAACTAATATTATATGATAACATATTAAAGACAATAATATTTTAAATAATATAATTTTAGTCAATCTGATTATTTTATATCAATTGCAGAAATTATTCCATTCATATCAAATAGATACTTAATTATTATAGCCAGAATATTTATAATTTATACACGGGTTTATGTACGATATATATTATATAATTATAAGTATAATTATCCATATATATACTATAAGTATATAATAATCAGTAACATACATATTTCATAGATTTCATATCTATACAAACAAATATTTGTATAACTATATTCAATCGGGTTCTTAAATATTCCTATAATATTTGTTTTAATGTTAGAATTGATACGGAATAAAACTTTAAATAAATGGAATAATTTACTTTACGTAATGTGTCTTTATTAACGTCACTAAGGGTTAATAATTTATATTATAAATCTATGCGCCCTTTATATTGAATCTTTGATGAGTTACTTTATAATGTATTATTTCTACCATACAAAACTCACTAGTTATAATCCGCTTAGCGCTATTAGCTATAGTATAATAATAACAGTTACTTAAATAACATTATATTGTCAGATAAACTGGGTATTATATTCAAATCAACATAATTTACATTCATTTTTAAATATTAAGAAGGTTCTATTATTTAATTATCCTTCAATTAATTTAAAAATCGATATTATTTCAAATATATTATTTTTCTTGATCTAGTTAAGCTGCCGCTTCTCATCACCAATAAGTAATTCCCCGACGGCACCTGGTTCCCCAGTGAATTTTTACCATTCCACCTAAGTTTATGTGTCCCCGGTAACATTTTCTTATCAACTATGTTTATAATCCACTTTCCAGATACATCATATATACTAATGCTCACATGTTCTAACTTTGTGATACCAAATTCAATTTGTGTAGAATTATTGAACGGGTTCGGAAAATTATTACTTAAATACGGTTCTTGGGGAATCACAGATTGATGTTCGTTCACCCCAACCTGAATGGCATCTTCATCCATAACTATATCAAAATTTCCATAAAGCCCCTCTATTCCTTCTTCTAAGGGAATCACTAGCCCTGGGTGGTTTTCAAGCCATGATTCGTCAACCTCTGGATCAATTAAAAAATAACACTGTGTCACCAGTTCAAGATTCTCTGGTGTTGTGATCTTATAATGAAAATGTCTTGGGCGCCCTGTATAGTATCCCGGCCAAATTGATTCAAAAGCATATTCACCGTTTTCATTCGTCAACATTTGTCCACGTAGATTATAAGGATCTTCATCGGTGTTCCCTGAGCCGCATTCTTGAAATATAGTATAACATCCATCATCATTGGCATGCCACACATCAACAATGGCATTTTGAATTGGAGTTTCGCAATTATTAGCTTTTACTGTTCCAGCAATATAGATACGTGTACCTGGTTCGTCTATATTGGCTAAAACCGCTCTGTAGGGATGATTTTCGACCCAATAGGGCCCCAGTATATCATTATTGGTTACATTGCAGTCCTGCCTGCTTAATAATGCTGTAGGCGCTATACTTACTACGGCTGTACCCATTAATCCTGTTTTAATAAAGTCTCTGCGCTTCATGGAAGAAACTTAATCACTTTAAGCTGAATTTCTAGAAGCATTAATATTTCCAAATAGAGACCGTATAATGATCTTTTCCAGTGTTTCTTTTTGTTCATCAGTTAAATCATATTCTCTCAATTTCATCAATGCGTATTGCTGAATAACGAGGAGCGGCAATACAGTTTCTTCCCTAAGAGCAATAGATTCTTTTATACTTTCGTTTTTTTCTAATAATTCATTTTGTCCAGAAATTTTCAAAATAAGTTTTTCTGTCAAATCATATTCTCTTTTAAGAATAGACCAAAACTCACCAAAAACTGGATCATTTTTCATATACTGTGTTAAGGGAAAATATGTTTTACACATACTTTGCATAGAGTTTTCAATTAATGCTCTAAAAAAACCTGACTCGTTATACAATGAACAAACATCATCTATTTTTCCTTGGTCATCCATTCTTTTTAAAGCGGTTCCTAACCCAAAATACCCTGGAATATTTTGTTTTAACTGAGACCATGCACCCACAAATGGGATGGCTCTTAACTGGCTCAGATCCAGTTCGTCTGAATTTGATCTTTTGTCTGGGCGTGAGCCAATATTAGTCCGGTTATAATATTTTAATGGTGACATTTCCATTAAAAAAGGTGTGAAGAGGTCATGGTTTTTTAATTCTGTATATGCCTCCAATGAATACCGACTCATGTCATTTAAAATGGTTTGTTCTCTGTCTTTAAGCTTTTTGTGTTCATCGTCAAAAATTAAGTTATCTAATCCGGCGGTCATGAGTTGTTCTAAATTCAATCGAGCGGATTCAATGGTCCCAAATTTGCTGGATATTGTTTGACCCTGGATGGTGATTTGTATTTCTGTTGAAGCAATTTTTGACCCCAAAGACACATAATAATTATGGGTATTCCCTCCTCCTCGGGCTGGTGGGCCTCCGCGCCCATCAAAGAAAACTATTTTAATACCATACTTTTCAGACAATGATGACAGTGACTCGCGCGCCTTATAAATATTCCAATTCGCACTTAAATAACCTCCGTCTTTTGTACCATCAGAAAAACCGAGCATAATTGTTTGTTTATTACTTCTTTGCGTTAAATGTTTTCTATAAATATTGTTTTCAAATAATGCGGTTACTATTTTTTCTGCGTTTTTTAAATCATCAATTGTTTCGAAAAGTGGAATAAAATCTATAGGAATCTTTCCATCTGGAAAGGCGGTTTGTTTCGCTAAAAAATAGACGCTTGCAATATCCATTGCACCTTGGCAATTCGATATAATAAACCGGTGACATCCCCGTTCTCCGTTTGTTTCTTGAATCCTTTTTATAGTTTTAAACGTTTCAAGCGTATCGCCAATTCGATCATCCGTCGATGGTAAAATATCTATTGGTTTTTCATTATTAAATAGAGTATCTGCGGTAACATCCTGTTCCAATAATGTCTCTAATGAAACATGTTGTAGTGTTTTTTCAATAACGCTTCTATCTTGTCGATAATCCAAGGCGGCAAAATAAAATCCGAATAATGTAATGCGATCGAGAAAATCTTCAAGGAGCTCTTTAAAAACACCTTTATGATGTGTGTTTAGGTCGTCTAAAATTGATTGAATTCCATTTTTAAAAGAATCGTAGTCCAATGATTCTTTTCCACGAATACTATCTAATAATTGTTGTTCAATCTCCAAGAGTTGCTCATAAACTCCTGCAAATGAAATGCGCCTTCGAATGGTCCTAATATCTGAATAATAACATTTTAAAATAGTTTCTTTTAAGCGTCGGGCAACACTGAGCGTTATGTCTGTATTTACAAAAGGGTTTCCATCGCGATCTCCTCCCGGCCAAAACCCCAGTTGAATTAATTGAAGACATCCCGGTTTTAAAGAAAGATTTTTTCTAAGCGATGAAATAATGTTTCCGGCGCTGTTGTAAAAAATATTTTGTAGATACCATGTTAAGTTCACCGCTTCGTCGTATGGAGTAGGTTTTTTTTTCTTGAAAAATGGCGTCATCCCGAGCTGCATTAAATAAGTATGAATCAAATCTGTTTTATTTCTTTTAATTGCATTTGTTAAATCGGTAATTATTGCCAATACACGACCAGGATAAAATTGTGTAGGGTGCGCAGTTAAAACGGGACGTATTGAAAAATTATTAATTTTTTCTAGCAGCGTATTTATCTTTTTTTCCTGCTTTGCCTGAATTAACAAGCTAGAAATCGAGCCAGGACCGTTCAAGTTATTTAAAGCTTCAAACGTTGCATCTTCTAATGCGTCTATTAATACCACCTGTCTTTCAACAAATTGTATGACGCGAAATAGAAAATCAAATTTCTCTATTTGGTCTTTTGTGTTTAGCTGTTCTGTTAAAAACTGCTCTATAATTTTCTTTGGTGTTTCGCCTTGCTGGAGTTTTGTCCGGCACGTTTCTGCCAAAATTGGGATCAGAATGCCCACATCTTTTACGCCACCCAGGGGGAGGGTTAAGAAGAGAGAATTATATAACTGATATTTTCGGACAACATGTTGATTGTATTCAGAGTTGGTGCCCCCGGGGGTTTGTTTCAATCTTTAGTAGTTCCTTCCGTTTGTGATTGATTTTTTATTTCATTTCTTAACTCTAAAACAGCCATGACATAATTGTCTGCATGATTATAGGCATAAATTGATTTCCAAATATCTCCATCTCTATCATAATTATTACTATTAGGATTGTAGCCATTTAGTCGCAGATAATTAGCAATGCTTGCTAATACATCTGGCCAGTCGTACGGCTGCCTTACACCATCTTCATTAAAGTCCACCGAAAAATTGTTAAAGCTGGATGGAATAAATTGTCCAAATCCAAATGCCCCTGCATATGAGCCACCAATTTCCTGAGGGTCCAACTGATCATTGTAACAATATTTTATAAATTCTGCTAATTCCTTTGATGCCCATTTTGCTCTTTTTGGCATGTCATGAATTTGAGAATATAAT
>Ga0208113_1000761_pt1 | contig 15791 bp, 9 predicted proteins | sample Knorr_S7_td_NADW_FD_185598 | JGI IMG/M metagenome (GOLD analysis project Ga0208113, IMG submission 185598) | Marine microbial communities from Southern Atlantic Ocean transect - Knorr_S7_td_NADW_ad_2505m_LV_A (SPAdes) (version 2) | ecosystem: Environmental > Aquatic > Marine > Oceanic | place...
AGGCTCTTCCTCCACTGAAAATACAGTAGCAAAGGACCTCTCTGGATTGAGGGACAACATAATTTCGTTATCGCGCCGCCGCCAGAACATGCAGGCCAAGGTCTTGCTAGTCGGGCTCCTGATGTTGTCGGCATCACTTGCAGGCTGTTTCAAGGAGGATCCGCCACCACCACCACCCGAAGAACCCTCTCTTCCGGACGGGTTCTTCCTCACCGGACCCGATGGAGAGAACCTCTCCTTGACCCTATATCAGCCGCTGAACCTCAGTTTCGTGTTCAGCAGTGTCGGTGAGGACGGGGCGGAGCCGAGTATCGGAGTCACCTCGAGTGGTTGCATTTTCTTCATTGCTTTTGAGAAGGTCATGCGTTCTTGCGACCATGGCCAATCATGGGAGGACGTTTCAGGGTGGATGTGCGCATTCCAGACCAATGACCCGTGGGGCTGGGTCGACCCTGTGACGGATCGGGTATTCAACGTGCAGATGCAGGGCTTGGAGACGTCTTGGATATGCTATAGCGATGATGACGGATTAACTTGGGTGGGTAATCCGCACGACTCTGGTACGACTCCGATTAATGATCACATCAAACTGGCAACTGGCCCGTGGACGAGCAGTGGGTATGGAATTGGAGGACAGATTACTCAGGCTTACTATGAGACAGCCGTGTACTATTGTTACAACAAACTCATCGGTATTTTCTGCTTCACCAGTTTTGATGGCGGTGCGACATTCGAGACGGGTGGACTAATCTTCGGATTGGCCACAACCAATGGCGGTCTCCATGGGGCTATCACTTCTGCACCGGATGGCACTGTATACGTCACGCCTCGAGTAGGAACGCCAACTGTCATCGTTTCTCATGACAATGGTTTGACTTGGTTTGATCGATCCATGGGTGAAGATGTAGGGACACCCAATCCTCGCAAGAATTCGGAGGTTGCGACCGACACTGAATCCAATGCATATCACATCTGGACAGGGGCAGACGAAGGCGTCTACATGTCGAGAAGTACTAATTCGGGAGAGACATGGGAACAGACCAGTATCCGAATCAGTCCGAGCGCGGTTATCTCTACTGTATTCCCTCAGATTGATGCAGGTGATCCGGGAAGGATTGCGATTACCTATCTTGGGAGTGAGAATGCGAGTGAACTGAACCAATCTGACATCGACGGGGAGCCGTGGGTTGGTAATGCACACTATGCGCCTGCCAATGTCAGCTACTACCTGTACATCACCTACAGCCTGAACGCGCTGGACCCAGAGCCGGTATTCCACACCGTCAGAGTCTCCCCCGACCCGGTCCAGGTCGGCAGTATCTGCCTGAACAGCGGCGACTGCCGCGACATCGGGGGCTCGAACCGCAATCTGCTGGACTTCAACGATCTGCACATCGACCGGGAGGGGCGCGTTTACGTGGCCTTCGCAGACGGCTGCACCGGGGTCTGCGCTACTGGTAACAACTCCACGCCAGAGGACTCGCGCAGCAGACTCGGCTCAGTCTATTTTCTAGGCAGCGGGCCCAGCCTGTACGAGTCAGTGGGCGATCTGGCCGAATTCGAGGAAGAGTGACTTCTTGCCTATCGCCATTCGACGTAGGCCGTCTCGGGCATGCTGAGCTCGCTAGCCCCGGGCCATTGGAGTTGCTGAGCGAGGAAGAGCGTGACCGACTCGTTCGTGAACTCCTTGGAGATGCTGAGATTAAGCTGGCCATCGCAGCCATAGGCGTCGCATCCGATAGGCGAGAAGTGGTAGTGTCCGGCGTTCTTCAACACCCCGAATAGGGCAGATGGGTCATCCAAGTCAGCTACTATGGCCATGACCATCGACAGGTTGGTCGTAGCATCGGCATCACCCGTCAGGACCAGCGTAGGGGTTCGAACCATCCTCAGTCCGGTTCCCAGGACGAATCCGTCCCACGGAGCGAGAGCCACTGTGGCCCAAACCCTGTCGTCGCTGAGGTCGATGGTATCCGAACCCGGGTGGGATTCCAGCCAAGTGTCGCGCATCGAGCAGTAGAAATCGATGCCCGCCACGCAGTCTTCCTCGAGATCATCGATGGAAATGGTCGCCCCAGAGGTGGTCAGAGCCGTGTATCCGCCTCCGGAGTGACCCATGACGGCATAGCCCGCACTAGGGTCGATGCAACCTCGGAATTCCCTATTTCCCTCGGATTTTTCCACCATCCAGTCGAAAGTGTCAGAGATATCGACAGGTCGCCTGAGGAGAGTCTGGGGCAACTTAGCGCTGTCTGAGTCGAAGAGCGTGTCGTCCACGTGATCGGGGGCGATGACAAGGAATCCGTGACTTGCTAGCCTCTCGGTCAGGAAGGCGGACATCCACCTGAGTCCATACCCAGTTCCGTGACTGTAGATAGCCACGGGGTGAGTCTGCGAGCAATCAGGGGCGGCTCCATCCCACGCCCCTCCGGGGTATATGTTGTCATAGACTACCTCCTCCCCTTCGAGATCGGCGGTAGGAAACCAGGCTTGAACCGTTATCTCGATGCCGGTGCTTCCGGTGAAGGTGAAGTCGTCAGTCCCCACTTTGAACGGTCCAGGCGATTCCAAGGGTGTTGGTGGTGTAAGGCGGAAGGGGTCCGAAGCATCGGCGATGCCGTCATCGTCATCGTCATCGTCCGCGTTGTCCCCGATACCGTCGCCGTCAGTGTCAGTGCTCTCGTTCGGGTCGGTCGGAAAAGCATCTTTGCCGTTCCCGATCCCATCGCCATCGACGTCACCATCCGAGTTGTCCCCGATACCGTCACCGTCCATGTCGGTGCTCTCGTTGGGATTGAGGGGGAGGGCATCGTCCCCGTCATTCACGCCGTCACCGTCGTCGTCACCGTCGCAGGCATCACCCACTCCGTCACCGTCGGTGTCGAGTTGTTCGGGGTTCACGATGTCCGGGCAGTTGTCTGATTCGTCTGGCGCGCCGTCTCCGTCCAGATCGGTCGGCCCGAAGCAGCCTGCAGACGCGAACAGGAGCATCAGCGCGGCCGTGCAGAGTGTCTTGCCCCTGTTGTTGTTCACACTATCACCTAGGTCCGGCGGTTCAGCGTCTCGAGTGCCTCACCGGCCGCACCGAGAGCCTTGTGGCATAACTGGATGTCGCCTTGCTCCAAGGCACTTGCTGCCTCGGCTACAGCCTTCTCGGCAGCCATCCTGCCAGCGTCTCCAGGTCCGATCCCAGAGGAGTCCAGTCGCTTTCGCAGGGCCTTCCACTCCGTGTCCACGAACCTCATCAACTCCCTGACTTCGCTGAGTTTGACCTCGTGGGACCGCAGCGAGGCAGTCATCTCCCTCAGTGCCTCTGCTGCTGCTACCCATTCTCCCCCGGCGGCCTTGGATGCGACATCATCGAGCTTTGCATCCCATTCTGCCACCGAGTCTGCTGGGAACCTGTCTTCGACCTGCTTCCTCTGACGCAGAGCCCTCTGAACCTCCTGCATGGCGTCGGATGTCTCGCGCACATCACGTAGGACACTGTCTGCGAGCCCCTTAGCAAGAGCGGAGTCACCCGATTCAAGTGCCTCGCGAGCCTCGGCGAGCCTCTCTTTTGTCATGATAGGGATGTCGCCTTCTGCATTGGCCACCGCGTGCTCAGCGTCCCCCAGTGACTTGGAGGCACCCTCCTCGGACGAGCCGAGGCTCTCGAGGTGCCCAGGGATTGATGCTGCGATGTGCAGTGCCTCTTCGGGCTCCTCGGCATCGAGTGCTTCCTTGGCGGTGTTTAGGATGCCTCGAACGGCCTCGGCCTGATGGCCGCTCCGGCCACCTATGGCTGCTGCTGCTTCGGCAACCGAGTCGGCGGCGGCCTGCCAGTGCTCCTCGATGACGGCCGCTTTCGCCTTAGCACGGCGGTACAGCAACTCGGCCTCTCGCAGGGAGCCGTGCTCGGCCTCCCTATCACCCATCTCGAACGCCCGCCTCGGGCCGAGGGCGTCCATCGTGACCTCCTCGGCCCTCTCGACCGCCCTCATCGCATCACTGCGGATGACGTCTAGGTCCCCTGCCACAGCGAGGACCCGCTCGGACTCCATCTCGGCCTGCGAGATCAGCGTCAACCCGCGAGCAGGGTCCTTCCAACCCTCCTCACGGGCCGTCTTGAGCAGCGAAGCGGCCTGTTCCAAGCCCGAGCCCCCGGCTCGCAGTTTCAGCATTCTGGCATCAGCCTCCTCCAGCCTCTCGCGGAACTCGGCTCTGGCCTCGTAATCCTCGTCCTTCGCAGTCAGGTCGGGGATCATGGTCGCGCAGCACGCAACGATGACCACCCCCCAGAGAACCGCCTCATCGCTCATCGAGACCAGGATCGACAAGGCGATTGCGAGGCCGGCGATGCTGGTGAGGCCCCGCCACTTGCGCGTCAAGAGGTTAGAGCCGAGCAGGTGGTTGGAGAACCACCAGAGCAAGACGGCTATGGCCCCGAGCATAGCGGAGGCGATCATCGCGTCATCGGAGCCGAAGTGGATGCCTGCGAATGCGAGGACGCTGGGCCATGCGATGTTGGCGGCTGCAGCGAGCCTAGAACGCTCTACCGGGCCGTATTCTATGAGATCGGCAATCAGCAGCCCGGAGGCGAACAGCGCTAGCACGGGACCACTCCTAGGGAGCAGCTCCGCCCCTCCATTGACCGCGGGTAACAGCCACCATCCCCCGCCAGCAATCAGCACCAGAGTGCAGAGCAGAGCCAGTCGCTCGACCCTGAGACGGTGTGCCAGCACGACCTTGTCGGGGTAGTCGGGCAGCAGGATCATGTCGAGCCACCCAGAGTCGGGGGTCAAGAGGTGTGCGGATAACTGAGCGGGGCTCAGGGCTTCTGGGATTCCGGCCCCCAGAGCCGATGCGCTCCCCATGCAAGCAGCATCAGGACCACTAGGGCTCCGAGCAGCACTTGCATCGGCGCCTGCCACCACGACTCAACGACGTAGTCGTTCTCGATCTCCAACACGCCTTGCATGCCCGCGCTGTCGCTCGTCCACTCGAATCTGAGGTCTATCGGGTCCGTACTCGTTAGTTCGAGGACGAGCTCGACGTTGAACACGCCAGGACCTGCAGAGTCAGCTGCGCTGACCACTACTTCGTCCGAGCAGACATCGTCCGAGCATAGCATCCCGGCCGCGAGGTCGGTGCCGGTGTTCTGCAAGGTGGCGAATATGTTGACCGTCTCGCCTTCGACTGCATCACCCATCATGTTGTGCTGTAGGACGGATAGGTAGACGCCGCGCACCGGAGATACGGCTAGGCCGAAGGATATCTGCTCCATGTTGCCTGCCGTGTCCCAAGCAAGGATGTGGATGAGGTGCACTCCCGCCTCTGTTATGGGCAGTGGCAGTTTCTCCACATCGGCCCACCCAGCGCCCTCCGCGATCTTCTCCTCGTTCACCCGGACTTCCCAGACCACATCGTCTATGGCGTCCAGATCGTCGAAGGATTCGGTCAGAGAGAGAATTATCGAATCACCTGCGCGAGAGGGGCTCTCGGGGGAAATCGAAGTTCCGTTGGCGATGATATCTGGGATGATGGTCGGCCCCATCCCGTCGGAGATGGTGATTGTCCAGTCGTCAGTGACCTGATTGGAGGCGTCGTCAGTCACTGTCAGGGAGAGGTAGTACTCGCTCGGCTCCTTCGCTTGGTGCCGCTCGGTGACGTTGAGGTGCATGCCATTGACCTCGCCGCCCTGGAAGAAGCGGTCCGTGAACACGAGCGTATTCATCCCAGCATGACTCCACCCCTCTGACTTGTCCGAAGCAACCTCGATGGATACGGGTAAGCCGCCGACGTCGGAGGCGCTGAAACTGAAGTCAATGTCTCTGCCGGAGGGCACCTCGAGGTGATCTTCAGATATTTCGAGCTCGGTCGAGTTTTCGCCCTCCAGCAGCACGAAGGTACCCTCCCAAGTCGGATCTACCCCATCGATGACGATGTTCTCGGTCATAGTGCCGGAAGCCGAGAACGAGTCGAGGCAGTGGAGGTTGACGGTCACGACTTCCCCGTCCGAGAAGCCGAGTTCCGAGGCCGTGAATACCAGGATCTCGTGCTGAGTCTGATTCACCATCGTCCCATTCCGATGCACTGTCCACCACAGCTGCGTGTCGTCGAGTACGCTGTCGCGGCACTCGCCCGAATACTGAGCGGGCAGTGAGAGCGGTACCACGGAGCCACCGGTCTGCCTGATTGAGAGAGCATCGGGGGGCTGGTTCTGCCCCAGAGTGATTCGGATGTCTGATGCGACGGGAGCCTGTTGGCGAAATACGGTGAAGTCGTTCGGGCTACCCTCGATGATATCGAGCATGGCGCTGTAGCGGAACTCCCAGTCTCCCGGCAGGGTCACACGGAGGGGTATCTCCTCGATGACCCCGCCGACACGAGGTATGTCGAGTATCCTAGTGGAGCGCCCGTCTGTGGTGCCATCGAAAGCCGTTGTTTCGATCCAGCCCCAGCTGCCGTTACTGTCTACCGAGCCGTTGATCGGCGGGATGACTGTGATGTCGCCTCCCTTGTCAGAGCGTAAAGAGAGATAGTCGATGACGCAGCATCCCGAATCCTCTGAGTCGGTCAGGTTGCGAGCAGTCTCCACTAAAGAGACGAAATCAGCGATCTCGAGGATACTCAGCCAGCCGTCCCCATCACCGAGGTGCTGATCGATCTGGGCACGGACTCCGATGTCGTGGTCAGGTAGCAGATCGGTGCCGTAGTCGTCGCGAATAGAGACGTTTGCGTACCAAGTCGCGGTTATGTTCGACGAGGATGCGATGGTGCCTGTGATATCCAGATGCGCGTTGCCCATGATGTCGTCATCCTGCGGCGACAGCGGGTCGGACCACACCCAAGTGGGCTCCTCAGGATCCTCTGCGATATCCATAACCCGCGGGAGATGATCAGAAGCTATTTTTGTGTCTTCTGAATTCAGATTGTAAAAGGATAAATCCTCTTCAGACATTGCCAGTGTGTTCAGCACAAAATGCTTAACCGGTTCTAAAACTGAGTCCGTATAAAGAATATAATCCAGTTTCCCTGGATTATACTCACTGTTATCATTTCTCCAGGTATATCCCATTCGAATATGAGTTTGGCGGGAAAACAGATCTGTCAAAGGAGAATCATCCCAATCTGGTAAAAAATCAATTCCATAGGACACTTCATCAACAATATCGCCGTCAGTAAGTGTCGTTAATTGTTGTCGGTACCCGACCAAGTTGAAGTCTCCCACATGTACAATGGGAGTACCATATTCCAAGGTAAAGGGACCCAATCCATTTTTCAAATCTCTTACGAATCCCATGAGCTCATCCACCTGTTCCTGACGGTTATCATCGGCATCGCAACAACTGAAATGTGAATTGATGAAAAACAATGGTGTCCCCAAATCCTCTTCTGTATCCAGCAATACACCCATAGATCTCCATGAATGATTTCCCTGATGTAAGATTGGATATCGGGACACGACAAAATTTCCGTTCCACTCACTGCTCACGTGCCAGTTCACTTCCGGAAACCAATCCTCGAATAGCGCTTCTATATCGTTGACATCATTCGTATCGTTGTCATCATACGCCTCCTGGAATCCCATGATATCTGGTTCCAAAGCTTTGATGATCCGCTCAAATCTTGCTTGACGTCCGGAGTCAAACAATCCATTTTGCCGAACATTGTAGGATAGAATTCTTAGATGCTCCATTTCATTTTTTTCAAGTGTAATGATTTCCGGTGATGGCACCGGTGTAGAGTCGAACTCATATTCAATCCCTCCCGGTTCATCAGGCAGAATGTCAGGAGTCTCTCCGCCTCCCTGTAAGACAATCTTGATGGTTGTTGGTTCTTGGGTCCCATCCATTGTTAAAATAGCGCTTGAACGGCTGATGGCAATTTCAAATCTTTCACCAGTAATGGTGGGTGCAATCCTCAAGGTTAAGTCATTTTGAGATATTTCAATGATCCCATCCATGATGTAAAAATACCCGCTTCGGCAGCCAAAACACCAGTCCAGTTCGGCTCCAATACCATGAACCGGCAAACCCGTGTTCACCTCTGCATCCGTATCCAAATAAAGATGGATATCGTTCCAGTTTTGCATCAAGTGCTCCCCGTCATGAAACTCAATGGAAAAGAACATGAAATCGTTGTCATTAGCAATTTTCAGCATACTGAAATCTTCATCGGTTCCATCACCGGCAGGGTCGGCATACACAACCGGGATTGACCCCCAATCATCAAAAAGACCATCGATTGTTACAGGAAAACTCGCATTGCCTTCCTCTGGCGGGTGGTCGCGCTCGCCGGCCTCCGGCTGTTCGCCGTCTGCGAGTGCCGGGGCGACGAGCGTGCCGAACAGCATCAGGAGCGACAGAGTCAGTGCTGAAGCGCGAGAACCCATTTCCTCACCTCAGTCTTCGTGTATGATCGTCGAGCCGACATGGTCGATTCCGAGTGGGATGATCCTGTGCTCAGGTCCCAACTCGGCGAGTCGCGCACGCAGACCGGCTTCACCGTGAACCAGGAAGAATCCGCCACCACCGGCCCCGAGCAGCTTAGCACCGGTAGCGCCCATACTCATTATGCGCGTGTGCAGAGCGTCGATATCGTCCCCGCTGACGCCGGCAGAGATCCCCCGCTTGGCCTCCCAAGCATTGCTGAGCAGGTTTCCGAGGCCCGCGAGATCGCCCGATTCCAGAGTTCCCTTGGCCTCGTCGGCTTGGACACGGATGGTGCGCAGCCGGTCGAGTTTGTCGGCAGGGTCGTCCGGAGCCTCGCTCAGGACCTCGCTGGCGCTGCGCGACAGCCCCGTGAAGACGAGCGTCAGCTCCTCGCCGAGCCGCTTCACGGTATATGCCGAGAGTCTCAGCGGCTCGATCTCGACCCCATCTGCTCCGAACCGAATCGAGTTGACGCCGCCGAAAGCAGCGGCGTACTGGTCCTGCCTGCCGATCGGCTGTCCGAGCACATCGATCTCGATCTGGCAGGCCTCTTCGGCCAATTGCTCGGCCGAGACCTCACGCCCAGCAAACCTGTGAAGGGCGTTGAGCAGCCCTACAGTGACTGCTGAGGAAGAACCGAGGCCAGTGCCTCGAGAGGGAATGTCGGCGATGGTAGTGATCTCTACACCTGAAGTCACTCCAGTGAGCCGCATGGCCTCGCGAACGAGTTCGTGATTCAGGTCCTCGAAGTCATCGACGGTCTCCATCGAGGAGTAGGACACGCGGACCTTGTCGTCGAAACGCCGATTGACGGTGACGTGGATGTGCCTGTTGAGAGCCAAAGAGGTCACCATGCCCCCATTTGGCTCGGATGAGGCGAACGAATCGACGTCGGTTCCACCGCCGCAGAAGGAGACTCGGACAGGGGTCCGGCTGATTATCATCAGTCGCGGGGGATAATAATCCCACATCAAGCCGACGGTATCGTGTCAAAGGGCCCATAGGGTCCACAGTAAGACACATAACCGGCACGCTCCCGGCTTCGCTGAGGAAAAGCGATGGGCGACCTCATCACGATGGACGATCTGACGAACAAGGAGATTACCAATCTCCTCGACAACGCCGAGCGTCTCCTTCCCGTCGCCAAGGGCGAGATTTACCTCCCTCTGCTCGAGGGCAAGGTCCTCGCCAACATGTTCTTCGAGAACTCCACTAGGACCCGCATGTCCTTCGAGTCCGCGATGAAGAGGCTTGGCGGCTCGGTGCTGAACTTCAGCTCCGCCGGCTCGTCGGTGGCCAAGGGAGAGACACTGTACGACACGATGCAGATGGTCGCCGGCTACGCTGACGTGGTCGCTATTCGCCACCCGCGCCAAGGCGCGGCCCAGTACAGCGCCGACTCCATTGGACTCCCAGTATTGAACGCAGGCGACGGAGCAGGAAACCATCCCACCCAGACCCTGCTCGACCTGTTCACCATCCGAGAGGCGCACCACACACTCGAGGGGCTGAACGTCGTTCTGGTGGGCGATCTGCGCTACGGGCGCACTGCACACAGCCTGTCGCACGCCCTAGTGCGCTTCGGCGCGACTCTGACTCTGGTATCGCCCGACTCGCTGCGCATGCCCTCCGAGATAGTCTCCGACCTGACTGCGGGCGGAGCGGAAGTCACAGAGACCGCTGACCTCGCCGGCACCATCGCCGATGCCGATGTCATCTACATGACTCGCATCCAGAAGGAGCGGTTCCCCGACGAGGACGAGTACTCCAAGGTGGCCGGCGTCTACATGCTGAAGGTTTCCGACCTAGCCGGCGCCAAGGAGAGCATGATCATCATGCACCCGCTGCCCCGAGTCAACGAGATCCACCCGAGCGTCGACTCGACCCACCACGCTAGGTACTTCCAGCAGGCGTTCAACGGAGTCGTCGCGAGGATGGCCCTGCTGTGCGACTGCCTCGGAGTCAAGGTTCCCAAGAAGGTGAAGTGATGAGCGAGATGAGGCGTGTTACCGCGATCTGCAACGGCACGGTAGTCGACCACATACCCGCCGGTCGCGCAATTCAGGTCCTGCGCATGCTCAGGCTGGACATCGGACGCTCCAATCCCATCTCACTTGTGATGAACGTGCCCAGCGCCAAACTGGGGCGCAAGGATGTACTGAAGATCGAGGACCGCGAACTCAGCCAGGAGGAGCTCGACAGGCTCGCGCTCATCGCTCCAGCGGCCAGTATCTCCATCATCCGCAACTACAGCGTCGCCGAGAAAATGCAGGCCGACCTAGGTGAAGAGCTAGTCAACATCGCCCGCTGCTCGTTCTGGAACTGCATCACGCAGAACTCCCATGAACCGCTGCCTCACAAGCTGCGCGTCGCCAACGTCGACCCCCTCGAGATCCGCTGTTCCTACTGCGGGCGCGGGCAGGACATGGACGAGATAGTCGAGAACATCCTCTGAAACGCACCGTTCAAGAGAGATACGCTCTGGGTCTCATGTGGACGACTCCATTGACAAACCCATCAAAGGATTGGGCTTCCGCGTATTGCGTGGCGCCATGATATCCATCATAGCGATAATCGGACTTGTCGTAACGTCGGCATTGCTTGAGGGGTGGTTGTTCTTCGGGATATCCTTCCAACAGACCACCGTGGGTCACGTTCTCTGGCCAATTGCGCTATTCTTGCTAAACCTAGTGCATCCCATGACCTGACCCTCGTGGATCTAAACCCCTGAGCTTCCGGACTCACGAGGGTCATTCGTCTATAGACTTGAATGTAGTATCATTGAAATCAATGACCCTTATCCGAATTTGTGACTAATACCTACACTGGCGATACCAACGAGCTGGGGGAGCGTCACGGCCAAGGGGTCTACGAATTCGTGAACGGCGATCGCTACGACGGCCACTGGAAGGACGACAAGAGGAACGGCCAAGGGGTCTACGAATTCGTGAACGGTGCTCGCTACGACGGCCAGTGGAAGGACGGCAAGCAGCACGGCCAAGGGGTCCTCGAATTCGTGAACGGTAATCTCTTCGAGGGCCAGTGGAAGGACGGCAAGAAGCACGGCCAAGGGGTCTACGAATACGCGAGCGGTGATTATGCCGGTGGTCGCTACGACGGCCAGTACAAGGACGACAAGAGGAACGACCAAGGGGTCTACGAATACCCGAACGGCGATTGCTACGACGGCCACTGGAAGGACGGTAAGAAGCACGGCCAAGGGGTCTACGAACACGCGAGCGGTGATCTTGCCGGTAATCGCTACGACGGCCACTGGAAGGACGGTAAGCAGCACGGCCAAGGGGCCTACGAATACGCGGACGGTGATCGCTACGAAGGCCAGTTCAAGGACAATATGTTTCACGGTCGCTTGTTCACAACAAGGTCTGATGGAAGCGGTTTCACTACGCTTTGGGAAAATGGAAAACTCGTCTTAACCGAGGACTTGCAATCAATGTCAAGAGATGAGTTGACATTGGAGGTATTGAAACTCAGAGAAAGGGTCAACCAACTGAGTATATTCGACCAAGAAGAGGATTCTGAACCCAACTAACCACCAGTGGTTGTGTGGGTTCCTAAGTGAACCCTATCCACTGATTGCTAGTTTCATGGGTGCCTCGGTAAGCCCAACCAACCAATCCTGTTGCATTTCTACCGATTGACTGCTCGGTAGTGGATTCCCTACCCATCGAACCGGTGAATCCTCGTGGATCTAAACCCCTGAGCTTCCGGACTCACGAGGGTCCAAACCGAATCAAGGGGTAGTGTATGATTCACTCCGGCTGGTGTATGTAGCAGTACAGTCAATCGGTTACTTGTAGGGGGGGCTCTCGCGGAGAGGCGTGGTCAGAGAGTTAATTCGCCTCGAAGAAGTTCACAGGGCCTTCGGTCCACTGACAGTTCTAGAGGGGGTAAATTTACGCATCGACGAAGGCGATAGTATTGGCGTAATAGGACACAATGGATCTGGAAAAACCACACTTCTCAGAACTATCAGTAACCAAGATCAGGATCTTGGGGACATTTCATTCGCCCCAGCATTGAGGCTTGCCTTTCTAACACAAATAAGAGATATAGACGATGATGCGACTCTGAGGCAGGAGCTCAATCGTAGAGGGAGACAGTTTCTAGAGCTAGAAGAAGAAATCTCTGAACTCGAAGGAAAAATGGAGAAACCATCGTTCTATGATGGCGACTGGCAGCCAGACATGGAGAGATATCAGGAGTTGCAGAGTTTGATGGCCCGATCAGGCGGCGGTGACGTCGCCGGGCATGCCCAGGAGATTCTCAAGGCACTGAATCTAGATCAAAACTCGATGGATGTGCCACTAATCTCTCTCTCTGGCGGAGAGCGTGCAAAAGTCGCTCTTGCCAGACAACTGGTCGGACTAAGTCAGATTGATGTTTTCTTCCTTGATGAACCAACGAATCACCTCGACTTCAATACTCTCGAGTGGCTTGAGAGGTTCCTAAACAGATTTGATGGTGCACTGATGATAGTTAGCCATGATAGGTATTTTCTCGATAAAGTCTGCAATAACATCGTTGAGATTCAGGATTCGCATCTTCGTGCCTATCCTGGAAACTACACATCATTTCTAAAGCAGAAGAAAATCTTCCTACGAACATTGAATGATCGAATTGTAAAGATGCAGAAGGAGATTAAGCGTCTCAAAGGGGCCATGCAATCGATGAAGAGAGCCAACAAGTACGACAAATCAGTATCTCAGAAACATTTCATGATTTCGCGCTCCCAACGAGAGTTAAAGTGGCTAAAATCTTTGAAGCCGAAGCAGCGTCAGAGTCTAAATTTCAATCTCCAATCTGCAGAGAAGAGTAGTCTGGAGGTATTGGAGTTCCGTGATGCAAGTTTATCCTTTGAATCTCTTTCAAAACCAATAATCCAGGATTTAGGAGTAAGTGTTCGCAGGGGTCAGAAGATAGGAGTAATAGGACCAAATGGAGCAGGCAAGACCACTCTCCTCAGACTCATTACAGGCGAATTAAATCTTGACTCCGGGAAATTAGAAATCAGTCCCGGGGTGCAAATTGGGTACTTTCATCAAGATCATCGATCCTTGAATTTTGAACTCACTCCAATCGAAGAGGTTCAGGAATTGAAACCGAGGATGGAGTATGGTGAATTGCGGGCACTTCTTGGGCAGTTTCAATTCACAAAGGAAATGATCTCAACTCCACTTAGCAAACTTAGTGGCGGTGAAAGGGCCAGAGTGGCTCTTCTCAGACTCCTGCTTGAGGAAAATAATATGCTTTTGCTCGATGAACCCACAAACCACTTGGACACAGATGCAAAGGAGGCTCTCGAGACCGCTCTGAATGAGTTTGATGGAGGAATTATCACGGTAAGTCATGACCGATTTTTCCTAGATAAAGTGTGTGACACAATTTGGGATTTACAAGGAGATGGAAACCTAATTGTTTGGCCTGGAAACTATTCTGCTTACAAGAATAGGGTCGTAGGTACTCTGTGAGTCTTGGTGAATCAGAGGGCCCCCTCTGAGTCACCCGCGAGTCAGAGGGTTACCCCCTTACCCTATGCTGCGCCCATGACTCATAGTCTACGTGCTTTGGTGGGCGGACACGGGGATTTTGTAGCCTTCAGTGACGAATCAATGGGCCTAGGAGAGGACGTCGGGAGGCGTGTCATCTGGCACAACGACTAGGGAATCCATCGTACCGTGGACCTCTTGTCCTTCAGCCTGAAACTCCTCCCAGGTCAGATAGGATGCGCCGCAGAACTCGAACTTCTCGGCAATGCCGTCATGGTGGTAGGCGTTGTAGTCAAAGAGGTTGTTCGCTGACTCTGCGAGGCAGCCCCAATCCGCGAACCCGTCGCCGTCACTATCCTGATAGTAGTCGGACCCCACCTCGCCATCATCGACGATCCCAGAAGCCCCATACAGCCCGAGGTAGGTGATGTCATTGTGATGGATGGAGTTGTCCCTGCCATAGAAATCCCCGAAGTCAGGGTATTCTTCTCTGTTGTAGTTCATGATGCCAATGCCGTGGCCCGTGTCCTCGTGCACGTACAGCGTGTTGCCGTAGACCTGCGCACCATCGCTGACATGGATCAGGATCTGCGAGCCCCACATCCAGATGTCGTGGCCCACCCCGTTGTATCGCAGATCGTTGTTCCTGATGATGACGTCATGGCTAATCTCGTGGACTATCCCCTCGCGCTCGTTCCACCAGATCCAATTATCCTCGTAGATCACACCGGTGTTGTCGATGTCGGTCCACAATCCGGGTCCCATATTATGGTGCACGTAGTTGCCGCGCACCACGAGTCCATCGGTGACGGTGAATTTGGCGCCTCCGCACTCGAATCCGCAGGAGACGTGGGCGTAGTTGTTGTAGGAGATCTCGTTGGCTTCGAACAGCACGTTGGTCACCCTGTAACCCTCCGGTGCGCCCGTCGCCACGCCTATCTGCCCATTGTGGTGGATGTGATTTCGCCTGACGATCGAATCACTGCCGACGATGACGCCGACGCCGTGGTTGAGCCTGATCTCGTTGCCCTCCACCAGCCAGCCCGAGACGTTGCCTGACGAGCCGACCGCTGCCAGTTGGACCCAAGAGGCGAACTTCTCGATGACGAGGTTCCTGATGGTCACGTCATTGGCGGAATCGACAAAGGCGAAGTAGGTCACACTGGTCTCGATTGAGTGGCCCTGCGGGTCGTCGGCGAACCAGATGGTGTCGTTGTCGTAATCGAAGAACCAGCTGCCGGATGCGACTTCTTCGATGCTTCCCACGTGCAGCAGCGGCTCGTCGTTGAAGTAGAGGTCCTCAGGGCGGTCGCAGCGCGGATACTCGTCGGGGCAGACCCAGCCTTTCTCAGGGTCCAACTGGTCGCCATGGCGCGGTCCTTCCTGTGTTTGGTTCGCCGAATACCAGAGGTCGTTGGAGCGAGAGAACTCCGTGAGCACCAACGCTCCGCTGAGAATGGTCCCGTTCTCGCCCTCGAAGGTGTCGCCGGCCCTCGGATAGAGCTCCTGCATTCGATGGATGCCGGCCTTGAGCAGGAAGGTCGAGTTCGCGGGGCTGATGTCGACGATGTACTGGATGTCCTCCCCCGAATAGATCTCGATGGGTTCGACTTCTTGCGTGTCGGCAGGCGTGTCGTCCCCGGTTTCGGTACCAGTGCACCCGGACAAGGAAGCAGCCAACAGGATGGCGACTGTGCAGAGAGTCGTTACCCGCATGATGGTCGAGTGGCATGGGAATTAATATCACTCCGGGTTGTTGCATCCTCGTGGATTTACCCCGTGAATCATAGGCTCTAGGCAGAGGCCCTATGATTCATGAAAAGCGATTCAATGGCGGCGCAGTGAGCCGAGTCATTCGCTACCG
>Ga0208113_1000762_pt1 | contig 15765 bp, 14 predicted proteins | sample Knorr_S7_td_NADW_FD_185598 | JGI IMG/M metagenome (GOLD analysis project Ga0208113, IMG submission 185598) | Marine microbial communities from Southern Atlantic Ocean transect - Knorr_S7_td_NADW_ad_2505m_LV_A (SPAdes) (version 2) | ecosystem: Environmental > Aquatic > Marine > Oceanic | place...
CTCAGTTTATCGAACATCTCAGATATCTTAAGCTTTTCTAATTACAGCGAATTTACTCGTGCGTTTAAACGCTGGTATGGCATACCACCAAAAGATTACCGTAAATCACTTTAGCCTTTTTGGCGCAAAAAGTTAAAAATGGGTCGTATAAAGCTAAGTTTTCGGTTAACAATTTATATATATTGGCTAGCTAGTTTCGCTAATTAGTGGTCGTGCAATGTTAAGAAGAGTGTTTATTACCGGTGCCAACAGTGGTATCGGATTCGAATTGGCAAAGCAATATATTCTAAGAGGTGACGATGTTGCATTATTCGACTTACATTTTTGCGAACAAACTAAACAATCGCTCGGTGAGCTTGCCGATTACTATCAATACGTTGAGTTTTTTGCGACGCCTATCTGCGATACTGAAGCACTGCAAACCCAAGTAAATAATGCAATTGCAGCGATAGGAAAGCCTGATTTGGCTATTTTCAGCTGCCATACTTATGAGCAGCTAAGTAACGAAAATAGTATTGCTTGTCAGCACTTTGCAACAGTCATCACGCCACACTTGGGCATGAACAGTCACCTAGCACTGACCACACCGCTTATTGATGCCACTCAATTTACACCACAGCCCAGCGCCTTGATTTTAGCCAAAGAGCTCCGTAAAAAATTTAAACCTAACAACATAAAAGTCAGTTTAATTTGTGCAAGTAAAACGCACAGTACTTTAGCCAGCCCAGCCTATGCTGCAAAACACATTTTGCGCGGCTTGGATAAACAAAAATTAATGGTGATCCTAGGCTTACAATCTAAACTAACCTATATCATGAGTCGTTATTTGCCAAATTGGATAATGGATTCAGTGATGGATCGCTTGATAAAACAACAACTAATAAGAACAACACGCTAAGGAATACCCATGAACACACATGATAACCTCACACAATTAATTGAGCATACGTGTCAGACTTATGCCGAACTTCCAGCCTATAACAGTGCGGGAAAAACGCTCAGCTATGCCCAAGTTGAACAACAGTCTCGTTATTTAGCGCAGTGGTTTCAACAGCAAAGTGGCCTTGTTGCAGGGGACAGAATCGCCATTCAATTACCGAATATTGTTGATTACCCTATCGTTACCTATGCAGCATTTCGTGCCGGATTAATCGTTGTCAATACCAACCCACTTTACACCGCTCGCGAAATGCTACATCAGTTTAATGATGCCGATGTAAAAGCCATTGTTATTCTTGACGCCCTTACCGATAAATTAGCAACTATTATCGATGATACGTCAATCAAAACCGTTATTGTTGCAGCCGCGGTTGCTGAGCCGACATTGCAAGAGGGTCAATTTTCGTTAAATGAACTTATTCGCCAAGGTGAAAGACTCGCTCCTCTTAACGCTCATCAAGCCAGTCGTGATGATATTGCTGTTTTACAATACACCGGCGGTACCACAGGAGTTGCCAAAGCGGCGATGCTGAGTCATGGCAATATATTAGCCAATGCCGAGCAAATGAATGAGCGCTTTGATGACATTTTAACGCCCGGTCAAGAAACCGGTATTTGCCCGCTTCCGCTTTATCATATTTACGCCTTTACGGTGAACATGGTTGGTCTATTTGCCATGGGCCAATTTAATGTACTGATACCAAATCCTCGTGATTTAGATGCCTTAGTTAAACAAATCGAACCATTTGATATTAATTACTTTTCAGGCATCAACACCTTATTTATTGGCTTGTGCATGCACCCGGGGTTTAAGGCACTGAATTTTTCAAACTTAAAAATGACCGTCTCTGGGGGCGCAGCCCTCACACATGCTGCAGCCGATGCGTGGATGAATACCACAGGTTGCACAATCACAGAAGGCTATGGCTTGTCAGAAACCTCGCCTGTTGCAACGTTAAATGACTTTAAAAAAGAAGAAATTGGTAGCATTGGCCGCCCACTTTCAAACACCACCGTCGAAATTTGGAATGAAAATGATGAGCCTGTAGCTGACGGTGAGTCTGGCGAGATCGTTGTTAAAGGCCCACAGGTGATGATGGGTTATTGGCAGCGCCAAGATGAAACCGATAAATGCATGAAACGGGGCTTTTTCAAAACCGGTGATGTGGGTCTGAAGCTTCCAAGTGGTAATTACAAAATTGTAGACCGTTTAAAAGACATGATTATTGTTTCTGGCTTTAACGTGTACCCTAATGAAGTTGAAAACGTACTTTGTCAGCACCCTGCTATCTGCGAAGCGGCCGTAATTGGCGCAAAAGATGAAAAAACTGGGGAGCGTGTTTGTGCCTACATTACCTTAAAAGAGCAGATTGATGAGCAACAAGTGAGTGACTATTGCCGCGAAAACTTAAGTGCTTATAAAGTGCCTAAATCAATCATTTTTATGGAACAATTACCTAAATCGACGGTTGGCAAAATTCTACGTCGAGAGTTACGCCAACAATAAAGCGATCGTTTTAACCGCCTAACTGGTATAAACTACCAGTGAGACAGTAATTAAAGCATACCGTTAGGTATGCTTTTTAATTTAAGCGGTTTTAAGGTCATTATGGAAAAGTTTATTAATCACATTCAACTCGGTTACTTAGGTTTACTGCCGTTTTTAGGCTGCGTTGGCTGGCCACTCATTGCTGGCAGTAATGCCGTCAACTTAGACTTTTTCACTTTTTATAGTATCGCCATTTTGGCGTTTATGGCTGGTAACTTATGGCATGCAGGCCAGCAAACCCATGCTGATGCCATTAAAGCGATTATTCCTATTCTACCGATTGGCTTTTTAAGCTTTTTACCAACAACCTGGACTCTCGCTTGGCTCGCTGCAAGTTTTTGGTTGGTGCTGTTATTCGAAAAAAGCTCACCACAGTGGCAAACCTATCATATTGATTATCAAAAAATGCGTTTCGTTTTAACGTCTGTGGTTTTTGTTTGCCATATTTTTGTAATTGGCATGAGTATCTATCCTGAGTAGCCCTTTTATCGCGATTGCGGTAACATCCGCGGCTCAGTTTTTTAAGGACTTGCTATGATAGATCAACTTCGCGCTAAACTAGATCACCTTGGCGAAAATTACGTCGAGAAGAATGCTCACTTCAAAGTGAAAGTGATCCCGTTTTTCTGTTCCATTCAAATAAAAAAAGACCATAAAAAACAAGGTGGCTTAACTTTTTATTCGAATCAACTGATTGAAATCTTCTTGGCAACACTATTTTTGTTGTTTGGCTTAATGCTGTTTGATGCCGATGCTGGATTGACCCACGGACCTATACATATCGCCTTTGCAGTGCTAATAAGCTTTAACTTGATCATCAAGCAAATTGCCATCGAAGGACTCAAAACGCGCTTAGCGCTTTGCCCTGAAATAACCATCGAAGAACAGCCTGAGCAAGGCAAATAAGCTATGTTTTTAGACCCTAGTTGGCGCATCTTAACGGTGGGCGATGGTGACTTATCTTTTTCTTTGGCCTTAGCTCGCCATTTAAAACCCGCCATGCTGATTGCATCAACCTATGATGATGCAAATACCATAGAGCAAAAATACAGCGACAATGCGCTTAGTTCACTGCAACAGTTAAATATAACAACCTTAACTGAATTTGATGTCACTAAACCCGATGCATGGCAGCGCTTAGGCGACGCTCGTTTCGATGTAGTTATTTTTCAATTTCCCCTTATACCTGCGTTTAAAGGTGAAGCAGCATTTAAAGCAAATACCCAACAAGGCGGTATGAATGTTTTAAACCGAGCCTTGTTGCATCGCTACCTAGACTACGCAAGCCAGTTTGCATTAGATAGAAATGGCCCGATGTTGTGTTACATCACCTCTAAAGATGTAAAACCGTATCGTGAATGGAATATTGAAGGCAGCTTGAATCAAGGGCTAAACTGCCATTATCTTGGCCAAATGCCATTCGATATTAATTTATTCCCGGGCTATAAAATTCGTAATGTTGACCGCGATAAACACGTTAAAGACACCAGCGGCATTACCTATGTATTTAGCGAAAAAACTGACAATGAGATTACTGCTAAGCTGACTTTACCCGCTTATTTAGGCGATAAACACTGTGCATTATGCCGCGTAGGCCCTTATATGGCACAGGAAGATGAAGACAAACATGTGTTAAGCAAAAAGCACAAACAAATGGAAAAATTTGAACAGGATTGGCAAGCATGGCTTGCACAAAATAACGAGGAGTAACCATGAACTTTGTCATTGTTGGTACCAACTTTATAAGCGACACATTACTGAGTGCAGCTAAACAGCTAGAAGCATTTTCCTTATATGGCGTGTGCTCACGAGCGCAGCAAACTGGCGAGGCTTTTCTTGCTAAACATGACCTTGCAGATGCTAAAGTGTTCACCCACATTGAACAAGTATGCCAAGATCCATTGGTCGATGCCGTCTACATTGCTGCACCAAATAGCTTACACAAAGACTATGCTGTAATGTGTTTAAAAGCCGGTAAACATGTTTTAGGCGAAAAGCCTTCGGCTGCTAATAGCAAAGAACTTGAGGCTATCATTCAAGCGGCAAAAACGCATCAACGCTTATACATGGAAGCGATGATGACCACGCATTTACCAAACTTCGCACGCTTAAAAAATGCCCTCACAAAAATTGGCACACCCCGCAAATACATTGGTCAATATAGTCAGTATTCATCACGTTACGATAAATATAAAAATGGCGAGCGCCCAAACACTTTCTTGCCAGAATTTGCTAATGGTGCATTAGTCGATTTAGGTATCTATCCGCTGTATATTTTACTCGCAATATGGGGCGCGCCTCAGAGTGTAAAAGCCAGTGGTGTGTTACTTGAAACCGGTGTTGATGGGGCTGGTGACGTATTATTAAATTACGCTGATAAGCAAGCGGTGATCAGCTACTCTAAAATCTCACAAGGCGATAACTTTACTGAAATCCAAGGTGAAAAAGGCCGCATTCGTATCGAAGCCGTCTCTTTATTAAAGCGCATGCAATATATCGGTAACAATGGCACGGTTGAAGAACTCTCTGAGCCATTTGATGAACACTTTATGCGCCATGAAATAAGCCACTTTATTCAAGCAGCGAATGCAGGACAGATTGAGTCATCAGTTAATACTCATACACTGTCAAAACAAGTTATGGCGGTGCTTGATGAAGCGCGAAGCCAGCTTGGGGTTGTGTATCCTGCAGATAAAAATTAATAGCGACTTAGGGCAACTATTCTAGTTGCCCTAGCAAACTCAAAATTCCATCCTTAGTAATATCCTTCGCTTGCATAGCAACACTAACACCCGCTTGTTGAACAATATCTAGAGATATTTTTTCTGCCATTACTTTGGCAAAATCGGTATCTTCAATTCGCTGGTTTGCTGAACTTAGCATCGACGACTGATTAGATTCATTACGCATAGTCGACTCAATTGCATTCATTTTTGCCCCAATTTCAGCTCTAAACCCACCGATACGCAACAACGCAGTATCAATTCTAGCAATGGCATTTTGAGCCAAGTCTTCGCTGCTTATAGTAATTCCCTCAATTGTTAAAGAACCAGCACTGGCATCAATATCTTCAAATATAATGTAACCATCTTCGCCAATTGCTTGGTCTGTTGATGTTACCATCATCGGACCATCACTTGATTCAGCAGATGATGAATTTAAACTCCCCAAAGAATCCCAACTGGCAGTAATTCGAAACATACCCGAGCCAATAACAGTAAGAAGCAGCGGCTCGGTTACATTATCAATGAATATTTCTTCATTTGAACTTCCTGGGCTTGGGTTACCATTCCCCGAGTAGGTAAAGTTCATTCCATTAATTGTTTGACTATTCACTGCTGGGAAATTAAAACCTCCCCCCGTAAATAAATTGCCATTGCTATATGTTTCTGTTCCTTGGTAACCATTTGCCGGAGTAAATAAATTTGCCTCAATTCTAGATTGTACAGACGATAAATCTTGCCCGACTAAATGCTCGCCAGTTTGGGTAAATAGATTTAAATCATCATTCGCACCATTATCATTTATTTGAATCCTGATGTTCGTTGAACCAGCCGGTATTAGACCTAAAGAAATATCTCCTGAGCTCATCCCTTGCTGAACATTATTAGAAAACACTTCATCTAATACAGGTACATTATCTAAATTCGTCTCTTGTTCAGGCTTAGACATTAATGGTTTTTTACCAAAAATTTCTGTATTTGCTACAACGCTGTTTATATGATCTCGTAATTGTGAAAACTCTTCATTTAACGCTTCCCTATCTATATCTGTATTTGAGCCATTTGCTGCTTGAAGGGCTAAAGTTCGCATGCGTTGAAGCGAGTCTGTTAGTTCAGATAAACCAGCATCAGCCACTTGCCCATAGCTGATACCATCTTGTAAGTTTCTAAGCGTTTGTTGCTTCACCGCTATTTGTGTTGTTAGTCGATGGCTTATCTGTAGGCCTGCAGCATCATCTTTAACAGAATTTATACGCTTTCCCGAAGCTAACTTTTCATAAGTTGAGGTAATAGATTGCGTATTTTGCAGTGAATTAGGCGTACGTAGCCGTGGCGAATTGATCGTCAACATTTTGTCTTCCTTGGCAAAAAGACAAAGCACAGCAAAACCCATACCATTTCATTAGTAAATAATAACTTTAACTTTCTTAAATTAACCTTCTTAGTAAATATTCATTTGCAACAATATTTTTTGCGCTTGTAGGTTATTGCACTATGTTTAAATCATGCATTATTTAATTTGTGAGACTTAGCCTTGTCTATAAGATTTTTATTAAGAGCTGTTTTCGCAGCAACTATTACCCTTGCTGCTGGGCTACTTTTAATTATTCTATTCTTGCAGTCAGGCCAAGATAAAAGTATGGACTCTGCTCAAGAGCGTTATGAGCTCAGTCACCTTGCTAAACTTTCAGCTGCAAACTCGATTCATTTAACCGAACTTGCCCGTCAGCATGTTGTGACCTTAAACCCTCGCTATGCAGATGAGTACCACCAGCTTGTTGATCAAATTGAAGGCAAAGCAGCTTGGCTTAACGGCGAAAAGAAAAGTTTCGAACAACGCCTAAAAGCGTTTAATGTAGCCGCTGATGATTTAGCCCTGTTGCAAAAATCAAATGATTTGTCGCTCAAACTGGTTGAAACAGAAGAACAAGCATTTAGTTTAGTGGGTGACTTGCTTGGTCGCGATACAAATAACTTAACTGCAAGCGAGCATAAAAAGTGGGTGCAAGCTATTACGCTTTTAACCAATGATGCATACATGGCCGAAGTTGAAAAAATTCAGCAACCTGTACAAGCATTTTTAAGTTCAATTGAGAAAAAAAGTGCGGCTGAAGTCAAAAGCAATCACGACCGTGTGGTCACCTTAAGTTTAATTAGCACAGTTTTAGTTCTGACTATTATTGCTACCTTGATAGTGTGTTACTGGCAATTAGAGAAAAAAGTAATTAAAGCAACCCATGCCTTAATTGATGAAGCTAAGCGTATTTCTGAAGGGGATCTGTCTCGCTATATTGACCACAAAGCCGATGACGAAATAGGCCAGCTAGCGAGCAGCTTTAATATTATGGTTGATAAGTTATCTCAGCTTCTTAAAGAAATACATGATCAATCAGAGCAAGCGCAAGTGGCTGCAAAAAGCCTCGACGAAATTTCACAGCAAGCTAAAACGCTCAATGATATTCAAAGCCAAGCGATTGAAGTGATTTCAAGCTCAGTCTATGAAAACTCAACGGCTGTTAAAGAGGTTTCTCAGAACTGTGCAGCCGCAGCAAGCAGTGCTACCGCAGCCAATCAAAAAACCCAAGAAGGCCTTTATGTTGTAAAACAAGGGGTGAGCTCAGTTGAGTCTGTGGCCGATACATTAACAAAATCACTCACTGACCTTAACCAACTCGAGGCCTCAGTGAATGAAGTCACGGTTATTTTAAGTGTTATCAGTAATATTGCCGAACAAACTAATTTATTGGCACTCAATGCCGCCATCGAAGCTGCCAGAGCGGGTGAACAAGGCCGAGGCTTTGCCGTTGTTGCCGACGAAGTACGAACGCTGGCAAGCCGTACGCAAAGCTCCACCCTTGAAATTCAAGATAAAATTGACTCATTACAATCGGCAACTAATGCGGTGACACAAAGGATCCGCTCTAGTGATAATCAAATTAAAGAGGCAGTGATCAATTCGGAAAAAGTGGGCCATATGCTCGATGAAATTAGCGTGCAAGCAAAAGCCATTTCTGAGGCCAATATGACCATTGCTTCTGCATCTGAACAGCAATCTCAAGTGACAGAAGAAATCGCCCAGCGCTTAAATGAAGTACAAGACACCAGCCGTAAATCACAGCAACAAACGCAAAGTATCTCATCTTCATCGAGTAAGCTGGCTAACTTGGCAAATAACTTAAACGGGCAAATTAACCGATTTAAATTAAGCTAGTCGCTGAGTAAACCAGCGACTAGCGTTTAGTTTAAAATCGGTAAGTAACAGATGCACCGATTGTTTGTGGGTTTACAACTGCCACATAGCCTTGTGGGTAGCGACCACTGACAGGTTCTTGTGAGGTATACGCCTCTTCATCTAAGGCATTGTTGATGAAGGCACTTATCAACCATTGTTCAGTATCGTAAGTCATCGATAAACGCGTAATGGTGTAATCGCCTGCAACGCGTTCTTCTGTATTTGTTAAGTCACCATAAAATTCATCAACATAATTGGCACTTAAATTCACTTTTAGACTATCGGTAAACCAATGCGACAGGCCTAAACTCGCCGTTAACTCCGGTGCAGAGTTTAAATCATTGCCGACGGCATCAGGAAAGGCTGATGATTCATCAATTTTAGTTTTCAATAAACCAAAGCCACCATGTAACTGCCACTGATCGCCCAGCATGCTGTAGGCTTCTACTTCTAAACCATAGCTATGAGCATCTTCAATATTAGTGATTTTACGCTCTGAGCTTAGCGCTTGATAACCGTTAAAGTTATTGTAAAACACATTAGCGCTGATATTTATGTCACCATTATTGATTACGCTGCGTGAACCAATTTCATAAGTATTAACGGTTTCTTCATCGTAGTAGTAATAATCTTCAGCAGTAAAATCAAGTGCGCCGCCCCCGGCATTGTAACCACGACGAGCACTGGCAAATAACGTTGTTTCGTCGCTAATATCATATTGAATCGCGAGTTTTGGTAAACGCAGTGTGTGTGAATTATCAAGTTGCTCAACGAGCATATCACCACGAAATGCCATATTGAAATTACGTAATTGTTCTTCACGCTCAATGCGCAGACCCGCTGTTAACGTTAATTCGCGGCTTAAGTTAAAGCTTGTTTCACCATAAACTGCGGTCGATTTACTGCTATCGTCGCCGTAATAATTGGTTGCTCCGACACTTTCAAAGTCTTGGTCACGGTCAAAATAAGCAAGACCAACAAAGCCTGAGTAAAAATCATTGCTTAAACCAAAGTTCAATTTGGTATCGACAGTGATGTTACTTTCATCCATTGATACGTCAGATTCTGCACTTTCAAGTGGTTCGTAAGCTTCAAATCCCCATTTGTAATCCATATAAGCAACTAAAACATCTAACGAAAAATCATCGTTAATTTTGTAATCAACATTCACTTGCGTGGTATCAGATTCAGTATCCATAATACGTTGATATAGCGGCTCATAATCAAATGGCTCATCCGCTAAAAAGTACTTACGACCCGAATTACCTTCTTCACTGTAAGTTGAATAAGTTAGCTGTACAGCAAGATCTTCGCTAGGTGTGTAAAGTAATTTAGCGCGTGTGCTACTGGTATTTAACTTGTTTAATTCACGATCAGTGGGGTTTGTTTCGTATACCGGTGGATTTGAAAATGTTTCGCCATCAACGTACTGAGTTGATAGACGAAATGCTAATACATCTTCAACTAACGCACCGGATACCACTGCGGCAGTATCTAGGTAGCTATCTTGGTTACGATAACCAACGCGCACAGCCCCTTCAAATTCTTGAGTAGGTGCTTTAGTTGTCATGTAAACGGCACCCGCAATACTATTACGACCATTACTGGTTGATTGCGGCCCTCGGTAAACTTCAATTTGTTCTACATCCCACAGACCCGTATCACCGGTTAAATCTGCAACAAACGGTTGGCTTACACCATCGATTAAGGTTGAAACACGGGCTTTGGAACCACCGCTAAATGAGTTAAAACCCGTTGCACCACCATTACCTGACACGCCTCGCATATCTGGTACCGAGCCTGTTAACACAACAACGTTCGCCATTTCTGACAGCGCTTCAGATATAGAAGCAAGTTGACCGTTTTCTAGTAAAGACTTATCAACAACCGCCACTGACGACATGGTCTCTTTAAGTGACTTCTCTGTTTTTTCACCTGTAACAACAATGGTATCCATTGATTTTCGACTGCTTTGGTCGTCATCGGCCCACGCTGAGCCTTGTGTAACAAGTAATGATGCAAGCATAACTTTGGTGAGTGAATTAAGTTTAAATGCAGTAGCCAATGTCCTTTCCCCGTAAGAGATTATTAGAATTAAACAAATTGAGTTTGATAAAAAAGCGCTAGGAAATTAACACAAGCTTAATGATATTGCAATTGAGTTTAGTTATCATTTACAATGAGATTTAACATCAACTACCACTATAATCTTATGCTCACTTTTACCGTTACCCTGCTTGTCGTTTTTGCTGTCAGTACTGTGTACTGCACTAGAAAGCAGCAGCGATTCTTAAAAAAACCTATTAAAAAACAATGGCGATTACTTTCGATTGCGTTAATCGTTTGCGCATTAATACTTGCCTTTCAACAATACTCAGTTACAGCGGCGGTGTTCTATATCATTTTTAGTCTGATGCTAATGTTGATGCTGATCCCTTTTATTAGCCTGCTGAAAAGAAAAGGATAATTCATGACAAGCTCATCTAAACGCCAACCAACTTGGTTAGGGAAAACCCTAGCGGGTGTATTTTTAGGGCTAGCCCTCTCATTTATTTTCGTTGCATTTTTTGCTTGGTATGGCCCAGGAGGCATTGATGCTCGCGATAAAGTGCAATTTAACATGTGGATGATCACGCCTGTTTGGCTAACCATTTTTAGTTTTAGTTATTTATTCAACTCAGCAAAGCAAGCGTGGCTTGTGCTTGGCAGCTTAACTGTGCTGCTTTATGGCGTGTTTTTTATGCTAAGGAGTGCATCATGAAAGTCAGATCGGATATTCTTCGCACCTATCAAGGTGTACATACATGGACTGGCATAATTGCAGGTTTAGTGCTGTTTATTGGTTTTTATGCGGGCAGTTTGACCATGTTCAAACACGAAATACAGCAATGGGCAGCCCCTATTCAAGCTCCTAAAATCACCAGCTCTAATTATGACTACCAAACGCTAGTAGATACGGCAATTAATGAGCAAGGCGAACAACTTGCTAAAGGCTTTAACCTTGATTTACATACCCAAGATGCACCTCTTTCGTGGTATATCCAAGGCAATGCCCGAGGCATGGAGCTTGATAAACAACTCAACTTCGCACACCTAAATGCTGATGGCACTTTAAACGTCAGCGCACAAACCGAAAACGAACTTGCCGATTTAGTTGATTATTTACACCGTACAGCTGGTTTTATAGGCGAAATTGGTCATGACCAATCAGGGGTCTATATTCTTGGTATTGCCTGTATTTTGTATTTTTTAGCTTTGGTCTCAGGAGTGATTATTTTACTGCCGACATTAGTTAAAACCTTTTTTGCACTGCGAAAAGAAAAAGGGCCTAGTCGATTCTGGCTCGATAGCCATAACCTTGTCGGTATAGCGAGTTTACCGTTTCATTTAGTCATTGCTTTTACCGTAGTAGTGTTTGCATTTCATGACTTTATTTATGGTGGTTTAGCGCAATTTTATGATGGCAAGCCACTGTTTCAGCGTCCTACGCCTGCCGCGCAAAGTTTTCATATTGAGAACTTACAACGCATTGATGAACAAGTACTCGCAGCGAAAAACTATGCCCCCGGCTATGAGCCAATCCATATTCGCTACAGTAATTTAAATTCAGCCTCACCTTCTGCGGTGTTTATGATGAGTAACAATAATGCGGTAGTGCGCGGACCAGATACTGATTACCTATTCATGAACCCGTACACACTAGAAGTGGTTAACTCAAGCTACCCGCAAGGCGAAGGTGCAGTGTGGGGTAACATGGTTGCCGGTATTTTCTCACTCCATTTTGGCACCTATGGGGGAGACTGGGGTCGTTGGGGCTACTTCGTTATGGGGTTACTTGGCGCCTTCTTATTCTATTCAGGTAATTTACTGTGGATAGACAAACGCTTTAAAAAAGATGCTAATAAACGCAGTACCTTGTTTATGGCAAAACTCACCATTGGCGTTTGTTTAGGGTCTATGATTGCCGTTGCCTTCACACTCGTTGCTGCCAAATGGCTACCTATATTTGTTAGCAACACAAACTACGCCACCCTATACAGTTACTACGCCGCTTTTTTTGCTTTTGTGATTTATAGCTTCTTAAAACCTGTAAAAAAGGCGACTATTGTTGGGCTTTACTTGCTTGCAGGCCTATGTGCATTAATGGTGCTCTCAACCTTACTAAAACTTGCTTTAAGTAACGTTAATTCGCTTTTTTACACAAGCTATATGGTTGATATTGTCGCTGCTATTTTTGCCGCTTTGTTCTTTAACATGGCCAAACGCCAGCAGCAAAAACAGGCCACGCAAACCATCATGCCGGCCTTTCAACAAGCAAACCAAATTTAAGCATTTTGAACACGGGTATCAAAGCAATTTGATACCCGCAATTTTGCTTTATCGAAAATCCGTGTCTGTTTAACGAAAAACATTTCTTATCCCACAAAACATCAGTAAAATCGCCGCAAACTTAAGGTATTAACTTTCATAAGGACAGTGATGCAGCGCACCATCCCACCGTTTTTTATTGCTGTTATTTGCGTGCTTCTTGCGATGGTCACCATTCAATCTGGTGCCTCCGTTGCCAAGCAATTATTCCCTTTAATTGGCCCTGAAGGCACAACCGCACTGCGCTTGGGTTTTTCTGCTGCTATTTTGTGTCTTGTGTTTAGACCATGGCGCGCATTTCCGCCAGTGGGACAACGCATGCCTATTATCATCTATGGCCTAAGCTTGGGTGGCATGAATATTCTGTTTTATTATGCAATTGAGCGTATCCCGTTAGGGATAGGTGTTGCACTTGAGTTTACAGGTCCCCTTGCGGTTGCTCTGCTTTCGTCACGTAAAAAACGCGACCTATTTTGGGTAGCCTGCGCCATTGCTGGCATAATTTTATTATTACCCGATATGAAAGGCGAAGACAGCCTCGACCCTGTAGGTGTTATTTTAGCCCTTGCGGCGGGTGCCTGTTGGGCATTTTATATTTTGTTTGGTAAAAAAACCGGAAATCAAGGTTCAGGCGGGATGACCGTTGCTATGGGTATGAGCGTTGCCGCGATTGTACTTGTGCCCTATGGTGCTGCTTCTCAAGGCACTGCACTATTAAGCTGGGAAGTGTTACCGCTGGGTCTTTTAGTCGCCATCATGTCTAGCGCACTACCCTATACCTTAGAAATGGTGGCACTGCGTAATATGCCTGCGCAAGGGTTCAGCATTATGATGAGCCTAGAACCAGCCATTGCAGCATTGGCTGGCTTTATGATCCTAGGCGAATTTTTAAGCCTGTGGCAATGGTTAGCTATTTTATTAGTGATTACCGCTTCGGTTGGCAGCTCAATGTCGAGTGATTCAGAAGATCAGAAAAGTCAGAAAAGCAGCTAATTTAACATTTAAAATACATTTATTAATACTTAAAGATTAAATTTCAGGCTCAAAAACAGCTTTTATCGGCATTTGTGAAGTGGGGGTTGTCACTATAATGCTCACTATTAATACAAAGTGGTCTTATCTCTTTGTGTCGCAACAAACCTAATAGTGGGATTTACTTATGTCGATAAAAGCCAAATTATTTCTATCAACCCTAGCTCTTTCAAGTAGCTTTGTGACTTCTTATGCAATAGCTAATAGCTGCCAAGGAGAATTAGTAGCTATGAATGCTGGCCGAGGCGAATTAGGTGTTGTATTTGGTCTCGATGAACTGCAAAAAACAGTTCGTGCAGACTCTGTTGCAAAATTTAGTTCTGCTGCAATCGCGTATGACGAAACAACTAACCGCACTTATTATGTTTCTTCACCTATTCCACTTGAATTCAAAGTAGATGTCAGCCACCTAGATATCAGTGATGAACAATTTCCAAGTTTACCTATTAGAGGTGACAAATATAAATACAGTCGCTTAGCCTATTTTGATCACGCAACAGGCGAGCATGTTGTTGTAGGTAAGACAAAATCAGTTTTCGGTATGGCATACGCTTCCGATACTGACTCACTTTTTGCAGTAGACTTTTCAAAGTTATATCGCATAGATAAATACACGGGTGAAGGAACTCTCCTGGCTGACTTCAGTGGCGTTGATGGCTTAAGCCGCGCTGATTTAGTCATTAAAAATGGCGACCTTTTATTAGTAACAGCGACTTCTGTATATAGCATTGACCGTAATGACTATTCATATACGAAATTAGCCAATCACAACCTAGTTAATGTCTCGGGTGCAACATTAAGCCAAAAAGGTGACGTTTTAATCAGTCGTGTAATTATCAATGATCATGGTGATCAAAACGAATCTAAGATTTATAAGCTTAGCCCTTATTCAGGAAAAACTTGTCTGGTTGCAACCTTGCCGATTCACATTAGTGACTTAACAACAAACACATCAAGCTCAACAAGTTGTTACACTGAAGCGCCTTGCGCTATTTCAAATGATGGCATTCCTTACTACTCAGAAACGGTTAATAACCAACTAGGTGGTGTATGGCAGTCATTTGATTTTCAAGATCAGTATTTTACAAAGCCAGCTGTGTTTTCATCAGCAGCAACTGTACATGATGAAAATGGTGGTGTTATTCGTTTAAAGAATATTGAAACAAATAGTTCTGAAATTTCATTCCAGAATTGGCAATATTTAAACACAAAACATGACGAAACTGAGTCTTTTGACTTTTTAACAATGAATGAAGGTCGCTATACAATGAGCGACGGTACAATTGTCGAAATTGGTAGTTTTAGCTTGTCTAACTCTAGAGAGTTTAAAGACGTTGTATTTTCAGAAGCATTTAGTGCCAAACCTTACGTCTTTCTGCAAACTCAAACCTACAATGGCGGACACAGTGCCTATACACGTGCAGCAAGCTTATCAGCAACAGGCTTTAAAGCTGCATTCTACGAGCAAGAAAGCTTAAATGAAGGTCATGTTGCTGAACGAGTGGCTTATTTTGCAATTTTACCTGGCTCAGGTACTTCTGGCACACTAGAAACCGTTGCAGGTAACAAAGAATACAATTTATACCAAGCCGATATTGATCATGACGGTGGTCAGATAGGCAAGCATTTCTACTTCCTCCAAGAAGAGCAATCAATGGATGATGAAGTACTTCACTCTACAGAGCGAGTACACGTGATGGATATTGAGGAAGTAAGCCTTGCTCAAACTGTTACTGTTCGTGGTGAAGACACATACACCCTCCGCAGAAAATAAATACTCCTAAATCTAGGCGCCTCAGGGCGCCTTTTTCATATCCTATTAGTAATACCAATCCGCAATAATACTTAATCATTTTGAGGGATTAAACCTGTCGCTACCTGCGTTAAAAATTTCTGATTTAGAACAACTAAATAACGAAATT
>Ga0208113_1000767_pt1 | contig 15677 bp, 13 predicted proteins | sample Knorr_S7_td_NADW_FD_185598 | JGI IMG/M metagenome (GOLD analysis project Ga0208113, IMG submission 185598) | Marine microbial communities from Southern Atlantic Ocean transect - Knorr_S7_td_NADW_ad_2505m_LV_A (SPAdes) (version 2) | ecosystem: Environmental > Aquatic > Marine > Oceanic | place...
GATCGCCCAACTCATGCACCTTCTCTTGCTCGGTGACAGCCAGGCGTAGCTCTTCCACCTCTTCAGCCACCTTATCCAACACGCCGGAGATGTCTTCCCACTCAAAGCCGGCCCGGCCCACTCGGTCCTGCATAAGCTGGGCGTAGGTCAGCGCGGGAAGGTCGCCAGGGATTCCCTCCACTGGCGACCTTCGTCCTCCTTCCTGGGCTCGCTCGGCTGCTTTTAGTTGCTCCCAGTTGGCCTCCACCTGCTTGGCGTCGGAGGCTGTCCCGTCGCTGAACACGTGGGGATGCCGGCGTATCAACTTCTCGTTTATGTTGGTTAGCACGTCCATAAGAGAGAACTCCCCCGCTTCACGAGCGATCACGGAGTGGAAAGCCACCTGCAACAGCAGATCTCCCAATTCTTCCGACAGGCCTTTTGGGTCGCCTTGGTCGATGGCTTCCAAAACCTCGTAACACTCTTCCAGCAGCGTCCTCTTCAGGGACTCATGGGTCTGGTCCCGGTCCCAGGGGCAGCCCCCCGGAGCATGGAGCGTTTCCACTATGTCCACGAATGTCTGGAAGCTACCCAGGTCTCCTAGGGGAATCTGTTTGTTGCTCATGAACGAATTATAGGCATGGACAGCGTTGCTTCACAAGACAACGGGTGATACCTTTAGCACCACCGATCAGGAGTTAGGATGAACCGGGTAGCCTGGATTCCGGCCTGTCTTTTCGTCATTGCCATGCCCTTGTTCCTGGTCACCGCGAACGTAGTCTGGGCGTTTAACGACCAGGGCGTCTATCACCGGGGATTCCAGAAGTACCGCATCTCCTCTGCCACCGGCATAACCGATGAGGACCTGCGCCGAGTCGGAGGCCAAATCAGGCACTACTTCAACTCCACCGATGAGCCCCTGTTAGTGAAAACCCAGGTCTACGGGGAAGAACGGGAGATATTCAACCAACGAGAAGTCAAGCACATGCACGACGTAAAGCGGCTGGTCTGGTGGGTATATGCCGCCGCCGCCGTGTCAGGAATCTACTTGATGGCGAATACGTCCTGGGGGCTGGCCGTCAATGGACCTCGTTTCCTTGGGGAACTGGCCCAAAGGGTCATCCGGGGGGTGGCTCTGATGGGGATCTTGGTGGTGGCGGTGGGAATCTTAGCGTTATCCGGATTTGACACTCTTTTTTTGAGATTCCACCAGTTGGCTTTCGCCAACGACCTCTGGCAACTGGACCCGCGCCGGGATTACCTGGTAATCATATTTCCCCAGGGGTTCTGGTTCGACGCCACCATGAGAGTCGTTGCATCAACGGTGTCCGGAGCAGTGGCGTTAACGCTGGCTTCAGGGGGATACCTGCTATGGACTCGCCGAGCGGGGAAAGGGGTGCCGAGTTAGCCTAAAGGAGATTCCCGGAGTAGAAAGGCGCACCGCCCCGGGTATGAATCACCATTGGGGGCGGCACCCTTAGAGGTCGATAATTTGGATTGAATCAAGATCACCGGTTAATGTCCGCAGCCGCAACCACCACCGCAACATCCCCCACCACCCATCGGCGGCAGTGGGCTGAATCCGGTGTCGCCGGACTCTCTGCCGGACACGGCGGCAAAAACGGAGATGATTCGCTTGGCCGGTTGCTCGCAGTTGGGACAGTCGGCGCCGGAAGCGTTCATGGACTGCAACTTGTCGAACTTGTTGTTACAGGTCGGGCAGTGGTATTCGTATAGCGGCATACCGTAACCTTCCTTGACTAATAAATTTCAGACCAAATCCTATACCCTGAATTTACCCGACACGCACCTATATCGTCAAGTAGAGTGTCCTTGCCATCCTGTATCAGATAAATGCTCGGCATTTCGGCGGAGGCTGGAATGCCTCATGCATCAATCGTTCGCAACGTTCACGGGTGCCCGGGTCGCCTAGACTATCTCGGAGTGCTCCATGGGCAGTGTTTCAGTGACGGCTACCGGCCCGGTAATCTACGCTATTCACTTGGGGGACGAAGCCGAATTCCTACATTCGTCGCCAATACTTAAGCTCAAACCCCGTGGCCATGGTGGTGCTCTCCCACCGAGTAGTACGGCAATACGGTGACTTCGGTAGTTAGCACTGGAGACTGTAAAGAAAGTAAGCCTTGCTCGAACGGGAACGCTCGGCCAAAAAATTGCTAAGCAACAGGTGATCCCGCTGGCGGGTCACCGCCCTCCATAGTTAAAGGTGCCTTGCTTCCTATGTTTCCTTGATGTTCATAGAGAAGTACGCTTCACGGTCCGTTTCGGAGATCACCACTGGGCCTGAGAATCTGTCACGGCGCACTTAATGTCACCGCCTCCATCAACCCAGAGTCATTCCGGGTCGTGGCTACCGGATGCATTGGCCTTAACGTAGGCTTCGGATGAATCATCTCCACACCAAGATTCCCCGGTCACAGTTTGTTGGTGGGGACACGGCATCCGTTTCTCAGCTATGAGATTCTCCATTCTGGAAGCCGGTGTCTCATTACCGGTATCAATTAAGGAATCGATATGTAGATCAGAGGTGTCGATAAGCCAACGGTGATTACTACATCATGGAGGTCACGTTGACTCTTTAATTAGCTTCTGTTAGACTTGGCCGCCGAACCCAGGCCTACACTCGTTCGACCTCGCCTACAAGGAGGTTCTCTGCATGAGTAACCACTGGACAAGTTCTAAAATTTTAATTTCTGTATCACTCGTGTTACTCCTATCGGTCATCGTGGCCTGCGGTGGTACCGCCGCAGAGCCTCAGATAATAGAAAAAGAAGTGATCGTGGAGAAAGAAGTAATCAAGGAAGTGCCTGTCGAAAAGCAGGTAGTGGTGAGAGAAGAAGTTATTAGGGAAGTCATCAAAGAGGTCCCGGTAGAGAAGGAAGTGGTGAGGGAGATTGTCAAAGAGATTATCAAAGAGGTCCCAATTGAGATTGTGGTGGAGAGGATGGTTGTACCCACCGCACAGCCCGCGCGGCCAAAAGCGGGATCTCTGGAGGCGTATCCGCAAGCCGGGAAGAACGGCGTCCCCGAGTCGGTAGGCAAGTTCACCATGGCTACGGATAGCTGGGGCGGCAGCGACCTCAACCCGTGGCAGCTTGCCGGCACTACCTTTCTACAAGACCTATTCAACCTTGGTATCATGCGGCAGCACCCCAACGGGGATATAGCCGCCTATTGGGCCGAAACCTTCGAGCAAACCGAAAAAGGAATCACTTTTAAACTCAACCCCAAGGCCAAGTTCCAGGACGGCAGCCCCGCCGATGCCCAAGCCTTGTACGACAATTTTATCGGTATCGGGTGGGACTACGCGAAGTACGGCTACGACAAACCTAGTTGGACCAGCGGCCGGACTATTTCCAATGTCGACCCTGAGGGTATGAAAGTAATTAGCCCGACGGAGATATTTGTCGCGACCAAGGGTCCCAAGCCCATATTTATGTGGGAACTAGGTGGAAATGGCTACCATGGATGGTGGGCCGGCAACCCCGCCACCCTCCACAAAGGGCCAGAAGAATACCTCAAAGACCCAGCCGGTGGTGGCCCGTTCATCATAGCTGAATGGGATCCAGGGGTTCGGATCGTTTTCGACCGGTGGGAGGACTTCTGGGCCGATTACGCCTGGTACCACAAGCCTCAGTACGAAACTTTCGAAATGCTCACCGTGCCCGATCATGCCGCCCGCTATGCCCTGCTGAAGAGCAAACAGGCAGACTTTGTCTACAATGTTCCCTGGCCAGTAGCGAAGGGAATAGTCCGTTCCGAGGATTCCGACAGGGGAATAAATCCGGGGAAAGGGGACCTCTGGACCCAGACTTATATGGCCAATGGGATGCTCGTGCTAGATTTTAATCTACCGTACCGGCTCAGACAGTCTAAGTATCCTGAGGGCCGAGTGGACGAACTTGGGGTTAAGATCAACCATTTCCCATACCCGAAGGGGTTCGAAAAGGATCCTACTTTGGACTCCCGCGTGCGGCAGGCGCTCAATCTAGCCATCGACAAGCGGGCCATATCCAAAGGGCCGCATTTCGGAATGTCATTCCCGATCGGCTCCATCTGGCACGCCGGGTCGTTCGGAGCGAGGGAGAATGTGGTGTTCAACCCTTCCCCATTCGATCCGGAAATGGCCAAGAGGCTTCTGGCTGAAGCTGGTTACTCCGATGGCTTCGAGATCACCGGTCACTTCGGTCAGTTCGCTGGCCGGCCCGGCATACCCGAGATCGTGGACGCCGTTTCCAGTTACTGGAAGGACATTGGGGTAAAGGTGACCTGGGAAGAACACGATCCATCGGACTTCGTCAACGGCTTCCGATTCAACAGGCTCAAATGGACCCAGGTGTCGATGAGGACCTGGGGACGTCAAGACCACAGCGGTCGGGAGGCTGTTTTGTATCGGCCTGCCTCAGGCTATACAGGGGTCACAGTTCCTGAAATCGCAGACCTGACGTTTGTTCTCCAGCGGACCACCGACAATGACGAACAACTTAGACTGATCGCTGAGATAGAGGACAAGGTGTTAGCCTTGAACGAGACGTTCCCCTTATACGGAATGACTCTGGTGATGGGTTACACTGACCGTGTGCTGGCCCATCCCACCGTGCGGTTCTCGCCACACTTCAAGCACTTGGATCTGATAACCCTGCGGGACTGACGGGGAACCGTTTCGACAGATTGCAACGTAGTTGGTGGTACGTTTAATCCAAAGGGGGCGCTGAAATCATCAGCGTCCCCTTTGGATTAACGAAATCGCAACTCCTAATGGAATGCTTTACACGCCGTTAGTCTATTGAAGGTTTCGGGCGAAGGAGCCAAAGTTGGGTAGTTTCATCATCATTCGGATACTGCATGGGCTAATCACGCTGTACTTGATCAGTGTGGCCGTCTTTTTTATACTCCGGCTAGGTGGAGGCAATCCCATAGATTACATGCTGCCTGAGGACGCCACTCCCGCGGATTACAAATTGATGACGGAGGCCTATGGATTTGACAAGCCCCTAATTGAGCAGTACTGGAAGTACAATACAAAGCTTTTGCAGGGCGACCTGGGCAACGCTATGGCTTTTGACCGGCGTCCTACCGTTCAAGTAGTCGGCGAGAGGCTCCCCGCCTCTCTCCATCTGGGCGGCAGCGCCCTGTTGATCGCCATAGTGATAGGCGTTACGATTGGGGCAATATCGGCGTCTAGACCTGATTCTATCTTCGACCGCCTGGGTAAAGTGCTAGCGATTTCGGCCCAGTCTATGCCCATCTTCTGGGTGGGCATATTGCTGATACTTTTGTTCAGCGTCTATCTGGGATGGCTGCCCAGTGCAGGTGGAGTCGACGGCCTGGCATTAAAACGGTTGATCCTGCCGGCTACGTCCCTGGGGTTTTTCTTGATAGCATCGCATATGAGAATAACCCGTTCCACCATGCTGGAGGTCCTAGAGTCTGACTATATCAAGATGGTCAGGGCCAAGGGCCTTCCGCCGCGGCTAGTCCTTTGGAAGCACGCATTCAAGAACGCGTCCATACCCGTGTTCACACTGTTCTTCGTAAATTTCGCCGGGCTTATTTCGGGAGCGGTCATAACCGAGACTATTTTCTCCTGGCCGGGGGTGGGACGTCTGCTGGTTGACTCACTAATTCAGCGAGACTACCCCACTACCCAGACAGTAATATTTTTCTCCGCCGCTTTTGTTTTGTGCGTAAACATCTTTGTTGATGTGATGTACGCCTGGCTCGACCCTCGCATACGAGTGGGCTAGTAACCGAAGGGAGCTATTGCAATGCTAAGAGGCGCCGACAACGAGGCGATTCTACGACAACCCCGCGGGATCAGTGGGTTAATACCGGAACCCTTGCGCCGGGCCAATGCAAGGCTCCGTGGCGCTCCCAAATTTTCACTGGCCTTCATTGTGTTCGCCCTTTTATGTGCTGCCTTCGCTCCCGTTATCGCCCCTTACGACCCGATTGAAACGGATTTCACCGCAATCCTTGAACCGCCTAGTAAAGCCCACTGGCTGGGGGCCGACAATCAGGGTCGCGATATCCTAAGTCGAACGATCTATGGGGCTCGGATATCAGTGAGGGTCGCTGTGATTGCAGTCTTCCTGGCAGCGAGCGTTGGTACTCTGGTAGCTCTCATCGCCGGGGTATTCCGGGGATGGGTAGATACAGTCTTGATGCGCATCACCGACGGGTTCATGGCCCTTCCATACCTGATGGTAGCGTTGATGGTGGTTGCCCTGATGGGGGCCAGCATAACCAATGTGATCCTGGTGATCGGGCTCTTACGCTGGATGGGTTTCGCCCGGGTTATCCGGGGAGAGGTCCTCCGATTGATGGAGTCAGATTTTGTGCGCCTGGCCAGGGTTGCGGGTTCCAGCCGCCCACGCATCATGCTCCGCCATGTCTTCCCCAATGTGATCAACACTTTGCTGGTCCTGCTAACCCTGGAAATCGGTCTGGCGGTCATCACTGAGTCTTCACTCAGTTTCTTGGGTCTAGGGGTGCCCAGGCCGGATCCTTCCTGGGGCAGCATGTTGAAAGACGCCCAACAGTACGTCTTTATAGCTTGGTGGTCCCCAGTGTTCTCGGGGTTAGCCATCACCATGCTGGTTATGTCATGCAATTTGGTGGGGGATTGGCTCCGAGACCGGACAGACCCAACCAGACGACAATTGTAGAAATGCAGGCATGCAGTCCGAGATAGCCGCCCTACACGAACAAACGAATTAGGGCAATCTGGCTTACTCTTGACTCACAGGAATAGCTATTCCACGGGTCTAACTTCCGGCCCACCGTCCCCGATAGTCGAGGTTGTAAACTCAAGACCAGGAAGTGAAGCGCTTTTGTCGATGCTACCGATATGGTCGGGGTAGAGATGGCAGGACACTTGGCGACCATCGGGAAGCTTAGTCAGGGATGGAGCAACTTGACTGCAAACGGGCATCGCGTAAATGCAACGGGGATGAAAGGCACATCCGCTGGGCGTTTCCATCGCGCTAGGCACTTCGCCTACGATCGGGATCTGCCAGGGCGGAGTGCGTCCCGGTGGGGTGGACGCCGCCACCAGAGAAGCGCTGTAAGGATGCGCGGGATCATCGCAAATCTGCTCGGCGCCACCCAACTCCACCAGTTTGCCCAAATACATGACGCCGATCCTATGGCTCATATGCTCGACCGATGCCAAGTCGTGGCTGATCAGAATAAAGGAAATACCCCGTTGATCTTGGACGTCCTTGAGCAGATTAAGCACTTGAGACCGAATGGAGACATCAAGATTGGATACAGGCTCGTCGAGAACGATGAGAGAGGGTTCCAGAGTTAGTGCTCTGGCAACCCCGATTCGCTGCCGTTGACCGCCGCTGAATTCGTGGGGAAACTGGGAATCGCTGGTTTCAGGCAAGCCGACGGACCTCAGAGCATCCCGCACAAGCCTGGTTCTTTCACTTCTGCCGTATCCATGAACTTCCAACGGTTCCCCAACGATGTGACCCACACGCATCCTGGGATTTAATGCTCCGTAGGGGTCCTGCAAGACTGCTTGGACAGATTTCCGGTACTGCCTGATCTCCGAACCGGATGCCCTATCCAAGGACTTTCCCTGAAACAAAATATCGCCGGAAGTCGGGTCCAAAAGTTTAAGTATCAGATTGGCCACGGTGGTCTTGCCACATCCAGATTCACCGACCAAAGCAAACGTCTCGCCTTGAGACACTCCGAAGGAGATGTCGTCCACCGCCTTGACGTTCCCAATGGTCCGGCCCATGATGACACCGGTCTTAACAGGGAAATGCTTGACCAGGTTTCGGATTTCAACGACTGTATTGTTCATCATCCTTCTCTAGCAACCAACACCTGGCCTGGTGGCCATATCCGAGGTCAAAGATCGGCGGCGCGTCCCCTTCTTTACAGTTATCCATCGCCTGCTCGCAACGTGGATGAAAGGGGCAAGCGGGGGGCAGATTACCGGCGTGAGGTGGCTCACCCGGAATCGTTTGCAGGCGCTCCCTCTTTTCCCCCAAAATAGGCAACGCTTTCAATAAAGCTTTGGTGTAAGGATGCGAGGGATTATTGAGGACTTGATCCTTGGAGCCGTACTCTACCACTAATCCACCGTAGAAAACGGCCAACTTGTCGCATAGATTGCCGACTATGCTGATGTCATGGGTTATAAAGATTATGGCCATCCCAGTTGCCTTTTGCAGTTCCTTCAACAGATCCAGGTATTGACGCTGGGTGGTCACGTCCAGCGCGGTGGTAGGCTCATCCGCGATTAGCACGTCTGGGTGTGGTCCTATTGAAGCAGCGCTGGAGGAGCGCTGGCGCATCCCTCCGCTCAGTTCGTGAGGATAATTCCGAACCCTTACCTCGGGGTCATTGATCTTTACCATACGCAGCAGGTCGATTGCGCCTGCCAGAGCCCGCTTCCAGGGCAACCCCTGATGGGCCACCAAAGGCTCGGCAATCTGGGTCCCGATGCTGAAAACCGGGTCCAGGGCGGCCATGGAGTTCTGGAGAATCATCCCGACCTTCTTGCCCCGGAGACGCCCCATCTCGTCCTCGGAGGTCTTAAGGATGTCCTGGCCTTCTAAGATGATCTCGCCGCCGACCACTTGACCACCCCGTGGGAGTAACCGGAGGATGGAGAGGCACGTGATAGTTTTGCCGGAGCCAGATTCGCCAACAAGGCCCAGAGTCTCTCCTTTCTCAAGTTCGAAGCTAACCCCGTTTACCGCCCGCACCAAGCCCTGCCTGGTCATGAAATGGGTCCTCAAATCTCGAACTTCTAGAATAGGACCGGCACCGTTATGCTGGTATTTTGCCATTGCTGCCGCCTCTCGATTTAGCTCGCGAGTGCCATAGTCTATTGCATGCCGCATACCTACGCAACCTCTGTGGTGTGGTGAACCAGAGAATGTGAGGCTCCGCTTGACACTCCGCACCCTAAATGGCAGACTAGCCAGCACAGCCTGGTGGCTACCGCCAGCATCCCGGGTCCGAGGATATCCTCGACCCGTACGAACAAGCTACAGGAGGATAACATGGCAGACGTCAAGATTGAGATTCGGGAAAACGGCCCCATGCGGGTATACGGCGCTTTCGATTTGGTGGACAAAGACGGCAACTCCTACACCCAACCTGAGGGACAGTGGGTAACTCTGTGCCGCTGCGGCCAGTCCGGGAAAAAGCCCTTCTGCGATTCCGCCCACCGTGAATGCTCGTTCGAGGCAGAGAGCGTAGCCAGCTAACCGGCGCTCCCAGAGATTCTAGGATGAAACTAGAATCTGGTGATGGGAACGCCTAGTCTTACGAAAAAAAGACCGGAGCAGGAGGTGTTTAAGAGACAACCTGCTCCGGTCTTTTTTTCATTGTATTGGTCAGCAGGCCGCTTAACACGGCTCGGGTCAGCGCGCTCGATATATGGGTTTGATCTTCCGGACGGACGCCAGCCGCTGCTCGGCTATGCGGTCGGCTGCCTTAGCAGTGGAGATCTCTTCTTTTTGGGACACTTGGGCGACCCTGGCCATGATCTCGTAAATCCGTTCAGTCTTTTCCCGAGCCCGGTCGGCATTGTAAGGGGCGCCAATCTCCGCCGACACGTTGATGATGCCACCGGCATTGATCAAGTAATCGGGCGCGTACAGGACCCCGCGCCGATGCAACTCTTCTCCATCGGCCTCGGTTAACAACTGGTTGTTGGCCCCACCGGCGATCACCCGCCCGGTGATTCTGGGGATGGTGTCCGGGTTGATCACCCCACCCAAAGCGCAGGGGGAAAAGATGTCGCACTCCACATCGTAAATCTCGTCGGGAGCCACCACCGGCAAGCCCAACTTCCTGGCCCGGTCCAAGGCCTCTTCATTTATATCAGTGACCACGATCTGGGAGTCTTCTTTGATTAAGTGATGGGCGGTATAGGTTGCGACCTTGCCAAACCCCTGCATGGCCACCCTTTTCCCCTGCAAGGAGTCGCTACCCCAAATCTCCTTGGCGCAGGCTTTCATCCCCATGTAGATGCCCAGTCCCGTCATGATGGAAGTGTCGCCACTGCCCCCTGCGGTGATGGGCAGCCCCACAACATATTGGGTTTCCTGGCTGATGTATTCCAGATCGCGCCCGGTGCTGCCGACGTCCGTGGTGACCAGGTACCGGCCGCCCAGGGTATCCAGAAACCGTCCGAAAGCCCTCAGCATGGCCTCGTTTTTCTGCGTATGCGAGTCCGCGATGATGACCGCCTTGCCCCCTCCCAACGGCAGATCCGCCGCCGCCGACTTATATGTCATAGCCCGTGACAGCCGCAGCACGTCTTGGATAGCCTGCTCCTCTGTTTCATAGGGCCAGATCCGGAGACCGCCACAGGCCGGACCTAGTGTTGTGTCATGGATCGCGACCATCGCTTTCAGCCCTGTCGCCGGATCGGACCACATCACCAACTGTTCGTAGCCGTAGGACCCCATGTAATCGAATATCTCCACAGATCAACCTCCTGAGATAGGGCACCATGATGGAACACCCTCATGAAATTAGATGCCAGACACTGGAGGATGGACCAACGTACGTGAAACCTTGCTTGTTAAGCACCAGGCCAGCGACGTCTATCTGTTACTTCTAAATTATAAACCACTACTTAAGCTGGCAAACCTGTGAACCCTCTTTGTTCCTGCCGCCAATAAAAGGGAGTTGGAGCAGAACTAGATTTCGGTTTATAATCCCCAATAAGCGGCTTCCCTGGCGGCCGCAACCGGCCCCGCCTCTATATTATTAACCGGCGATAGGGGCCTCAGAAGGAGGAAGGGACACATGACACAGCAAGTAATGCATGCCCAGATGGGGGGCGAAACCGGCGGCGGCGAGGAGTTGATACCGGCGGGAGCAGTCACTTTCGGGCTGGAGTACCGTGTCCTCCACGGCGGCGAGGAAGAAGGAGTGTGCATCCACGTCTACGGCAACTCCATAGCTAACGATGACAAGGAGTTGTTGCGCTTCGACTGTTTCCGGGTGGCGCCTCATTACCACTACCGCAATTCCACCGTCAAGAAGAACGACCGGCTGATGCTGGATTTCACCGCTGAAGGAGACGCTCTGGCCTGGACGTTGGACAAGATCAAGAACCGGTTACCCATCATGCTGATTCGATGCGAGGCCGATGAGATCGCCCGCGACATCGACCAGAAAGACGTGGACGCCGCGTTGCCCAAGATCGTGGCCTGGGCCGAGACCATGACCCACCGCCGGGGTTAGGCAAGAATTCATAAATTTACCAAGTAAGAAGGCTCCCGTTTGGGAGCCTTCTTTGATTTCCGGCCCCCTATTCTCCTAGTCGCCTTAGACTGGAAAGCGCTCAGATGTTAGAATCCCCAGCAATGGCCGCCAAGGCCAATCAGGAGGATGCATGACGCAGCAATATTCCCAGCCGCCGGAGATGTCCATCGACCTTAGCAAGACTTATTCGGCGGCGATACGCACCAGCCACGGAGTCATCACCGTGGATCTGTTGACTTCCGACGCGCCGGCCACGGTCAACAACTTTGTTTTCCTAGCCAAGGAAGGTTTCTACACCAACGGCAAGTTCCACCGGGTGATTAAAGATTTCATGGTTCAAGGAGGCTGCCCCAAGGGAGACGGTACCGGCGGCCCCGGCTACCGGTTCAACGACGAACCGGTGTCCCGTCAATACCTAAAGGGCACCCTGGCCATGGCCAATGCCGGACCCAATACCAACGGCAGTCAGTTCTTCATCGTTCATGGCGCCAACGCCGGGCTGCCGCCGAACTACACCATCTTCGGCATGGTCTCCTCGGGAGTTGAGGTTTTGGACGCTCTGGCCAATGTGGAAGTGAGGTCCGGAGGCGGCGGCGAGCGGTCCACGCCCGTCGAGACCCAGGAGATCCAGGGGATAGATATTACCGAGAGCTAATCGCATTCTATGGAAAGAGCAGGGTGAAGAGCTTTCGCGGGATCATCCCGAGGTTCGGCCAGACTCAACCCACATCCGATACACCCTGTTCTTAGTCATGCCCGTGGCGTCAGACACTTGAGCCACCGCCTCCTTAGCCCGGACCCCGTCATGCCGAAGTGAAGCGAGCCAATGTGCGGCCTCCTCCAGTTGGTCTGGGGCCGGTCCGTCGGCCGCCAGATTTGGTGCCGCGCCACGGATCACCAGAACGAACTCGCCTCGGGGCTCTCGGAAGTGGTCCAGGGCTTCCGAGGTGCTTCCCCGGAAGACCTCTTCATACAACTTGGTCAACTCGCGGCACACCGACATTCCCCGGTCTCCCAGGACGGCTAGGATATCTTTCAGCGTGGCCTGCAGACGATGGGGCGCCTCGAAAATCACCAGGGTATGAGGCGATCGGGTTAGTTCCTGCAGCCGGGCGCGGCGTTCCCGAGCCTTTCGGGGCAGGAACCCCAAGAAAAGAAATTCATCGCCGGACATCCCTGACATCGCCATGGCCGTGGTTACCGCCGAAACTCCGGGAACCGCTTCCACCGGGAAACCCGCGGCGGCGGCCTGGGACACCAGCTCGGCGCCGGGGTCGCTCACTCCGGGCATCCCGGCGTCAGTGACCAAGGCCACGTCACCCGAACCCAGTCCCTCCAGCAGCGCCGGGAGCCGTAGGTGTTGATTGTGTTCGTTGTAGCTCACCATGGGCGTGTGTAAGCCAAGGTGGCTGAGCAACCGCCGGGTCACCCGGGTGTCCTCGGCAGCGATTAGGCTCACCTCTCCCAATACTCGCGCCGCCCTAGGGGTAAGGTCTTCCAGGTTGCCTATGGGAGTACCGACTACGTACAGCTTGCCCATCGTTCTAGGTCATCCACTATCGCTCTTGCGCCCACGGGAGAGGGCCGGTAAGCTCTAACTAGCTATATCACCGGCTAGATTATACCGCCGTTTAGGCGATAGCCGGAGCGGGGTTCATAAGGAGAAGGAATGGCCAATCTCACCGGTGGGCACCTGTTCATCCGTTGCTTGAAGCAAGAAGGCATTCAGAAGATCTTTACTATAGTAGGCGACACCATTTTGCCCCTGGTGGACGCCGCTGCCGACGAAGGCATCGAGTTCATCGACACCCGCCACGAAGGGGCGGCGATGCATATGGCCGACGCCTACGCCCGGATCACCGGTCAACCCGCAGTGGCCATGTTCACCGGCGGACCGGGTTACGCCAACGCTATCTCCGGTCTTCCGGCCATCTTCACATCGGAAAGTCCGGTGATCTTCGTGGCCGGCGCCGCCGAGCTTCCTGAGAAAGGAATGACCACCTTCCAAGAGATCGACCAGGTAGCCATGGCCGCTCCGGTCAGCAAGGGTTCCTGGATGATCCACGACCGACGACGGATCCCCGAATTCGTGGCCACCGCCTTCCGCACCGCCATGTCCGGCCGGCCGGGACCGGTGCACCTCACATTACCTATAGACATTCAGGAACAGGAGATTTCCGAGGACGAACTCCCTCAGTATCTTCCCCACGAATACCGAGCCATGGGCCGGGCCCAAGCTGATCCATCGTTGATCGATGACGCAGCGGCACTGCTAAGCCAGGCCCAGAAACCGGTGATTATCGTGGGAAACCCCGGCCGCTATTCCATCACAGCGGAACAGATGGAGAAGCTGGCCGAAACCACCGGGATCCCGGTGTTCACCGTCGAGCAGGCCCGAGGACTATTGGACGACGAGCATCCCCTGTGTTTCGGCTACGCCGACGGCGCCCTGAATCCCACCGCCCGCCGGTTCCGTGAGGCCGATGCCGTATTGTTGCTGGGGAAGCGATTGGACCATCGCTACCGCTACGGGCAAATATTCAACACCGCCGCCAAGCTCATTCAGGCGGACCCTTCTCCCGCCGAGATCGGGCGAAACCGTGGAGTGGCCGTCGGCCTGCTGGGAGACTTGGGTGCTATCGTGGACCAGATCACCGCCGCGGCGGCCAAGAGTAGCAAGCAAGACATCTCTTCCTGGGTGGACCAACTGGACCAGGACCGGAAGGCCTGGGACGACGAGCTTCAGTCCAAAGCCACCGGGGAGCAACCGATGCACCCCTTGGACATTTTCACCAGAATAGAGCATCTGATCGACCGGGACACCTTCATCGTCATGGACGGCGGCGACTACGTACAATGGGGCCGCTCTTACTTGAAAGCGCGGATGCCGGGCCGCTTCATCCGCCTGGGGCCCCTCAGCCACCTGGGGGCGGGCATACCCTACGGCATGGCCGCCAAATTGGCCTACCCGGATAGCAAGGTGCTGGTGTTCATCGGCGACGGCGCATTTGGGTTTTACCCCATGGAGTACGACACTTGCATCCGGCACAACCTGCCTATAACCACGGTGATGGGCAACGACGCCACATGGGGTATCGACAAAACCTTCCAATTGGCCTACTACGACCGGGCCGTGGGCACTGACCTCCGCTTCATCAGGTACGACAAAATGGTGGAAGCCATCGGCGGCTATGCCGAATACGTCCAGATTCCCGACGAGGTCGCCCCGGCGGTAGAGAGGGCGCTGGGCTCATCCCTCCCTTCCCTGGTGAACGTGGCCGTCCGTTCGGGCGCCAGCCCGCTGGCCGACGCCATGATTACCCGGCGCCGGGGGAGTTAAGAAATCCACACAGCTCGAATAATCAAGAGTGAGGGCAAACCGCGACGTTATTCGTCAATATAATGCCGAATATCGTCCAATCGAATAAATTTCTCAAATCACGAGCCCCACACTCTTGACATTTGCACCCAGGATGATTAATGTTCCGAGGAGAAGCAGTACACCGACTTAACCACTTATTAAACCTGGAGGAACGGTTATGCTAAAGATAGGCCACGAAGTCGTCCGCCCCGGCGTTAGATTGGGAGATCCCACTTACTCCATCCCTGTGCCCGAAGAACTGGAAACGGTACCTGGGATTCCCCTGGAAAACAGGGAGGTTGACTGGTACGCCCGGGAGTATCCTCTGGAAAGCATGAACGTAACCGAGCGCGCGTCGCGTACTTGGGCTAACAGCATGCGAGACCTCCATGCCGAGATGCGGGAGATTCGCAAGGAGCACGAAAAGCTGAACAAGGCTTTGATTTTGGCTGCTCGCGCGACTGCGGAGATCGAACCTACCGTCGAGCCGACGGGCGAAGATATGACCGAGGCCATCAAGCACAAGGCTCGCGAGTTGGGATTCATCGAAGTCGGTATTGCCGCCTTCGACCACCGCTATACCTTCACCAGCAAGAAAGACTCCACCACCTATTATCCGCACATAATATGCCTGGCTTACGAACAGGACTTTGAGCCAACCCAGACCATCCCAAGCGTAGACGCTGAGATCGTTCACTCCAGCACCTACCGGACGGAAGGCGCCGCAGCCTTGGAGTTGGGCAACTTCATCCGCTCCCACGGCTACCACGCCCAGGTTACTGGATCGGGCGACTCCCCCGGACCGTACATCCCCATGTTCGTGGAAGCCGGTCTGGGTCAGTTGGGCGCTTGTGGCTACCTGTTGACCCCCCACGTGGGCAACCGATGCCGGCTGGTTTCGGTGACCACCGACGCCGCGGTGAGCTACGACAAGCCCATAGACTACGGCATCCACGCTTTCTGCCAGGTCTGCCAGGTCTGCGTCAACCGCTGCCCCGGCCGCGCCCTGATGCGTGACAAGATCTGGTGGCGGGGTCTGGAAAAGAACAAGTTGTACTTCAAGCGC
>Ga0208113_1000776_pt1 | contig 15617 bp, 12 predicted proteins | sample Knorr_S7_td_NADW_FD_185598 | JGI IMG/M metagenome (GOLD analysis project Ga0208113, IMG submission 185598) | Marine microbial communities from Southern Atlantic Ocean transect - Knorr_S7_td_NADW_ad_2505m_LV_A (SPAdes) (version 2) | ecosystem: Environmental > Aquatic > Marine > Oceanic | place...
AATCGGTTCTGGCCGAGATCAACTCGCCCCACTCTCTGAACGCAAAGCAAATGGAATCGCGTCGTGTCAACGGAGCAGGGTAGTTACTGGACTCGAACGATTTCCGTGGCCCGTGACCAGAGTTGCTCGAGGCCGTAACGTTCACGCTGTTCCCTTGTGAACAGGTGAACAACGAAGCCCGTAAAGTCAAGGAGGACCCACCCTCCCCTGCCCGACCCCTCACGATGGGTTATGTGAACGCCCATCGCCCGCACCCGGCGGCTGATGTCGTCGGCCATCGATTCGATGTGCCGGTCGGTTTCGCCGCTGACAATCACAAAAAAATCGGCAAAGCTGCTGATGCCTCGGGTATCGAGCAATACGATATCCGACCCGAGGTGTTCGGAGGTTTCATCGACAGCAGCACGCGCGAGATCCTCGTTCGAGGCTGTTGGCCCGGCGACTTCGTCCGTCGATTCGGTGGTCGGGGTTCCATCGACCGGTTTTTTGGGGTTGTCGTTCATCAGCAAGAATTATAGACATCAACATCGGAATCGAACTGCCGAATCCGACAATTAATCGTCAGCCGTATTTCTTGGCGCTCTCGGGCGTTGCAGTGGTCCGGTGGTATTCTGAAATGATGGTGGAAGTTCAGAAAAAGAGGGGCCGAGCCGTGGTCGCAATGAGCGGCGGGGTTGATTCCTCCGTCGCCGCCGCATTGCTGGCCCGCGAGGGCTACGACGTCGTGGGCGTCACGATGCGTCTCTTCAACGCGCCCAACGACAAGGTGGCCCGACTGAACAAGTCGTGTTGCTCGGTCGAGGATGTCGAAGATGCCCGCAGTGTGTGTCGAAAGATCGGTGCCAGGCATTACTTCCTCAATTTTGAAGAGGAATTTCAGAAGCACGTGGTCGATTATTTCGTCGGCGAGTACGAGCGTGGTCGAACGCCGCACCCGTGCCTTGCCTGTAACGACCGTCTCAAGTTCGAGTTCCTCGTGCGGCGCGCCGAGTTGATGGACGCCGATGTGGTCGCGACCGGCCACTATGCCAGGATCCGACAGGTCGACGGCAGGTACAGGCTGCTTGCGGGGATAGATGGTCTTAAAGACCAGTCTTACGTTCTCTACACACTTTCGCAGGAGCAGCTCGCGAATTTGTCTTTCCCGATTGGTGATTACTCGAAGAACGAGATCAGGACTATAGCCAGGGACCTCGATCTTTCGATAGCCGACAAGCCCGATTCGCAGGATATTTGCTTTATTCCCGATGGCGACTACAGCCGCTTTATCGAGCCGCGCCTGAAGCGAAAGCTGCCTGGCGAGATCGTCGATTCAGATGGGATTATCGTCGGCGAGCACGACGGAATTCACGGCTTCACGATCGGTCAGCGAAAGCGACTGCCGGTCGTCAACAACACGACTCGACCGCTGTATGTGACCGACATTAATTCAGAATCCGGGCGAATCACCGTTGGACCGGCCGAAAAGTTGATGAAGACCCGCCTTTACGCTTCGGGCGTTAACTGGTTGTCGGGAATACCTCCGATCAGTTGGGTCAACGTAGGTGCCCGCATCAGGTATAACGGTGGCAACGCTCCGGCTCGCGTCCGTGCCCTACCGAATAACGGGGCTGAAATCGAGTTCGATGATCCGGCCCGCGCGATTACCCCCGGACAGGCCGTTGTTTTCTACGACGGAGAGATCGTGGTTGGTGGTGGGCTGATCGAGTATTCACTTCCGGAGCGCGCTGTCAAGCCTGCGACTGGCTCTCTCGTAAATGAAGTGCCGGCAGGCATTCTGGCACCTGATGGCCGGGTCGTAGTTTCGCCCGCCCGGTAAGCTGGCTGGTCGGCCCTGGGACACAGTGGCTTAAATTTTCCCACGGTGACGGTATGCTTCTGGCTCCATCCGCCTGTGGCTTTGCCTGCGAGCGGATGCAGTCGATGGGACTCCGTCGACGCATGCCTTAGCCTGATAACTGTCAGCCGTTTGTGGAATTCCCTTTGCCGAAGACTGTCCGACTGGTCCCTGATTTTTCTATCGAAAACGAGATTGCAAACGGTTCTCAGCTACTGATTGCCGGGGTGGATGAAGTTGGCCGCGGCACGCTGGCCGGACCGGTTGTAGCGGCCGCAGTTATTCTTCCGGGGCCGGTTCCGGTTGAATACAGCCGAATTGTTAACGACAGCAAGGTGCTTTCTGCGGCGCAACGGCAGCAGTCATTCGACTGGCTGATTGGCTGGTGTATCGGGTACGGGGTCGGCGCGTGCACGGCCGATGAGATAGATTCGATCGGAATTATTGCGGCGACGAGGCTCGCGATGTCGAGAGCTATAACGGAGCTCGATCCCCAGCCGGAACACTTGCTGATAGATGCCGTAGAACTGTATTCGGTCCCGGTCCCGCAGACTTCGATTGTGAAGGCGGACTCTCGCAGCCAGAGCGTGGCGGCCGCTTCAATTATTGCCAAGGTGACGAGGGACCGTCTGATGGCAACCATTTTTGAGTCGGAGTATCCCGGCTACGGGTTCGCCGAGCACAAGGGCTACGGAACGACGATGCACATGGCTGCACTGAAGGAGCTCGGAGTTTCGCCCATCCACAGACGCAGCTTCAAGCCGGTCAGGGACGTTCTGGGTGGGTAACCGGTTGCCGGGCCTGTCCATCGATCCCCAGTTGGAGTGCGAGCGAGGAAATCAGGTTGTTTTGGGATCTTCAAGCGGAAATTTGAACCTTCCTCCGGGTACTGGCAGGGCTGGCGAGTCTGCCGCGCGATCGCATGTGACCAATCAACTTGGCTACGAGATCGTGGGGACCAACTACCGTACCCGTGAGGGAGAGATCGACATCGTGGCCCGCGCAGGTGCCTGGCTTGTCTTCTTTGAAGTGAAAACTCGGACGAACCGGGTGTTCGGTTCTGGAGTCGAGCAGATTTCAGTTCAAAAGTCTCTCCGACTGCAGGCGGTGGCCCAGAGTTACCTGGCCAAGAACGACCTCCAGAACTCGGACTGGCGGATCGATTCGCGGGTTTAGAAGATCACTATCGGGTTGACCGGAGACCCCGTGACCGTGGGCAATTTCAGCGGCAGGATGGAGATCATGAATTCCCATCTCCCACGCTGTTCGCAGGCCTCGGCGAGATCGTCGAGCCAGGCGTTATCGAGGATCCATAATCCCATGGAAACAATCCCGACCTGGTGCACCGGATTGGTAAACCGCTCGTAGGGATTCGGGCCGACATCGTTTCCGGTATCCGAGCCCATCACAGCGACCTCTCGTTCATGCAGCAGGGGTAGAATCTCCGGTGAGGGCCCCGCAGAGCCGTCCACCCAAACGTCGACCGGCCCAACTATCTCGCGACGGCCTAGCTGGCCTGTGCGTAAAAGTAGCACGTCGCCTTTTTCGACCCTGACGCCGTGATCTCGCTCCGCAGCCTCGATATCGGCAAGGCCAACGCCGTCACCCCGCTCAACAAAATCGACTCCCCGGAGGAGCGGAGCGTCGACCAACACCCCTTTCGTTACTATCCCGCCGGAGCCGGCCATCACGTCGAACTCCGTCGCGCCTTCAGCGGTAGACACGACACTTGAAGGACGCCCGTTGTATGTCTGGCCGTCCCAGAAAAAATGAGCGAGGCTGTCAATATGGGTCACGGTGTGGCCGTGGAAGATCATGCCGAAATAGTCCATGGCAACCTGGCGGTCCTGCGACTCACCGCGGCGGAAAGAGTCGCCGGCCGAGACCATGAAATGTTGCGGGGGCCGGGGCACGTCGATGGACGCTTTGAAATCTACCGGCCGCGCGCAGCTTACGGTCACGCCTTCAGAAACCAGGCTCACTGCCTGCAGCGTTTTTTCCGGTGAGAGATGGTTCAGAGTTCCTCTTTGATCGTCGTCTCCCCAGCGCCCCCAGTTGCGCAAATCGGAGCTCATCCATTTCAGCAGATCGTCCTGGGCTGGCCATGACACAGTCATTCGCATTCGCCCTTTTTACACGGCGGCAAGCCGCCGGGTTCCGGTGTGGCGTCAGTAAAGTCGGTGAAGCTTACAAGAAGCGCTGTAGCACGGGATTTAATCGCCGTTATCCACGGTAGAATTCAGGGCAGATTCCGTGTTGGTCCAACAGGCCGGTATGGAGCCTCAGCGTCCCTCATAGACTGGCGATTTAGCCCGGGGGTTTTTCAGTACACTCGAGTCGTCTGGACTCCGGGGCTCAAAATACCCGGAAATTACAAAAGAGAAGTTTATTGAGTTCACCAGGAACATCGCGCACACAAACGGTCGCCGGCATGAGGGGTATCTACGTAATAGTTGACCCCGAATACACAAACGGGCGGGACGTTGTCGACGTGGTCAGGGCCGCGTTTGAGGCGGGCGCTTCGGTGGTTCAGTTACGGGACAAGTTGTCGCAAAAGAGGCGGATTGCCGAACGCGCTGTCCAGATCCAGAAGCTGGCACATGCATCGGGCAGGCTTTTTATCGTCAACGACCACGCCGATATTGCGCGCATTATCGGTGCCGACGGCTTGCATGTGGGGCAGGGCGATCTTCAGGTGGAAGACTGCCGAATTGTGCTCGACGACCGGCAGGTGATAGGGACCTCTAACGCCTTGCTGAGCGAAGCCCGGGAATCGGAGCGGAGTGGCGCGGATTACCTTGCGGTCGGAGCGATATTTTCGACAAGTACCAAGGCGGATACACGTCCTGCCGGACTTGAAACGCTGCGGTCTGTGAGCGAATCCTGCGCGACCCATATCGTCGCGATCGGCGGTATCAACGCTTCGAATCTGGAATCGGTTGTAGCGGTGGGAGCTGACTCGATTTGCGTCGCCACAGCCATCACATTGGCTGACGATATCGGTGCGGCCACGGCTGAACTTGTCGATCTGTTTGAGAGCGCATATGGCTAGATATGGTTCCCGTAATAAGGCGCTGGTCAGTAATGGGGGAACCCGTGCGACCGCAGCGATACGCTTCGTGGGCGGAGTCGATTTTCAAAATGCCAGGTAAATAATCTGAGCACACTCGAGCCGACTCAGCGCATTAGTGAACATGGGTTCGATTATCGTAATCGACCCTTCGATTCGTTGACTGGCCTGTAGCCCAATGCTAGCGTTCTCAGGTCAACCAGAAGTTGGACGGTGCTGCATTGGCTTCGATTTTCGGAATTGATCAGTGAACTGGTGTTCCAACCTCTAATACCGGACCTTCCCGTGACACCCAGGTTATCCAGGGCGTTCGAGCGTGGAAGGTTCTTTCGCGGAGATATATAGATGGATTCGATCCTGCTTGCAATCGCAGCCGGGGCCGTTGGCCTTGTCGCGGCGGCCCTACTTGTGTGGCGAGTCATGCGGCAGCCGTCGGGCAACGAAGCGGTCCGGGAGATCGGCGCCCTCATCCAGGAAGGTTCCGCGGCGTTCCTGCGCAAGGAATACTCGATCCTTGCGGTGTTCGTGGTGATCATGTTCGCGATCCTTGCGGTCTTCATCGACTACAACATTCTCGGCAACGCGACCATAGAGAGGCTCGGTGCGGGCGGAGCGATCGAGTCGGATGGCCCGTGGACGGCCCTTGCATATCTTGCCGGGGCCGTAGGTTCGGGCCTGGCCGGCTTTATAGGCATGAGCATTGCCGTTCGAGGCAACACGCGCACTGCCACAGCCGCCCAGAGCGGCTTGAACAAGGCCCTGCAAGTGGCGTTCAGCACCGGTGCGGTAATGGGGCTGACCGTCGTGGGAATCGGCATCATCGGGGTTTCAGCACTGTGGCTGATATTCGAAAACCCGAACGTAATTGCCGGATTCGGGTTCGGCGCATCGTCCATCGCCCTGTTCGCCCGTGTCGGAGGCGGCATCTACACGAAGGCCGCTGACGTTGGCGCCGACCTCGTGGGTAAGGTCGAGGCCGGTCTTGAAGAAGACGACCCCCGCAATCCGGCCGTGATTGCCGACAACGTGGGAGATAACGTGGGGGATGTTGCCGGAATGGGCGCAGACCTGTTCGAGTCGTACGTCGGTTCGATCATCGCCACGATTTCACTGGCATTCCTCGCATTGAGTGCGGGCAGTTCGTACTCGTTGGATGAGCCAAGGGCTGTGCTGCCGCTGGTTATCGCTGGCATCGGAATCATCGCTTCGATACTGGGATTGTTTCTTGTACGAACTGGCGACAAGGCCGATATGGGCAAGCTGCTGTGGTCGTTGCGGTACGGGATTTTTAGCGCCGGTGCGCTCTCGCTTGTCGGCACGGCCATCTACATCAACTCTTCTCCAGGCCTCGAATTCAAACTCTTCTGGGTCGTAGTCACCGGCATCGTCGTCGGGCAGGTGATCGGGACGTCGACTGAGTGGTTCACATCGTACGAGGGGCTCAAGATAGGCAAATTCGAGTTCAACCCGGTGAAGTGGATAGCGCAGCAGGCGCAGACGGGCCACCCATCAACGATTATCGCCGGCTTGTCGATTGGCCTCTACAGCACGGTCATTCCGGCGCTGGCAATTGCGGCTGGCATCTTCGTCGCCAACGAGCTCGCCGGCCTGTACGGCATCGGACTCGCTGCCGTTGGCATGCTCTCGACACTCGGCATCACCCTGGCAACTGACGCATTCGGCCCGGTGGCCGACAACGCGGGCGGCATTGCCGAGCAGGCGCACCTCGACCCCGAGGTGCGAAAGCGCACCGACGCCCTGGACGCCCTTGGAAACACCACGGCGGCCACCGGCAAGGGGTTTGCCATTGGATCGGCTGTGCTGACGGCCCTCGCCCTCCTGGTAGCCTACACGCTGGTCACAGGCGTCACTACATTGGACCTGCTGGAGCCAAAGGTTCTCATCGGAACGATCATCGGCGGTCTTTTGCCATTCCTTTTCTCGGGCCTGACAATGCAGGCCGTCGGCACCGCGGCTGGCGAGATGATCGAGGAGGTCAGACGCCAGTTCAGGGAAATCCCTGGCCTTCGCGAGGGCCTGCCGGGTGTTAAACCCGATGCGGCCCGTGCAGTGGCTATCAGCACTCAGGGTGCACTCAAGGCGATGATCGTTCCGGGGCTGATCGCGATCGTTGCACCGATCGCAATTGGAGCGTTGATGGGAGCCGAGGCACTTGGGGGCATGCTGGCCGGTTCGATCGTCTCTGGCTTCCTTCTGGCGATCTTCATGGCAAATGCGGGTGGCGCCTGGGACAACGCCAAAAAGTATGTGGAACTTGGAAACTTCGGTGGGAAGGGTTCAGATACTCACGCCGCCGCGGTGACCGGCGACACGGTTGGAGATCCTTTCAAGGACACTTCCGGTCCGGCGATCAACATTCTGCTGAAGTTGATGGCCATCGTTTCACTGATCTTCGGTCCCCTGTTCATCTGAGCCAGAATCCGAAATCAGAGGGTTAGTTGAGAACGCCCGGGCCTGGTTGGCCCGGGCGTTCTTTTTTTTCTGGTGTCAGCCAAATGCGTCTTTCCTGTGGATCGTGCTTTTCGCTGTATAGGCAGAAAATATTTAGATGGCAGTGATCGGGCTTACCCTGCCAGTTCGTCTCTGCTTATCAACTCGATCCCGGCGTCTTTCATTTTTTCTATGGCCCCGGCAACTTCTGCGGCATCCTGTGTAAGTGCGGCTATTCCATCCTCAACCGCAAACGTGGTGAAACCTAGCGAGTTGGCCTCGAGTGCAGTTTCGAGTACGGTCAGCTCGGTCGGAACACCGCAAATATAGACGCGCTCGACCGAAAATCGCTGCAGGGTTTCTAAGAGCTTCGATTCGGTAAAGGCCGACCGCGCCTCTATCCTGCGATCGGCGCCCTTTCTTATCACCAATGAACCGACCGACAAGTTCAGTTCAGAGTGGAGTTCGGCCCCCTTCGTGTCCTGCACACAGTGCTGCGGCCAGGTCCCGCCATTTTCTGAGAACGAAAGATGCTTATCGGTGTGCCAGTCCTGGGTCGCCAGCACTCTCCCGCCACGAGACATTACTTAGTACCGAGTACCGGATTCCGGTGACACGCCGATTAAGCTCGCGGCTGCGCCGGACGGTCCGGCGTTCACCGGGTGATACGAGGATCAGCCACGGGTGACTTCGTAGGTGTCCATGAAGCAGCGGATTTACTTTGGGCAGCACCCGGTCAGCGTCGCTATACAAACGGATTTGACGTTCGCTCGTGCCCGATAGTGGTGGTGGGTCCGTGACCCGGCAGCACTACTGTGTCATCGTCGAGGGCGAACAGAACCGTTCGAATACTCGCAATTTCTAACTCCTGGTCGCCATCAGAGAGGTCGAAGCGGCCGATCGATTCTCGAAACAGGGTATCCCCGGTAAGCACATAGCTCCCCACGTGCAGAGAAATGCTTCCCGATGTGTGCCCCGGTGTTGCGAGGACGTTGATGTCGAGGCCATCGCAGGTCAGGATTTCACCTCCCTTGAGATGCTTGTCTGGCGCAGGGGGGTTCTGAAAGTCGCCCAGCATGTTCTTTAGCCAGAATTTCTGCTCAGATGCCGCATTAACGTCGGCAGCACCCATTGCAAATTTGCAGGTGCTAAATCGTGAAATCAGTGGCGCGACCGCCCCTGTGTGGTCAGCGTGGGCGTGCGTGGAAATTATTAGCTCGGGCTCAAGTATGCGCCGGTCGAGGAAGTCGAAAATACTGTTCGCTTCTCCTCCGGGATCGACGAGGACACAGCGCAGCGAGTTTTCAGAACGAACTACGTAACAGTTCGTTGAGAGCACCCCCACCTGAATTACATCGATCAGGGTCATGGTCGAAAAACCTATCAGAGTTGGCCGGAAATCCAGTCGGCTATAGAACGAAAATACAGCATCGATATTATGCCGCTTGCCACGAGGTACGGACCGTAAGGGATCAATATGCGGTTGAACCCGATCAATCGGGCCGCGTAAACAACGATGGCCACTGCCCCACCGATTATGACGCCGATGTAAAGACCGAGTCCCAGTGGTGCTAGTCCGAGTATTGCGCCCAGTGCGGCTGCCAGCTTTACGTCACCCCAGCCCATGACCAGTCTGTTCAGGCGATCGCCGATCCAGGCAAACGGGTAGAACCCTGCATATCCAGCCGCGCACCCCCCAGGCCCTGCCACCACTCTCGATCTGGTACCAGGAACGAGACGACTATCGCCACTGTCAGCAACGGTAGTACGAGAGCATCTGGTAGATATGTCGTCTCAAAGTCTATGAACGCCAGGGCGATCAGGGTGGCAATAAATGCAAGGGAAATGAGTATCAGCCAGATCGGCAAGTTCCATTGTGACAGCCGGTACCAGGTGAGGCCGAACAGGGCAGCGGTGGTCAGTTCGACGATCGGGTATCGGATCCAGAGGTTCGGAAATGGAACGCGTCTGGTTTTCGCGGCACCGACAGCGGACAGGATCGGTAACCACTCCCACCACTGAAGTGGCCGAGGGCGCGCTCCCTTCGCGATGACGCCATCGACGTAACCATGGGGCAAGAGTCGGTCGATAACGGCGTTGAGGGGGCTGCCGATAAGCAGCCCGAATATTGCAAAATATCCAGCTTCTATAACAGTTATTTAATCGAGTCGGCCCACGATTTCCGAACCATGTTTTGGCGTAACAATTGACCCGCAGCCATGTGCTCGATTTTGCTGGAACGGGAGAATTTACGCCTGTGTGCAATCGCTACGAAATTAGGGCATAAATGCGGCTTAAATCGGCCTATTGAAGCGGATGCGAACCACCATAATCTACTTTTATACACACTCGACTATACTCATATATGACGGTACGTTCGGGTTGTGGGCTTCCAAACGCCTTACCGCTCGGGTGTTTGATTCGCACGTTCCTGCAGACCGAACAGAGCGGTGATCGCCTCGAGCGGAGTCATGCTGGCGATGTCGAGAGCCTTCAGTTCTTCAAGTGTTTCGGACTCGTTAACGCCCTGCCGCTCACCGAATTGCATCTGCATCTGGTATCCGGCGGGGTCGCCGGTAGTTGTCGGATTACTTTCCAACTGTTCAAGCAGATCCCATGCCCTGCTCACCACGGCACCCGGCATACCGGCCAGGCGGGCGACATGTACACCGTAGGAGCGATCGGCACCGCCGGGCACTATCTGGTGCAGGAATACGACTTCACCGGCATCTTCCGCAACCGCAACCCGGAGGTTGTGCGCACGCGGGAGTTGATCGGCGAGCTGGGTCATCTCGTGATAGTGGGTGGCAAACAGCGTTTTGCAGCCGAGCTTCGGGGAGTCGTGGATATGCTCGGCGACGGCCCGGGCGATCGCGAGTCCATCGTAGGTCGAGGTACCTCTGCCGATCTCATCGAGCACTGCCAGCGATCGGCTGGTGGCCTGATTCAAAATAGAAGCGGTTTCGACCATTTCGACCATGAAAGTCGATTGGCCGCCGGAGATGTCATCGGAAAGCCCCGCCCGGGTGAATATTCGGTCAACAATGCCGATTCGGGCCTCATCGGCCGGAATGAAGCACCCGACCTGCGCCATCAGCACCAGGATGGCGGCCTGCCGGATGTAAGTGGATTTACCGGACATGTTCGGTCCGGTGATGATCATTATCTGACGCTCGGAATTCGAAAGATCGATGTCATTCGGGACGAACCGGCCGGGACCAAGCGCCGATTCGACGACCGGGTGGCGACCGGCCTTGATCTCCAAAAATGAATCGTCATCGACAGTTGGGCGGACCCAGCCGTTTTCGGCAGCGGCCTGCGCCATGGAAGAAAGGGAGTCGAGTGTACCGATGGCGCTGGCAGTCTCCATGATTCTCTCGCCGTGCACGGTCAGTTCTCCGCAGACGCGCCTGAATATTTCGCGTTCAAGCTCGCTAATGCGGTCGCGAGCCGTGAGGATTTTCGACTCGAGTTCTTTGAGTGCCGGTGTAATGAACCGTTCACCGTTTACAAGTGTCTGACGCCGTTCGAAAGAATCTGGAACAAGATGGATGTTGGATTTTGAAACCTCGAGGTAGTAGCCGAAAACGCGGTTATAGCCAATTTTTAGATTTTTGATGCCGGTCGATTCCCGGTGGTCGGCCTCGAGGGCCGCGATACTTGATCGTGCATCGCCGGACAGGGAGCGGACTTCGTCCAGTTCAGCATGGAACCCCTCGCGAATTGCCGACCCTTCCCCGACCGATATCGATGGGTCTTCGGCAATCGCGGCGTTGAGCAGGTCGACTGCCTCTCCGGATGAATGCAGGCGGCCGATCACGGCACCACCGGGTATTACGCCTTGTGGAAGGGCGTCAAGAAGATCGGGGATGACTGACAATCCGTCTCGGAGCGATGCGAGGTCGCGTGGAGTGGCTGTGTTCGTTCGGACCCTGTTTGTCAGGCGTTCGAGATCCGGCACCTTCGACATGGAGGCTTGAACGCGCGTGCGCGCGGCTTGGTCGTCGAAGAACTCGGCCACCACATCCTGTCGTCGCCTGACGGATTCGACATCCATCGGCGGTCTGGTGAGCCAGCTCCTGAGAGTCCTCGCCCCCATTGCCGTTTTCGTGTGATTGAGCGTTCGGTAGAGCGTTGGTGCGTTCGTTCGGTCAAGGGACGAGTTGAAGACCTCGAGATCGCGCAGCGCCTTCTGGTCTAATTTCATGTAAGAGTTCGTCGACTCGGTCCGGAGTGAGGCAATTTGCGGGATTGCGCCGAATTGCGTTTCGCCGACAAAGTCGAGCACCGAGGCTGCGGCGACCACGGCCAGGGGCAGGTGTTCGCAGCCGAATGCCTCAAGCGTGCTTACTTTGAAATGTTCTTTGAGGCGGGCCGCGGCCAGGTCGGAATCCAGTCGAGTTTCATCGAGCGGGCGGACGATCATCGACGAATCATGTTCTGCGCGGACCAGTTCGGCCGCAGTGCCGTCGGCAAGTAACTCGGCCGGTGCCATACGAAAGATTTCGTCCCTGAGTTCTTCGGCCGGAAATTCCCCTGTCACGAATACGCTTGTTGATATATCGACGTAGGCGAGACCGGCCCGGATGCCATCGCTTACGGCCACTGCCAGGTAGTTGTTGGTGGTGGGTTCGAGAAGCGCGGGCTCAATGATTGTTCCCGGGGTAACGACACGCACAACTGCACGTTCGACGAGACCCCTGGATTTGGCAGGATCACTGGTCTGTTCGGCAATTGCGACCTTTAGCCCCGCTGCTACGAGAGTCCCCAGATGGTTGTCGAGAGAGTGGTAGGGGATTCCCGCGAGGGGAGCTTTTCCGCCTGCGCCCGATTCCCTGGATGTGAGAGCAATTCCAAGCACTTTTGAAAGTGTGTGTGCGTCTTCATCGAAGGCTTCGTAGAAATCACCCATTCGGATGAGGAGGAGTGCATCCGGGTAGCTGGTCTTAAATTCCAGGAACTGGCGGCGACCGGGCGAGAGTTTTTTTCCTGTCGTGGGCTGTTTCCCGGGCGCACCAGACCCATCGGTCGTTCCTGACGGTGTGCGTGTCACACGATTCTTGGTAACACCGGACTTTTGTGAATTTCGGGTTTTGTTTTTCGACCCGCGTTCGTCATCTTCAGTCCTGTCGGCCCTGGACGCGGCTGGTGAACCTTTGGGGGAACCGTTGTTCGATGACATGCTGGCCCGATTCTAGCTTGAATGCGGGCTGTTATTGCCTGGAACTGGCGGCTACCGGTAACGAATTGTGGCTGAATCCGAGGCGTTCCAGCGGAGTTCTGTGAACGAGCTTCCGCGCGGTAATTCGAAAACCAGCATGCCGGAAACTTCCTGACCGTTGTTCAGTTCTATCGAACCCCACATCGGAATGAAGCCAGCCACATTGACCTCGGTGCCAGCATCGGCGGTGTGGGCATTCGTTATCGAGTTCAACGGTTGGTAGCTCTTCCTGTTTCCATCGAGCAGATCGGCGGCGTTTTCATCGATGAGTATTGACGCGGTTCCAGAACTCTGGTTGATCAGCCGCACCTTGACGTAAACAAGAACGTTATTTTCTGCGTCGACCGGATTCATTTCCCAGGTGATTTTTTTGCCCGATGTGGAGGCACCTGTGTAGACAATGTTTTGTTCGGCAACCGGTCGTTCCGATTTTATCCACAGGACCCGACCGGCGACATACAGTGGATCGCCACTTTCGGGTTTGAGAACAGTCATCAAAGAGATTACGAATACTGCAAGGACCACTGAGAGCGCGGTGATTCCCATCAAAACAACGGGCTTGTTTTCCTTTGGTACCCGGACCTGGCGCCTGGCCAGGATTGCGCCATCTGGATCGACATCCATGTACTCGACACCCGGATCGCCACGGAAACTTGTAGCGGGTGAGTATTGGAGCCGGACGCGTACGATGTCGTTAACCATCGCTTCGGCAGAAACGACATCCCATATCAGCTCGACATCGTGCAATCGGGGACCGTACTCGTACTGGTTCACCGCGGCATATTCAAGCGCCGCCGTTACCTGCGCCGGAAACGCGACAGCGGCTTCGGCATCTCGGGCAATTCCCGGTGCGGTGTCTTGCAGCTGCGCTTTCACAGTTTCGGGCGCGGGCTCGTCAGCAGCAGATTGCGGGTTTTCCGCGGTTTCTATTTCGTCTTTGTTTTCTTCAGTCATCCGTTGATCCAGCATCCCGGATAGACCAGGACCGACAAGCGAGGGTACATGATGCTTGCGCCGCGGGGCGTGTTATTCGATGTGTCATATGCGCTTAATTATTTCGTACAACAATACTGCGTGAAATATCTTCCCGAGGTTTTCCCGAGATCCGGAACTCGAAAATTCGATCAGCTGCGAGTACCCGCGGGGAACGTTCCTAACTGTTGGAGAATTTCAGGCAATACCTGAAGTACGTCGTCGATATCGGTTTCGGTTGTCTCACGACCCATCGAAATTCTCACACTTCCGACGGCCAACTCGGGGCTTATCCCCATCGCCAGCAGTACGTGAGAGGGTTCGAGCGACGCCGAGCTGCAAGCACTGCCGCTCGATGCCGCTATCGCCCTGAAATCGAGCCCAAGCAGAACGGGTTCACCCTCCACACCGACGAATGAAAAGTTCGCGATTTCGGGTACCCGGTGGATATGGCTCCCGTTGAAAATGGAACTGGGGATCCGCTCTGCGATTTTTTCGATGAGGCGTTCTGCCAGCGCCTGGATGCGGGGGCGGCTGGAGACGCGTTCAGCTTCAGAGAGCGCTAACGCTTCGCCCATTCCTACAATCGCCGCCACGTTTTCGGTCCCCGACCGCATTTGACTCTCCTGACCACCCCCTGCGATCAGCGGTTCGAGTTCGGTGCCCCGGCGGACATAAAGGACGCCGACCCCCTTCGGCCCGTAAATCTTGTGACCGGAGAGGCTCATCAGGTCGACACCCAGGTCGTCGACGTTGAGCGACAGTTTCCCGGCAGCCTGCACTGCATCGGTATGGACCATGACGCTTGTGCCGGCGCGATCAGCGGCTTCTCGTACCTGCCGCGAAATTTCCGATACGTCCTGGATGGTTCCCACTTCGTTGTTGACCAGCATCACGCTGGCGAGAAAGGTATTTGGTCGGACAGCCGCCGCGTACTCGCCGGGGTCGACGCGGCCTGTGCTGTCGACCCCGATGACTGTGGATGCGTAACCCATTTTTTCGAGCTGTTCAACCGGGTGAATCACCGCGTGGTGCTCGATGGCGGTCGTGATGATGTGGCCATTGGATGGTGATCGGGCCGACGATAGGGCCCGGGCGGCCGCAACGCCCTTGATAGCGGTGTTGTCTGACTCCGAGCCACCCCCGGTAAATACGATTTCGGCCGCGCGCGCCCCGAGCACCTCGGCCACCTGCTCGCGGGCTTCATCAATGCCATAACGTGCTTCGCCGGCCAGAGCGTACAGGCTCGATGGGTTTCCGAATTTCTGCGTGAAGTAGGGCAGCATCTTTTCGAGCACATCTTCACGCACTGGCGTCGTGGCAGCGTGGTCGAGATAGTTGATGCGATCTTCGTTCGTGCACATGGTTCAATTGAAGGGCGTATTTACGAAACGTGCGCTGCTCATTATCAGCCTAAAACGGTCAACGAAACCGTGTAGCCGTCAGCAAGTTGCTTGGGTACTATATTTTGGTTTGGAAACCGCATGATCGGAACTGCCGTGTCTATGTGCCGTGTAACCCGCGGCACATTTAATTTTGGCAGAATAGTTCTTCTGTGGGTGTAACCCGGGCAATATCGCCTGAAATGCAGCCCCGACCGGAGTGAATAGTTGATAAAAATCGAGCACATGTCGAAGAGTTACGGCCCCTACCCCGCCGTGATCGACATATCGTTTGAGGTGCTCAGGGGTGAGATCGTCGGTTTCCTGGGGCCCAACGGCGCAGGCAAAACCACGACGATGCGAGTGGTGACCGGATTCACCCCGCCCACTGAAGGCGTGGTTACCGTTTCTGGATACGATGTCGTTTCTCACTCGCTTGATGTCAGACGTCACATTGGCTACCTACCCGAAACCGTCCCCCTGTACCTGGATATGACGGTTACTGACTATCTGAAATATATGGGTGAGATCCGCGGCATGAACTCATCATGGGTAAAAGAACGCCTGCCGCTGGTGATCGAAATGGTCAAACTTGGCGAATACCGGGACACGCTGGTAGGGCGCCTTTCCAAGGGCTACCGACAGCGCACAGGGATTGCGCAGGCGATTTTGCATGAGCCGGAC
>Ga0208113_1000778_pt1 | contig 15614 bp, 14 predicted proteins | sample Knorr_S7_td_NADW_FD_185598 | JGI IMG/M metagenome (GOLD analysis project Ga0208113, IMG submission 185598) | Marine microbial communities from Southern Atlantic Ocean transect - Knorr_S7_td_NADW_ad_2505m_LV_A (SPAdes) (version 2) | ecosystem: Environmental > Aquatic > Marine > Oceanic | place...
TGAAATCTCCAACACCTAAACGTGAATCAAATAAAACTGTCTTTATGGTTTCTTCAACACGTTTAACAATTGGCAATGATATTTTTTCTAATTCTTCTTGAGTAAATGTATATTCAAAAATAGAATTTTTGTCAGGAAGTATATTATCTAATTCAATATCTGCAGCTAAATTATACGATAAATAAATTTTAGTTTCTTCAGCAGTTATTTTAAGTCGTGCGTCAACTAATGGATCAGTAATTTCAACACCATGTTTTTGTTTTATAACTTGTTTTAACCTATCTACAATAATTTGGTCTATGTCACAGCCACCTGTAGTTGTATCTCCACTTGTCGCAATTACTCGAAATTTATTATTTTCAAGTGACATAGTCGTAACATCATGAGTTCCACCACCAAAGGCAAAAACCATGATATTCATTTTATCAGAATAATTTAGTTTATCCAATCCATATGCTAAACATGCAGCTGTAGGTTCATTTACTATTCTTAGTACATTTAATTCAGATAGTTTTCCTGCATCAATTGTTGCTTGTCGTTGCGCATCATTGAAATATGCAGGCACTGTAATAATACAATCTTTAATTTTTGTATTCAAAAATTCTTCTGATTCATTCTTAATTTTTTTAAGAATAAAGGAAGAGATTTGTTCAGGTGTATATTTGTCGCCATCTATATCTACAACTTGTTGAGTTCCCATTTTTCTTTTTATTTCAAGAATTGTATTTTGTGGATGATCAACAAATTTCTTTTTTGCCTCAAGTCCAACCAATATTTCATTATTTTTTTTGTTAATATAAACTATAGATGGAAACATTTTTTCTATAGTGTCGGACATTTTATTATCTTTACTTTTAATGATTACAATTCCATTATCTTTGTATACTGCAGCTGCAGAATTAGTAGTTCCTAAATCTATACCTAATATGAGATCACTGTAATTGTTATTCATTGTATTCCTTACACTAAATTTTTTGTTTAAATAAATAAATATTTGCTCATGAAATGAAATAATAAGAGTTTACTCAGCAGTTATATAATCAGATTTTATTTCTTCAAAGCATATATGACAAAACGGATAACCATCAATGTAATGACTTTGGTTTCCAAAAGATAGCATCCTTGATTTGCATCTGCTGCAACTAGTCCAAGCATCGGCAAATTCACGAGGATTAGAACTTTGTCTAGTTATGCCTTCATTTCTATCTTCCCGGGGAAAATTATTATCTCGGTTTTTGTTTAGTTTTTTACGTCTTAATTTTTTAACAGGCTTTTCTGGAACAATTTCTGGAGTTTCTTGATGATTAACAGTATCATTTGTATTTTCGGTGGATAAAATAACCATTCTTTGTATCTGTTCAATAGAAATAAGTTCAACTATTTTAGAATTGTTACACAGAGTGAATCCATATCTACTATTTTATTTAAAATTTTATTGGGGTAGTTGTCTAGTCAGGTCTAGGATGTTACCTTCGGGAGGTAAAGGTCGTGGGTTCAAATCCCACTTACCCCATCACATAATATAAAATATTAGTTCAGTTTTACATAAGTTAATAATTGAAAGAAATTCAAATTGTAATAATTTTATTTGTAATACTAGGCGGAATTGCTTTATACTTTTTTTCTGAATCGACTATATTCAATAATGAAGAAGAATCAATTTCAGATGAGTTCAAATCAGACATTGAAAGTAAATCGTCGAACAAAATTGAAGAACAACCCGTAAAAAAAGAGGAAAATGATCCTTTAATACAGCAGGAAATTCCAAATCAAGTACCTGAAAAAAGACAGGAACAATTAATTATGGAAAAAATAACATTGACACAAGCAACTTGCAAAAGTTCAAATTTCCAACCTACACCGAAAAATGTTTTGATATATGACATTATTGGAATAGAAAAGTTTTCAGTGAGATTTGAGAATGTAAATAACAATATAGTTAATATGAGCATTACTATACCTCAGGTTAATTCGTCATGGTTTGTTGCTGATTTATCAACTCGTTCAATTATTTTTTCACCTGATGATGAGAATTTAGTTGGAAATACTCCATTATTTTGGATTCCGGTTTACGCATCATTTAATTATACAATTTCAAATCTAGGAGATATAGATTTAGTAATTTCTCATGAAGGAAAATTAAAATTATTAGAACAAGAATTTGATGTTTGGATTGCAATCGGTGAAACAAGTTTTGAAGACGATGATAAACAAATTAATAGTGTAGTTGAAGCATATTATGAAAAGAAAACTGGAATTCTGTTAAAAATCAGCGAGAATAGTAAAACAAAACAAGATAATCAAATTATAGAAGAGGATTCTATAGACATAATAACACTGATAGAATCTGATATAGATTTTACAAATATTCCTGAACCAATCAGTATAGATAGAAAATTAAATTTTGATTTGCAGGAAGGATCTTATGCAATTTATAAACATATAAATTTTGATTGGAAAATTGAAATTACAGACATAATAAATAATCAAATAAATATCACAGAAAGTAGAAGTTTTTCAGCAGATAACTGGGAAATAATGAGATGGCGATTAATTAATCTGGATTGTTTGATCATAATGGATTCATATACTTCGAATTTTGATGAGAGTTTTAACAAAAGTAAAAGTGTGATTGGAAGAACATATGAATTCTTGATATTAAGTACTCTAGAAAGAGAAAGTTTTGTACGTTTTGCACATGAAGATATAGGAATTGGTCCAAAAGCGTCAATGTTTAGAATAACTGATAGTTCAATATTAGATTTTGGAAATTCAACTCTAGAGGTAGTTATTGCACAAGCCGAACTCGATGGTGGAACAATAATTAGAAAATATTTTCATAAAGAAACTGGATTATTGATACGACAAGAACTGCAATATGAAGGAGTAATAAGTGCTATTTTCATGTTAGAGGAGACTAATATTGTGGGATAAAAATAAAAGAAAATTAGTAAATTTTCTTATTATTGCAACGGATTTAAGTAATCATCAATTAGAAAGTATTTGAAATAGACCATGAATAGAGACTATGATGTAATTATCGCGGGAGGAGGAATGACAGGATTAATTACAGCAACAACTATTGCAAAATTTACAAATCAAAATAATAGGATTTTAGTAATTGATAGAAACGAGGTCGCCAATTCAGCACGAAAGAATATTTCTGGTTGGACATGTGGTGACGCAGTAAGTAAACGAAGTCTAGATTTTTATAGTAAAGAAGTGGGAATTTCATACGGTCCTGCGGAGCTAGACCACAAAGTGAAAGGAGTAGTAGCATATTCGCCAGATCGAGAGACCAGAGTTTCATTCGACGGAGAAGGGTATGTACTAAATCGTAAATTATTAGGTTTACACCAAGTTAACGATGCAAAAGAATTTGGTGTTGAGTTTTTATTCGAGACAGAAGCCAATAGACTAATTGCTGAAAATGGATATATTATTGGTATAGAAACTATCAATAACAAGAAAGAAAGAAACAGAAAAACAGCAAAAATTATTGTGGATGCAACGGGTTCTGCATCAAAATTACGTCAAAATCTCCCTATATCAGATTCATTTATGGAAAAGCAGATTGATCGAGAATATGACATGGCATCTACAGGGAGATCCATACTAGAATTTGACAAGAAAGAAGCTGACAAATCATATTTTGAAGAAGATCATTGTATAATTCACTTGGATCAAGATATAGCACCTGGAGGTTATGCATGGGTATTTCCAAAATCAAATTCCAAAGTCAACATAGGTTTGGGAGTTCAGCAAAAACGCCTAATTACAAGAAATAACAGATTAGGTAAGAATGATAATCTTCAGAGTTTAATTGATAATTATATAAATACAAATCCTGCAATTAAAAACTATAAATTATCATCTGATGACGGTGATACAGGTAATGTTAAAGGCAATTGGCAAGTTCCAGTAAGAAGACAAAATGACTGCATGGTAGAGAATGGCTATATAATTGTTGGTGATGCGGCATGGCTGCCGCGTCCAATTGATGCTGGAGGTATAGGACCTGGAATATTTGCCAGTGTTATTGCTGGAAAAACAATTGCAACTGCCCTACAAGCAGAAGACTATAGTCAAAGTAGTTTGTGGAATTATAATACTGAATACGTAAGAAATTATGGATATCAGATGGCTAGTTTTGAAATATTAAGAAGATTTTTACAGATGGTATTGAATGAAAAAATTAGCTATGGAATGAAGAATTTTCTTTCTGTCGATGATGTAGAGAAGATTACGTCAAGAGAACATCCTAGTTTTAATAAAGTCAATATGTTGAATCCACTAATGCTAATAAAAATATCAACACATTGGAGTTTAGCAAAGGAACTACGGTATACTGCAAAAAAGAGTAGGGAACTGGCAGAACATAATCAAAATTATCCTGATTCTCCTAAAGGTTTTCCTGAATGGAAAAACAAATTACATTTATTATTAAAAGAAGCTTATAGTCGTTTTTCTTAAATTAAGTTAATAATTTGTCAAGTGTTTGATTTTTAATACCAGTTTTTATTTCTAAAGCAATACGCCGACCCATGCTCATATTTGCGCCATGAGTCAAGTAAGAATAAGGCGAACCAGTAGTGAATATATTTGTTCCTGCAACTATACGAGCAGAAAATTCAAATGCAATGAATTTTCCATGTGAATCATAAACACCTTCCATACAGAATGGGCCGGGCATACCAGGAGGAACTAATTCTTTACTAGCTGTTACAAAATTTTCTCCTATATCATATACTTCAACAAGTAGTGATTCTCGCAGTACTAGAGGTAGATTTCCAATCACAATATATGTAGGGGATAACTTTAGTTCATTTTGATCAATACTAGGAATTCGACCTAAACCATCTACATTGGTTTCATATCGTTTATCGATTCCAAAGAGTTCTAATTCATTTTTGAGTGGCGAATAAAAATATTGAAGATAAACTGGAACTCCTACAATATATTCCTGAATCTGAAGAACATCTTCATCAGTCATTATACCATCTTTCTTGAATTTTTCTACGTGAGAATAATAATCTTCAGGATTTTTAGATAGAAAATAACCAGAACCACCACGAGCTCCTGACAGTTTAGATATTGTAAGACAGTCGATTTCTTCAGGAGAATTAAATGTCTTAGGAATAGAAACTCCTGATTTTTGCATTAATTGGGTTTTGAGTTCACGATCTGCTTCCCAACGTAGAATATGACGGTTGCCAAAAATTGGAAGATCAAGTTTTTCAATATTTTCAATACCAACCTCAGAAATAAATGTCCCATGCGGAATTAAAATTGAATCATGTTCAGTTAATTTCTGAGTAATATTGTCATTCATAACGTCCTTAAAGTCGTCCACAAGTACATATTCATCTATAAAATTAAAACGTCGGTAAAATTTTTCACGAGATGTTTTTGTAACTAATACTGTTTTAAATCCTTCATCCTTAGCACCTTTGAGAACTTGTAAAGCACAGTGAGAACCGAGAGTAGCAATGCTTTTCATGTAACTACTTCATCTAATCTATTCTGATCTATTGCCTTAGAGATTTCCATAGCAATTCTTTTACCAGTACCGAAAGATTCACCATAATAATAATGAGTATAGGGACTCATCATCAAAACAGGACTTCCAGGTACACGAGGAGAGACGTCAAAGACAACTAATTCAAAATCTTTAGTTATTGCACTTTGTAATGCAAATGGCCCAATTATTCCTGGATTAAATTCCTTTTTTGTACAGTCAACAAATTTGTTTCCCAATTCAAAGACTTTTTCTAATAAAGATTCACGTATTGTAGCAGGCATATGTCCGACTTCAATATTTTGTAATTCAACATCAATTTCTAGTTGTTGTTTTGCAGGTAATGAAGTAAAATCATTAAGATTAGTTTGTAAACGACGATCGATGCCAAGAAATTCCACTCTATCTTCAAGTATAGAATAAAAGAAATTAAAATTAAAATAAGTTCCTAAAATAAATTCCTCTATTCGTGCATCTACTAGATCTTCAGCTGTAATTATACCTTGATTAATTCGTTTTTCAGCTTTTTCTTCAAATTCTTTTTGTGTAGATGCTGTAAAGAATGCTCTCTCAATTTTTCGTTTTGATTCCATAACTTTGACAATGACAAGACGATCTATATCTTCAGGTCCTTTGAATAATTTTGGATATTTAATATTAGCTTTCTCAAGAAGATAATATTGATTTTTCTTAACATTTCGTTCTTCGGTGCGAAGCATTTGTCTATTACCAAAGATAGGAATTTTTAGATCATTTTCAATTGAATCATAATCGATATAAGTAGTAAAGGAACGGTGAGGAATAATTATAGAATTTTTAGAAATAAGTGTTTGTTGTAATTTTTCTGTCATAATATCAGAAAATTTGGGAAGAATAATTATATCATCAACGATTCGATTAAAATGGATGTAAGTTTTTTCTCTTCCTTTTTGACAAATTACCAATGTATTGAGATTCTCAGACTTTGCGCCATCCATAATATCTAATGCTGAATGACTTCCAAGGGCAGTAATAGAAATCTTACTAGAATCATAGTTTTTGACTATATTTTGGGGTAAAGAACGGTCTATCAATTCTTAATTATTTTATACAGCTATACTTATTTAATGATAATTGATATTAATTAAAAATTTAACGAAATTATTTGGGAAATTCAAAGCAGTAGACAATATTAATATTAAAATTAATGAAGGTGAAATTTTTGGTTTATTGGGGTTAAATGGAGCAGGTAAAACAACGACACAAAGAATGGTTTCAACTGTGTTTTTGCCTTCTAAAGGGGACATAATAGTTAATGGTAATAATGTGAAAACAGATCCAGCAAAAGTTAGAAAAAGTATCGGATTCTTGCCAACTGAAGTAGGGCTATATGATAGATTAACTGCAAAAGAAGTAGTAAAATATTTTGGAATATTAAATGATTTAGATGAACAAGAAATAGATAGAAGGATCGAGAAACTTTTTGAAAAGCTAGCTCTTACAGAATATACAAATAAAAGATGTTCTAAACTATCAAGAGGAAATAAACAAAAAGTAGCAATTGCAAGAGCAATAATTCATGAGCCGCCAGTTTTGATTTTTGATGAACCTACATCAGGATTAGATGTATTGTCATCTAGAGCAGTACTAGATTTTATAAAACAATGTAAAACTGAAGGAAAGACAATACTTTATTCATCACATTTAATGAATGAAGCTGAAGAAATTTGTGATAAAATTGGAATAATTCATAACGGCAGAATATTAAGAACTGGAAGTGTAAATGAATTAGTTAGAGAATATGGAAAACTAGAAAATGTTTTTATTTCATCAGTAAAGGGTGAAAAATCTTAGGTATCAAACACATTAAAGCAGTATATAAAAAAGAATTAACAGATATACTAAGAGATAGACGGACATTAATTGCAACTGTATTAATTCCAATTTTATTAATTCCAGTTTTAATGTTTGGAGTTCCATTGCTATTTTCTAGTACAGAAGAGAGAATAGGAGAACAAATACAATATGTAGCTATAATCAACTATGAGGCATCGGAAAGCTTTGTTCAATTAATAGATAACAGTAGATCACTAAACGTGATAAATATAGACATGTCAGCTGATGAATCGATTAGAAATGGAATAGTTTCAGTTGTATTAGAAATTCCAAAAGATTATGATCAAAGAATAAAAAACGAACAATTGGTCAATATAACAATATATTATGATGCTTCAAGTAGAACCTCAAACATAGCTTATTCAAAAATAATACAAGTTCTAAGTATGTATAGGGGCGATGTAGTAAACAACAGACTAGAAAGTAGAGAAATAGATCCACAAATTTTACATCCATTACGAATATTTGCAGAAAATGTTGCCACAGAAGATGAAGTGTCAGGATATATGCTTTCATTAATTTTGCCTCCTTTGTTAGCAGTCATAGTTGCAACAGGAGGAATGAATTCAGCGATAGATTTGACGGTTGGAGAGAAGGAAAGACATACATTAGAAGCGCTATTAGTTACCTCAACTAGTAGAAGAGACTTGATTACAGGAAAATTTTTAGCCGTTGTAACTACAACTTTATTTTCTATAGCTTTCATCATGTTAAGTTTATCAGGTTCAGTAGGTTATTTATCTAGATTACCGATGCAACAAATGGGAATTAGTCTAACATTACAAACATCAATCATTGTGTTTGTGATTTTAACATTAATGGCAATTATGATTGGAGCATTAGGAATGGCAATAGCAAGTTTTGCAAAGAGTTTCAAAGAAGCTAACAACTATCTGACGCCAATGTTATTTCTAATTGTAATTCTTTCGTTTGGATCTTATGGAATTTCAATAGACGACGTAGGAATTATACCATTTTTTATACCTATATTAAATGTAACATTAGTAATTCAAGAAGTTCTTGTGAATAATTTCAATGCAATACATATGCTTGTAACAATATCTTCCACACTATTAGTTTCTATTATAATGATTATGATAGCAAGTTGGATTTTCCATAAAGAGAGTGTATTATTCCGTGCATAAATAATCAAATAGAAAACACACAGTTAATTCATAACATGTATAACATTATTAACTAATGAACAGAATAATCAAAAATCGCGTAAGAAAAATTTTTTCATTTGCAGAATCATTAGGAACTAAACCAGATGCAATTATTATTAAAAATGGAATTGAGGGTCAGTTAGACTCGACATTTTTTTATTTGAGTGGTATTCGATCTGGATTGTTTGAGGGATGTTCAATAATTGCTTATCCATCAGGTTCAATTTCTGTACTTACTTCAAAATTAGAAGAACAAAGTGCATTAGAGACATCGGATATTGAAGTAATTACTTTTGAAAATGAAAGTGAATATAAGAAATTATTAAATAAAAAATTAATGAAAATAAAGATTCTAGGAATAAATTATGGAGAAATAACATTAGGTAATTATCTATGGATTAAAAAGAATTTTCGAGGAATCAAATTGATGAATGTAAGCAAGCCAATTGCTCGAGCAAGATGTATAAAAGATGAAATGGAGATAAAACTATTAAAAAAAAGTGCCAGCATAGCTAGTAAGATTTTTCCAGTAATAATTAGATCATTGGAAAAAGACATAACAGAAAGTCAATTATCATCAATAATTAATTATAATATGGAAAATCAAGGAGCTTCGTCTCCATCGTTTCAAACAATAGTAGCATTTGGAAAACATAGTGCAGAACCACACTATACACCACAGAATTATAAATTAAAAAGAAACAATCTAGTATTATGTGATTATGGAGCTAAATATAACAGATATTGTTCAGATATTACAAGAACAATATTTTTTGGCAAGACAAACAAGAAGATTAAGGAAATTTATGAAACAGTACTGCATGCTAGTGAAATAGGATTAAGTAAGATCAGAATCGGTGTTAAGGCAAGTGAAGTACATAATGCAGTAGAGGATTTTATTGATTCAACTAAATACAAAGGGCGTTTCATTCATTCAACAGGACATAGCATTGGTTTAAATGTTCACGATGGTGCATCGATTAGTAGAAAATCAGAAGTAGTATTAGAAGAGGGAATGGTATTTACAATTGAACCAGGAATTTATATTCCAAAACTAGGAGGAGTGAGAATTGAAGATGATGTAATTGTTCGAAGGAATAAAGCAGAAATCATAACTAAAGCACCAAAAGAATTAACAGAAGTGTAATTATTCAATACCTCTAATTGAAAAGCCTTTTTGTTTTAATATTTTGAACATTTCCTTGGTATGATCACGGCTTTTTGTCTCTAAGCTTATCAACACCTCAACAGGACCAAGACCTATTTTTTTATAGAAACGATCAACTTGTATATCAAGTATATTTGCATTCCTAGAACCAATTAAACTCAATATTTCTCTTAATGCACCTGGACGATCCTTTAACCCAACAATAAATCTGATAATTCGACCTTCACTGATCAAACCACGAGTTATTAGTTTGTTCATAAGAGGCATATCAACATTGCCACCGCTAATTATAGAAACAACATTTTTTCCCTTAATTTTTAATTGGCCAGATAATAGAGCTGCTAATGATGCTGCGCCTGCAGGCTCAGAAACTATTCTGCTACGTTCTAATAACATGAACATAGATTCTGCTATTTGAACATCAGTAACTGTAACTAAATCATCAACATATTTATCAATAATTTTAAAGGTTAATTCACCCGGAGTTTTGACATCAATTCCATCTGCAATAGTAAATCGAGAAGCTACAGTAGTTAATTTCTTATTCTTCTTAGATTCAAGCATAGATGACATAGATGAAGATTGTACACCAATAATTTTGATATTGGGATGTTTTTCTTTTAGTGCTAAAGCAAGTCCACTAATTAATCCACCACCACCTACTGGAGCTATTATAACATCTACATTTTTTAAGGAATTAAGAATTTCAAGACCAATTGTTCCTTGTCCCGCAATTACTAAAGGATCATCGAAAGGATGAATCATTGTTGCAGAACTTTTTTTTGTTATAGAAACAGCCTTAGAATATGATTCATCATAATTTGATCCTGATAACAAAATCGAAGCGCCATATCCAGATGTAGCAGCAACTTTAACAGTTGAAGCATTTTCTGGCATTACAATTGTACAAGGAATTTTCAATTGAGATGCGGCAAATGCAGTACCCTGAGCATGATTTCCTGCAGAAGCAGCAACAACATGTTTTAGAGTAGAATTATTTACATTTAGCATCTTCCAATAAGCTCCTCGTACTTTAAAAGAACCAGTTTTTTGAAGGTTTTCTAACTTAAGATAAACATTGGCTCCAGTAAGTTTTGAAAAGGTTTTAGAGCTATCAAGTGGAGTATTATGTACAATAGATGATAATGCCTTCTTGGCTTGCCTTACATTTTTAGATGAGAAATCAATAACAAAGTTCAATATACCCTTATATTTGAAATTATTGGTTTTTTAGCTAACAGGAACAATTTTAATATAGAAATTAAAACAAATGTTTTTTTCTATTGAAATAAAGGCAATATTAATGAATAATATGAAATTTGACAAAATACTTGAAATAAAACTAAAAAATCCTATTTTTATATGCGGGTTACCAGATTCTGGTTTTGTTGGGAAGATTTGTTCGTATCATTTTATTAAAGGCATAAAGGCAATAAAATTTGCAGAATTATATTCAGCATTTTTACCTGCGCAGGTAATTGTTAATCAAAATGGTACAATAGATCCTTTAAAGTTTGAGTTCTATTATAAAAAAGGCAAACAAGATTTAATAATTTTTACTGGAGATGTTCAAGCAGAAACTGCTGAAGGTCAATATAATGTTTCAAATGCTGTATTGCAATTCATAAAGAACTACAACTGTACTAAGGTTTATACTTTAGGAGCATTTGTAACTCCTAATCCATCTCATCCACCAAAAGTATATGGTACTGCAATTTCTAACAAATCATTGAAACAATTAGCAAAATATGGAATTGAAAATATGAAAAAAGGAAATATTATAGGTATGAATGGATTACTATTCGCTCTTGCTGATAAATTTGGTCTAGAAGGATTTGGAATATATAGTGAAACACGTGGAGATTATCCAGATGTAAAAGCGGCAAAGCAATTAATCAAAGTCATATCAAAAATTACAGGGTTAAAACCAAATTTAAGAGAACTGAATAGAGAAGAAAATAGATTAAAGAATTTTCAGAAGAAGAATGATAATATAGAATCTGAAACAGAAATACAAGATAAAGTTAGTCGTTACATTACTTAACCTGACAACTTAGCTTTAAAGAAACGTCAGCAGGTAGTTGATTTAATGCCTTATATTCAGATTCTCTAAGTGAAATTAGAATCTCAAAAAATGGACAGGGATCTGGTTCTAATTTAGTTCTAGGAGTACTACTAGACATAATGAATTCGATTTCATCAAGATGAGATGGCGAAGGTAAATATCTAAATTTACGTCTAACTATTTTTTCAAAATAATTGATTTTAATTAGATTAAAATCTTTATTGGTTGATTGAATAGATTCTAATTCGAGTAGTAAGCTTTTACCAATGAGTTTTTTACTAGGAATAATTCCCCAATTATTTAGAATTTCTTCATTAATAGTAAAACGGTTAGAATAGCTACCAATTGCGTCTATTACAAAAGGGGCATTAGATATATTCGAAATTTTAATTTCTGTAATATACAGATCTTTTACAATTTTTACCATAATACTAATACTCTACTAATTCTATAATATATTTTTATTGTGAAATCTTTTAATATTAAAACAATTAAAATCTGGAGATGGAGTTTTATTTAAAATAATATCGGAAAGTAATTGTGAACAACCAGGAGCCAACATAATACCAAATCCATTAAAGCACCCCATAAAGAATAAATTTTCCTTCAATTCACCAATAATGGGTCGTAAATCTTGACTAGATGTATATAATCCAGACCAGCTTTTTTGAAGAGAATTAACGGAGATATTTGGGAATAATTCAATTGCTTGTTGTAAAACATATTTGTTAAATGATTCTTCAGGTTCAAACTTGAAGTTATTTGGATCGTCTAAATATTTTCTAGTACCGTCACCAAATAAGAATGAAGAAGGTGAAAAAGGCCTACCATAAAGACCATTATTCATTTTATATAATATTGGTAATGATGAAACATGTCGATGAAATGGTCCAGAAATTGACAGAATAGCAGCTTGTGTTGAATAAGTATTAAATTTGATGTTACAATTAAATAGTTTTGCAATTTTGTCAGACCAAGCACCACCTGCGATTATCACTTTATCTGATGTGAATTCACCATAATTAGTATCGAATCTGAAAGAACCCCCATTTTGAACATTTTTGATTTGAATGTTAGTGAATAAATGATTTTGTTGAGTTTGAATGTAATTAAAAATAATAGGAAATAATCGATTAATATCAAAATAGCCACTATCTTCAGAAATAATAGCAATTTCATTGGAGGAGAGAGAAAGCATATGGTAAATTTTTTTTAGTTCAGTGTTATCAAGATGATGATAATTAACATTGGCAGATGACATAGCGGTTGTAAAATCAGATAATCTTTTTTCATCTGATTTTGGACAAATAGCAAGCAGACCGGAATTATTATAGGAGATTTTTTCTGATGATAGACCAATAATTTCTTTATAGAACTTTAAACTATTTTGAACGATTCTGATTTCCTCAGGAAAAGGAAAAAAATGAGAAATTATACCTGCAGATCGAATAGTAGAACCGATACCGTGAATAGGATCACTAGTATCTAATACAATGGTTTTGCAACCTGCTTTTTCAAGAAAATATGCAGTACTTAGACCAGAAATACCTGAGCCTAGAACAACTACTTCACTATCCATTAGCATTAGCGAACAGAAAGATTATTTATTAACATAACACCAAATATGTAAATGGATGCAATTTCGGTTGAAAATCTTAGTAAAATTTTTAATAAAAAGATTGTAGCACTTGATGATGTAAATTTTAAAGTAAAAAATGGGGAGGTATTTGGATTTTTAGGACCTAATGGTGCTGGAAAAACAACGACAATCAAAGTTCTAACTACATTATTAAGACCGACCAAAGGAAAAGTAAATGTAGCAGGGTTTGATGTAATAAAAGAACCTGATGCAGTTCGAAGTTCGATAGGAATTGTACCTCAATCACTTACACTAGATGATGATTTGAAAGGAATAACAAATCTATTATTATCAGCAAAATTATATCACGTCCCTGATAAATTAGCAAAAGAAAGAGCTGAACAATTACTAGATATGGTCAATCTTAAAGATGCAATAGACCGTAAAGTAGAAACATATTCAGGAGGTATGAGAAAAAGGCTTGAATTGATTGTCGGATTAATTCATGAACCAAAAATACTATTTTTAGATGAACCAACTTTGGGTTTAGATATTCAAACTAGATCTGTTATTTGGAAATATTTAAAAAATCTTAACAAGGAAAAAAAATTAACAATTTTCATAACTACACATTATCTTGAAGAAGCTGATTATTTGTGTGATAGAATTGGAATAATAGACAAAGGAAAAATAATGGTAGTAGATTCACCATCTAGGTTAAAAGATGAGTTAGGAGGAGATATAATTAATATAAAGATTAATGGAGAATATTCTGAAATAATTGAATCATTGAAACAATTAAACCATGTAAAAAAAATTGATATTGTTAATCAAAATCTTCGCATAAAGGTAGAGAAAGGAGAAAATGCGTTACCATCAATACTTGAATTTATTAATTCGAAGGGAATAGTTGTAACAAGTGTGTCCTTGGCGAAAGCATCATTGGATCAGGTATTTCTAAAATATACAGGAAAATCACTACGGGATGCTGAATCAGACAAAGCAGATCGCTTTAAAATGTACTTTACAAGGAGATCAAGAACTAGATGATTACTGAAACATGGGTATTAACTAAACGGGAATTAGAAAAGTGGTATAAAGTACCTGCCTTAATTTTTGCAGCGTTAATACAACCAATAGTCTGGATTACATTTTTTGGTAATTCATTTAATCCAACTAAATTAATCTCATTAGATAATTTTGTTATTCCAGCAAACATACCACCAGAACTTTCCGAGGCGTTATCAGAATTTTTTGCCAGTGCTGGGAACCTAATTTTGGAACAAAGTTTTCAAGGCGCTCCAAATTATTTAACATATCTTACAGGCGGCGTATTATCAACACTAATTTTATTTTCATCTGCATTTAGTGGAGGATCAATTATTTGGGACAGAAGATTTGGCTTTCTAGATAAATTGTTAGTAGCGCCAATTCCTAGAAGTTCAATATATTTTGCAAAGGTTTTATCAACAGTAATAAAAGCATTAATCCAATGTTCATTAGTTTTCCTTATTGCAATAGTAATACCTACAGGCTTAATTCTTGCAGAATTTAATTTAACTGTAATATTAGTTTTGTTTCTTTCATTGTTTATGTTAGCAGCAGGATTCTCGTGTTTATTCGTCGCAATTTCATTAAGAATGAAAAAATGGGAAACTCTTATTGCAATAGCAAATCTTGTAAATTTACCGCTGTTGTTTGCCAGTGGCGCACTATTTCCAATTGCATTTATGCCAAATTGGTTACAAACAATTGCAAGGCTAAATCCAATAACGTATTCAGCTGATCTTACAAGAACTTTATTCATTACTGGAGAAATAACGAGTAACGTAATTTTTGATTTTCAAGTATTAACTGCTTTCTCTGTCACATTAATCATATTAGGCTCATTTGTAGCTAGATACGGTCTTGTTGAATGATAAAATATAATATCGATTAGTTCTTATTGATTGTTTATGCGATTACTGAAACTTCAACTTACTATCCTAGGTACGATGGGATTATTAATTGGGTTATCAACATTAATTTTTTCAATAATTCTATTGATGTTAGGAGGAACGTATAATATATGGTTCATAATTGTTTTGGTGGGTATTTTTCATTTTATTCAGTGGATCTATGGACCATACTTTGTTGAAAAGAGGTATAAAGTTAAAGAATTAAAAAAAACAGACAATATACCCTGTGCCAATCCTAAAATAAAAAGTATTAGTGGACAATGGATTTACGATACAGTAGAGAGA
>Ga0208113_1000780_pt1 | contig 15589 bp, 12 predicted proteins | sample Knorr_S7_td_NADW_FD_185598 | JGI IMG/M metagenome (GOLD analysis project Ga0208113, IMG submission 185598) | Marine microbial communities from Southern Atlantic Ocean transect - Knorr_S7_td_NADW_ad_2505m_LV_A (SPAdes) (version 2) | ecosystem: Environmental > Aquatic > Marine > Oceanic | place...
ACCAGCGTCCCCTGAGGCACTTCCAGCGGTATTTTTCGCCTGAGGTCAAAGGGCTCGACCGCCCCCAAATCTTCAAGTCGCAGCGTGCCGCCGATTCTTCGGAAACGCTGTCTCAAGCCCTTGTGATGCTCGCCCGGTAAAACCCACAGGCAACCGTTGTCAAGATCGGCATCTTCGAGCGCAAACCAGAAACCGGTTACGCTCTGCGGCTCCGTCAACAGGAACGTGCCGTCCTGATGCCACGTGACTTCGCCCCCGATCCCCGGCTGCTTGAAGATCAACATGGACTGGAGGACGAGCGCATTGTCGAGCCCCAAGAACGCTGCCAGCGTGACCAAGCGGGGGTGGTATGAAAACTGTTGAAACGCCGGCACAAGATCATGCATGGCATGTCCCATCTTGTTGATCGACAAGGCCTTGGGACAGGTTAGCAACCCTCGGTCATCCAGTACATTTTCTTCAAAAAAGAAACGGACTTTGTCACCGGACGTTTCGAAATACTCGGACGCTGCGTGCTCATGGGAGTGGGTGGAAAACACCGTTGCGACCTCGCTCGGGTCAAAAGCATCGACCAACTGGTCGGCTGATTGGCACAATGCGTCGCAGTCGCTCGGCGGCACAAAGCCCTCAATCACCAGCAGGCCATCTCGGCGCCACGCTTCAAGCGCGGCGCCGGGTAACCCGGAATCCGCGCAGATTCGAAATCTTGGTACGCCGCTCATGGGGTCGTATTGATTGCAAGATCCGGCCAGAACGAGTCCCCGGCCGGTAACCCATCGATGCCGAGGTGGCACGCCAGCGTTTGGCCGATATCCGCAAATGTCTGCCGCGCACCAAGTGGTCCAGGGGTGATGCCCGAGCCAAAAGCCAGCACCGGCACGTGTTCGCGGGTATGGTCATGACCCGGCCAAGTCGGGTCACAGCCATGGTCCGCCGTCGCCACCACCAGATCACCCGGGCCAAGAAGTGCGTCGATTTCCGGCAACCGCGCATCGAATTGTTCCAGCGCTGCGGCGTAGCCGGCAACATCGCGGCGATGGCCGTAGAGCATGTCGAAATCTACAAAATTGGTAAATATCAGTGCGCCGTCCGGGGCTCCGGCCAACGCCTCCAACGTGGCATCAAACAACGCGTCGTTACCGACTGCCTTTACCGTGCGGGTGACCCCTTGGTGGGCAAATATGTCCGCAACTTTGCCTACGGACACCACTTCCCGACCCGCAGTTGCGAGATATTCGAGCAGTGTCGGCTCGGGCGGCGGCGTGGTGTAATCACGACGGTTTCCCGTCCGCTGAAATGTGCCGGGGCTGCCCCCAGTAAAAGGCCGCGCAATGACGCGACCGATTCGATAGGGGTCCACTAAGCGCCTGGCAATTTGGCACACGTCGTAGAGACGATCCAAGCCGAAATGTTCCTCGTGCGCGGCGATCTGGAATACGCTGTCGGCCGAGGTATACACAATGGGTTGACCGGTTGCGATGTGCGCCGCACCGAGTTCCTCGATGATTAATGTGCCGGAGGCATGACAGTTTCCCAGTAGCCCCGGTAATTTGGCTTCATCAACGAGTGCGTCGGTCAACTCCTTGGGAAAACATGGCACGGAACTTGGGAAATATCCCCATTCAAACAGCACCGGAACACCCGCCATTTCCCAGTGCCCACTCGGCGTGTCCTTGCCCGCACTTCGCTCCACCGCATATCCCCATGCCCCACGGGGCATTTCTTTGGGGAGTCCAGCGGGCCACGCTCCCCGACTTTCGGCCGCGGCGTGCGCGAGCCCCAGTGCGGCCAGATTTGGAATCACCAGGGGCCCTTGGCGCAGGCCCTCCCGGTTCGCTGCCCCGTTGGCAGCAGACTCGGCAATATGCCCGAACGTGTCGGCGCCGGCGTCACCGAACCGATTCGCATCCGCACTGGCACCCACCCCGAGCGAGTCCAGCATCAGTATGAGTGCCCGGGTCATCCAGCACTCCGACGGATCTCGCGAATCAGCGGCAAAGGTTTGACCGGTTTCGGGCCGATGGTCACTGCGGCAAGCACGCTGCGCCTCGCCTGCTCTGCGCCCGCATCATCGCGAGCATGTATCCGCCCCAATTCCGTTCCCGGCGTTACTTCATCGCCGTGTCGAACCAGTTTGCTCAACCCGACGGCAGCGTCGATGCCGTCATCCGACCGCACCCGACCGCCGCCAAGCGCAACTACAGTCAAACCAAGCGCCCGGGTGTCGATGTGCGCCACGACACCTTTTTCTTTAGCCGTCACAGGCACCTGAATCGGCGCGACTGGCAGGTACAGATCTGGCCGATCGATCAGGTCGCCCGGCCCACCAAGCGCGGCCACCATGGCAGCAAAGTGCTCTGTTGCCGAACCGTCCGCCAGCGTTGTCTCGAGCATTTGGCAAGCGGTTGCCCGATCACCCGCCATAGCGGCCAGGACCAGCAATTCTGATCCCAGCGCCAGCACCACTTCGTGTAGGTTCGGATCCCGACGTTTTCCCGCCAGGTAGGCGATTGCTTCGAATACCTCGAGTGCGTTCCCAGCACAAGGCGCAAGCGGCTGATCCATATCGGTGACCACGGACACAGCCGGAACTCCAGCCAGGGAGGCGACGCGGACGATGCTATCTGCGAGATCCCGGGCCATCTCCGGTGTTGCGGCAAATGCACCATTTCCGGTTTTCACGTCCATGACCAACGCATCCAGCCCCGCAGCCAGTTTCTTGGAAAGAATGGAAGCGGTGATCAGCGGCACCGACTCGACAGTGGCTGTGACATCTCGAACCGCATATATCCGACCATCTGCCGGGGCAAGAGATTCACTTTGCCCAATAATCGCGCACCCAACCGTCTCCACCACTTGCATGAAGCGGGCGGAACCCGGCTGGATGCAGTAGCCGGGTATGCTGCAGAGTTTATCCAGCGTACCACCGCTGTGACCCAGTCCCCGGCCAGAAATCATCGGGACGTGGCCGCCACAGGCGGCCAGCATGGGCGCCAACATCAAGCTCACGCAATCACCGACGCCGCCGCTCGAATGCTTATCAATCACAGGCCCGCGAAGTCGGGCTCGCTCCCAATTCAACACATCGCCGGAATCTCGCATTGCCAATGACAGCGTTGAACATTCTCGGGCATCCATGCCGCGAAGAAGAACAGCCATCGTAAATGCTGCGACCTGCCCCTCGGTCGCCACCCCTTCGGTGATCGCGGTCACAAGATCCCGAATCTCATCGTCCGCCAACGACTCACCATCGCGTTTGCGCCGGATAACCTCCTGTGGCAGGAACCGCTCACTCGCCATACGGCACCCAGAGGTTTTTGACTTGGGTTGCCCGTCGCAGAAATTCTCGCCCTTCGCCGAGTGTGGGATCAGACCAGTTCCGCTGACCTGCCGTGACCCAGGTTTGCTTCAGATTACCAATTGACCACCGCTCGATCATGCCACCGAGATCGGCGTGGCCCGCGTACCAGAGGGCATCTACATCATCATGTTCTGCCAAAACCTGAGCGAGCAGATCTTTTGAGCCGGTGACGAGATTGATGGCGCCGGCCGGTACGTCCGACGTATCGAGCACCTGGTAAAAATCTGTAGCAATCAAGGGATGTCGCTCTGACGGCACCAGGACCACCGTGTTGCCCATCGCCAATACCGGAGAGAGCAGGGACACCATCGAAAGGAGGGGCGCTTCATCGGGGCAGATGACCCCGATGACGCCGATCGGCTCGGGTAATGCAAGGACGATGTGCCCGACCGGGGCCTGGTGCACCGCGCCCTCGAATTTGTCGCACCATCCCGCGTAGATGAAAAGACGACGGACACTTGCCTCCACTTCGGCGCGGCCGTCACGGCCCGTACAATCTAAAAGCCGCGCGGCGAATTCCTTAGAGCGCGCCTCGAGGTTTTCCGCCAGAAAATAAAGGACCTGGGCACGCCCGTGGGCACTGACCCGGCCCCAGGCACTTGCAGCATGTGCCGCTTCCACGGCATTTCGGATGTCCTTTCGATTTCCTTCACCGACCTCGCCCAAAAGCGAGCCATCTGGCGATGGAATCGCACGAGAATGCCCACCATCCGGTCGGACTTGCCTACCGGCGATATAGAGTTTTGGAGTTCGATCTAACGTTCGACCTTCTCGCGGGGCCAAAGGTTCTGGCATCGGATCGGGCGACAACCCCTGGTCCGCAGGCAAATCCGCTGTCGCGCGCCGGTACGCCCAGAGCCCCTCCACACCACCCTCGCGCCCAAATCCCGATTCGCGATAGCCCCCAAATCCACTTGCGGCATCGAACTGATTCGTGCAATTGACCCATACCACACCGGCTTTCAGCCGTGCCGCAACGTCCAGTGCGAGGTTGACATTCTCGCTCCAGACACTCGCAGCAAGGCCATAACGGGTGTTGTTGGCCAGCGCAATCGCTTCGTCATGGGTTCGAAACGTCATCGCCGCCAGCACTGGACCGAACACCTCCTCACGGGCCAGGGTGTGGGCAGACTCGACCCCCGTAAAGAGCGTCGGTGGAAAAAAACAACCCTCGGAAGGCAGCACCACATCGCTTTGCCAGCACACCCCTCCTTCGGCCTTACCCATTTCCACGTATCGCTCGATTCGCTGCAACTGTGTCGGATCGACAATGGCACCCATGTCGATCGCCTTGTCGAGTGGCGGGCCAACCCGTAAGGTCTGCATACGACGCTTCAGCCGTTCCTCAAAAACTATGGCTACGGACTCCTGCACCAGTAAGCGGGATCCCGCGCAGCACACCTCGCCCTGGTTAAACCAGATGGCATCGACGACCCCTTCGACGGCGCCATCCAGATCCGCGTCGGAAAAAACCAGAAACGGAGACTTGCCGCCGAGTTCCAGGGTCAGCGCCTTCCCGGTCCCGGCTGTAACACTTCGGATCTCTCGCCCGACCTCGGTCGAGCCGGTAAACGCCACTTTGTCGATCCCTTGGTGCTTAACCAGAGCGCGACCGGTGGCGCCGTCGCCGGTCACAATGTTGAGGACGCCCGGCGGCAACCCGGCGCGATGCACCATTTCAGCAAAAAGCAGCGCCGTCAAACTCGTATATTCCGCGGGTTTCAATACCACGGTGTTGCCCGCAGCAAGGGCAGGTGCCACTTTCCACGCTAACATCAAGAGTGGAAAGTTCCACGGAATCACCTGCCCCACGACGCCAACCGGCTGGCTCCCCGGGAGTTCGTCTTCGATGAGTGATGCCCAACCCGCGTGATGATAGAAATGCCGCGCCACTAATGGGATGTCGATATCCCGGCTCTCTCGGATCGGCTTGCCGTTATCCAAAGTCTCCAACACGGCGAAAAGTCGGGCATGTTTCTGAACTTGTCTCGCAATTGCGTACAAATGCCGACCGCGTTGATCGCCAGACAGCGACTGCCATGCTTTAACGGACGCGCGTGCCGCACGCACCGCATGATCTATATCTTCTGCCGTGCCTTGGCTGAGCTCTGCAAGAAGCGCACCATCCGCCGGGTTTTTCGATTGGAAATCGCGTCGCGGCGAAGTCCAGCGCCCCCCAATCCAGTGTCCAAAGACGGCCTCGTGGTTGCCAAGCCAGGCGTGAGCAGCCGATGCGTCTTCTGGCGCTGGTCCGTACGCCATCTGCTCGAAAAGGTCCGGGATAGTGGTCATCAGCCCATCGGATGGCGGCGGTCGCTTGAGTACCGTGCCGTTGTACGGTGTTCCAATTGCCGAGACAGATCACCTAGGAGCCCTGAAGCACCGATGCGAAACCGACTCTCGCAAAGCCACGCCGTTCCAAGTTCTTCATGAACCAGCATGAGATACGAGAGTGCGTCCTTGGCCTTGCGAATTCCGCCCGCTGCCTTAAATCCGACTGCGAATCCCGTTCGGTCAAAAAAATGGCGGATCGCCCTCAACATGACCAAAGTAACGGGCAACGTCGCGTTCACTCCCTCTTTGCCAGTCGATGTCTTGATGAAATCGGCCCCAGCCATCATCGCGACCAGGCTGGCCTTGCTCACGTTCGTAAGGTTGCCCAGATTCCCGGTTCCAAGAATGACCTTGAGTCGACAATCCCCAGCCGCTTTGCGAAACGCCTGAACCTCCTGGTACAGCGCAGACCAATCGGCAGACAACACCCACTGTCGGCGGATCACAATATCGATCTCTTGGGCGCCGGCCACACGCGCATCTCGCACTTCGTCGAGGCGCTGTTCGAATTTCGTTAACCCATCGGGAAAACCCGCCGCCACGGACGCCACGGGAATTCCGCTGCCGGCCAGCGCTCCGCAAGCCTCTTCGACGAACAAGGGATAAACGCATACCGCTGCCACATTGAGCGATTCCGCGCCCAGTGCCGCTGCAAGATCACTGCGTAATGGCCGTCGCGCCTTGGCGCAAAGCCGTGCGACGTTGCTGGATGTATCACCTCCATCCAGCGTGGTCAGATCAATGCAGGTTAAGGCACGGAGCAACCAAGCCGCTTGCCAGTCCTTTTTGACCGTGCGCCGCCCGGCCAGACTTTGCGCCCGTCGCTCCGCCGCACTGCGATTGACACGCTGCTCGGCCAGCCAATCGAGATCGAGTGCGACGCCTGGATTTCGCGCCGGCAGACCCGCATGGCGCGGTTTGCGCAATTTCGTAACGCCCATATTTAGTAATCTAGCGCCAAACGTTTCATCACACCGCCCAGCAAAGCACTAAGCTGTGGCGTCGCCGCACTCCCAACTGTCATTGTTTCGACGTGCGACAGGTTCATCTGCATCCCCGCGGCCAAATTGGTCACCACTGCGATCGCCATGACGCGGAGTCCGCAATGCACGGCAGCCAAACACTCGGGCACCGTCGACATTCCAACCGCATCTGCCCCGAGTTTACGAAACGCCCGAATTTCCGCAGGTGTCTCAAAGTTTGGACCCAAACACCAGACATACACCCCTTCATGCAATGTTATTCCAGTCTCTTTCGCTGCCGTCTGGGCGATCTCCTGTAAGGTTGGATCGTATGCCTGACTCACATCCACGAAGCGTGGCCCAATCGTGTCGTCATTCAGGCCCACCAGCGGGCTGATGCCCGACCAGTTGATGTGATCCGTCACCAGCATCAACTCGCCGGGCCCCATCTCTGGTTGGAGGCTGCCAGCAGCACAGGTCAGTATCAACGTTTCGCAACCGGCCGACCGAAGTGCACGGATCGGCACGGCCAATTGTTGAATGTCATGTCCTTCGTAAAAATGAAATCGACCCTGAAGACACGCAACCGGCGTCCCTGACCAAGCCCCAAGCCGGAGCCGGCCTTCGTGACCGGCCACGGTAGGCGCAGGGAACCCCGGAAGATCTGAATAACCGATGTCACTGGATGATTCGATCGCCTCCGCAAGTTCCCCTAATCCACTGCCAAGAATTAACCCAACGCGCGGCGGCCTGTCGCCGGCGAGTGCCCGAATCCGGGCAGCTGCATCCTGATGATCCATTACGATAAGTACTCTGGCCCAAAGCCATGGGGTAATAGAGCCTCGAGTGAGAAAGTGGCCCGCAGTTCGTCGGGCGAATAACACAACACTTGGGTGCCCGGCAACGCAAATTCATTTAGCTTCTGCCGACAACCACCACAGGGCGTGCAAACATGATCTCCGTCTGCCATCACCGCAACTTCCGTCAATCGGGTTTCACCAGCCATCACCATCGCCGCCAGTGCGCTTGCCTCGGCACACCAACCCTGCGGATAGGCTGCATTTTCTACGTTAGCGCCTGAATACAAGCGGCCGGATTCTCCGCGTACGACAGCGCCGACCGCAAACATCGAGTACGGGGCATAAGCCCGAGACAACGCCTCAGAAAGAAGTTTAAGGTAGGCATCCTCCGCCATTTCTTTCTCACCTTTTCCTTATTGCAAGTACACCTGAGTCGCAAAAATGGCAAATTGTTTTACAGCTCAAGTCGAGAGTCCGATTATAGTAGGTGCCCTGGAAACAAAGGATGCGGCAGACTGCACCTGCTGTCGTTAAAGAAATCTTTTGTTCTCTTCCTGCGGAAGTCCTATGCCAACGATCACTCCAAATTCCCAAATAGACCAACTCGGAGGGGAGATTCTGCTTGAGGCACGGGGTATCTCAAAGGGCTTCCCCGGAGTCTGGAAACACCTGATACTCGATCACATTGATTTCGATGTTCGCGCAGGTGAAGTTCACACGCTGCTCGGCGAGAATGGTGCGGGAAAAACTGTGATCGCGAACATCTTATCGGGTTACTACGGTAAGACAGCGGGTGAGATCCGTGTGAAAGGTCAGCCGGTCGATCTTCGGTCTCCTCGAGATGGTCTCCGGCACGGCATCGCCATGGTTCATCAAGAACTCATGCTCGTACCCGCATTTACCATCGCCCAAAATGTGATGATTGGATTGCAGACATCCAGCTTCTCTTTTCCTCTTCGTAAAGTAGAAAAAAGGATTGGAGAACTGGCAGCGCGTTACCAACTTAAAGTAGATCCCAGAGCTCGGGTTGAGGATCTCTCCGCGGGGGAACAACAACGCGCAGAGATCCTGAAAGTGCTGTTCCATGAACCCGAGGTCCTGCTACTGGATGAGCCGACCTCCCTTTTGACGCCACATGAGGCGGATCATCTTTTTGTGGTCCTTAGAGCGATGGCGCAGGAGGGAAAAGGTATCGTATTTATTACCCACAAGATGAAAGAAGTCTTTGCGGTTTCTGATCGGGTGACCGTACTCAAACTCGGCAAGACCCAAGGCACTCAACCGATTGCGAACACGAACGAACGCGAGCTTACGCGAAAAACCTTTGGCGAAACTGTGCCTGAATACATGGAACGACCACCGGTTCGAACTGAAGACAAAGCCATCGACGTAAAAAATCTGGTACCTCAATCGATGGAAAATAAAGGACCAGCTCTCGGACTTTCTTTCGAGCTTCGTAAGGGGGAAATTCTCGGGTTTGCGGGCGTCGCGGGAAACGGACAGACTGAACTTATCGAGTGCATCACAGGGCTTCGCCGAGCCGAACGGGGCGAAATCATCATGCTCGGTCGGAACATGGCAAACCGGTCCCCGCGGGCATTTATCGAACTTGGAGTCGCACACATACCAGAGCGGCGGCGCGAAATGGGCGTAGTAGAACCCATGTTCGTTGCAGAGAACGTGGTGCTAAAAGATTATAGAAAAGCCCCGTTCTCAAATCGTAGCGTGCTCAACCGAAAGGAAATCACTCGCCATTCTAAGGAGCTCGTAGCCCGCTTCAATGCGCTCGTACCGGACCTCTGGGAAACCGAATCACGCATCTTGTCCGGCGGCAATATTCAACGCTTGATTCTCGGCCGGGAAACCTGGCATCGACCGCCGATTATTATTGCCTCGCACCCCACGGAAGGCCTCGACGCCAAAGCCATACGGCACACTTGGGAACTCTTTCTAGCGCTCCGTGAAAACGGATCGGCTATCCTCTTGGTCTCCGAAGACCTCGATGAGATCATGTCACTGTCAGACCGGATTGGCGTACTCTTTGAAGGTGCGATTGTGGGGTTGGTCGATGCAAAATCGGCAGATCGTGAACAGCTTGGCCGCTGGATGGCAGGGGGCGCGTCCGAGGCGGGTGCACCGTAACTATTAATCGTTTTAGCGGTAGCGATCGATCACTCCCGAAGATAAGGGATACCAAGCGCTTTCGGAAAACGAACCCGGCCGATTGCCCCCGCAACAACCAGCAGCGTCACGATGTAGGGCGCCATCGCAACGAACTGCCATGGGATGATTTCCTTGATCTTGGGGTACGTTGACACCCAAGTGGCAAATCCATCGAAGAAACCGAAAATGAAGCCGCCCAGAAGTGCGAGCAGTGGATTAAGCCCGCTAAACACCACTATCGCCAACGCAATAAATCCCCGGCCGGCTGTTATTTCCTTGGTGACCGCCCCAAACCAATCCACGCTTAAATAAGCGCCCGCAAGACCGATCAGTGCTCCGGCAGCAATTGCGGTCCCAAGACGGACCGCATTGACAGAAATTCCTGCAACGTCCGCCGCTGCGGGGTTCTCGCCGACGGCTTTGATTCGGATACCAAGTTGAGTTCGGTGCAACAACCAGTACACAACAAATGCCATCGCCACCGTGACGAAAACGAGGGGGCTCACGGCGCCCACCCCAAGGGGAATCAATTTAATCTGCACGTCCCGCGGCACGATGTGAAAACCAGGCGCACCTAAATTGACCAGCATGAAGGCGACAAATCCAAGCGCCAATAAATTGATGCCAACGCCGGTAATGAGTTGATCGCCTTTCCAATAAGTATTAATTACGCCAAAAACCAAACCGAGCAGCGCTCCAGTACTTAAACCTACCAGCAGTCCGCCCACGGCGCTGCCCGTGTATTCCGCACCCAGCGCACCGGTCAGCGCACTGATTAGCATCATTCCCTCGAGGCCAATGTTAAATAAACCGGCTGATTCTTCGATTGTTTCGCCAATTGCCGCCAGAGTGATTGGCACCATGGCATGTAAAGAGATGAAGAAGATGGGCCAGAGGTGCTCAACTTCCATGGCTCTGTCTCCTTAGGCTAAATCTCTTGCGTACGAAGTGGAAGATCCTTTTCAATTCGGGCACCGCGAGTGCCAGAATGATCACACCCTCGATAACCCGCACCAACTCCAATGGCACGCCCGGCGAAAACTGCATGATTCGCCCGCCTACCATCAGCCCGCCAAAAAAAATGGCTGCAAATATAATTCCAATTGGGTGATTTCGACCGATCATTGCGACCGCGATGCCGTCAAACCCCAGATTGGCAACCTGAGACATACCAGTGACCAGTGCATAGGTGGGCGGTCGTCCCATCACTTGAACCGCACCGGCCAAACCCGCTAATACGCCACCGATCAAAAAAGCGCGCAGCACCTGTTTTCGTCGACTGATACCCGCGTAGTGGGCTGATTCAGGATTGTGCCCGGCCACCCGCAGCTCGAATCCCGCAGTGGTTCGCCAGAGAAGGAACAAGACCAACAACGCAGCAATGACCGCCACCACGATCCCATAATTTAAACTGCTGCCCGGCAGTATCCTCGCAAATCGAGAGGTTTCAGCAATGCTGATCGTCTTCTCGCCACGTATAGGATCGGTCAGCACATTGGCAATCATGTAGAACGCAAAAAAATGTGCGATCCAGTTAAACATGATGGTTGAAATCACCTCGTGTACACCCCGGGTCAACTTCAGGATGGCCACCGGCAAACTCCATAACATGCCGGCCACCATAGCGGCCAGCAATGCCACAATGAGATGAAGCGGTGACGGAAGATGGATCAGGCTTACAGAGACTGCTGCAAGCGCACCGATATAGAGCTGCCCTTCTGCACCGATGTTAAACAAACCGCCTCGCATCGCAATCGCAAAGGTGAGGGCCGTCAAAATGAGCGGCGTTGCGTTAGCAAGAGACTCCGCCCAGCTGAATATGCTCCCGAAACTGCCCCGAAAAAGCGAGACATAGGCCGCGCCGGGGTCGTAACCGTATCCCAGCATGATCACCGCGCCAATTGCGAGACCAATGACCCCCGCCAAGACCGATTCCGTGATTGGGGTCAAATACTTACGTAATGCTTGCGCCCAATGCATGCTGTTCTTCCGGAGAACTTCTACAGCAAGTTAATGATGCAAAAAAAGTAGAAAAAAATAGGGGGAGAGACTTTCGCCTCTCCCCCTTCGTCATTCAATCTAGATCAGTGACGATCGTTAGTCTGGATAGTCGGCTCGGATTTGGTCAATCGTATCCGCACACCAGCCACAAGGTATGACGACCTCGCCAGACCCGATCTTGGCTGCGAGTTCGTCAACAGCGTCCCAGATCCAGCCTGGAACTGCTGCCCGCATCGCGACCCAATTATCGGTAATGCGCCCACGGTCACTTTCAGAAATCGCACCACCACCAATACCGAAGTCGATGAAATCTGCAAGATCCTGTTTGCCCGACATCGCGATACCACCATTGTTCGGGCCGAGTATTATCACACCACCCTCGAACGTACCATTCACAACAGATTCGACCGCCGAATACACGCCGAAATCCACACGTTTCATCATGCTGGCAAGCACGCGGTGTCCATCACCCATCCAATCCTGGTTCGCGTCCACACCGATCATAAACGGGGGTCCAGCGGACCTGCCCTTGGCTTCCAAATGCTCCGTGATGGCTTCTAGGTCACCAATACCGAGTGGACCGGCCACGTTGTAGACGAGACCTGCGCCCTGCGCCAACATGGCCTCGGTCGCCGCCTTGCCCTTGGCGATGTCACTAAACGTCCCGGTATATGACCAAAGCAATCCCACATCGGCCTTCTTGCCGGTCACTTCCGCGTATTTGGCGTTGCCCCAATGCATACCGTACCGATAACCCGCTTCAAACTTGTAGAGCACAGGTATCTCGATGCCGAGAACGGCACCAATTTTGTCGTATCCATTGTGAGCCGCCACCATCGCGCCTAGTGCGCCAACCAGTGCTGAGCCTTTGTTTTCTTCATAGCCGATTTCCATCAGGTTTGGCTTGCCCAGCCACGTGACATCGATAATCGCAAAATTCTGATCGGGAAACTGATCGGCCACTTCCGCCATCGCGTCAGCCAGCAAAAACCCGACACCAACGATAATGTCGAAGTCGCCCGTTCGTGCTGCATTTTGAAGGTTTGGCAAATAATCGGTCCCTGAGTTACTTTGGATTGTGACCAGCTCCAAATCAAACTTCGCTGCAGCCTCGTCTGCTCCCTTGAATCCCATGTCGTTGAATGAAAGATCGCCTCGCCCGCCAAGATCTGTGACCAGGGCAATTTTTCCCCCTGCTACAGCCGTCCCCAGAAACGGTCCAGCGACCAGCGCAAAGAGCGCGATCAAAAGAACCGCCACTTTGTTACGAAAAATTCTCATCACAAACACCCTCCTGCTATAGTTTTCTGAATTCGAATGTCCTGAGAAATACGGCGTAGGTCGCCCGATTTTCAGGATCCAGGGTGAGGGTAACTCTCCCTACGAGCGCGGTCAATAACAGAAATTTTGATGACGCTCTTTCGCGCCCTTCCCGCCCGACATTTGTCGACATTCTTCGGTCAATACCGTCTCACCGGACTCTGGCAGGGAAGAAACCGGCATCACCAGGCTTACATTGACGCTACCGAAAACAAGAATCATTGGGACATAAACAAGAAAGGTTTAAGTTTCATCACGACGAGACGCGTGCAGGAAATTTTTTTGCATCGAATCGTACGGAGTACCCACAGTGAGAACGTGCGAGAAGACCAAGATTCTGATGCCTAAAAAAACTTTGATTGATAGATAGTGACTGAAGATGATTTATTCAAATTGAGATGCTCCTTAGATATTATGACGTGAAAATTGTTTGCCAAGGCGTACCACGGACAGAGTAACCCCGGTAAGAAAACAAAGCATAGGTGCTACACTGGATCTTTAACTGAAGTTAGCGTCAGAGAAAAATGATATGAACTATACGGAGCTTCACCTTCACCTCGACGGCTCCATGAGAGCGGAGACCTTAACTGCCTTAGCCGCGGATGCAGGTGTTGCGTTACCTGACGAGATTCAATTTTTCCCGGGCATTGGACTCGAGGAGGCTCTTTTACGGTTCGGCACCACGGTAGCCTGCCTTCAAACCACAGACAGCATTCGCCGTGTGGCAAAAGAAATCTGCGAAGATGCAATCGCGTGTGGCGTCACCACTTTAGAGATTCGATTTGCTCCTCAACTGCATCCTATTGCGTCACCGGAAGAGATTGTAGACGCGGCGTTAGATGGGATCGACGGTCGGGCTGGGCTCATTCTTTGTGGGCTCTATGGAGAGGCGCCGTCGATTTTGAATGGCCATGTGGAGATTGCAAAAACCCGGAAGGGCGTAGTCGGCATCGACCTGGCGGGAGCACCACAGCCATCGCATCAATGGAACATTGCAGATTACGCTGACCCCTTTGGTAGGGCTCATGGATTGGGTATGGGTCGCACCGTCCATGCTGGTGAAGGCGGTCGCCCTCCTACCGAAATACGACAAGCAATCGAGTTGCTCCATGCCGAACGAATTGGCCACGGCACCAGTCTTCTCGAGGATCCCTCCGTGGTCGAACTTATCATAAAAAAAGACGTAGTGATTGAGGCCTGCCCAACATCCAACATGCAAACGGGCATTATCTCTTCTGTAAATTCGCATCCCCTGCCCACTTGGCTCAAGCTCGGTGTAAAAGCATGCGTTAATTGCGACAACTGGCTCTTGTCTGGCATCAATCCCGTGGAGGAGCACCGACGCGCCCTCGGCATTCCCGGCATGACCGATGCCCTATTGGCGCAGTGCCTTGAGACCGGACGAAATGCGGCCTTTGCCTCTTGAGTTGTTGCACATCGGTCGCAAATCGATTCGAAACGCCGACCCCCGACGCCCACAACCGATTCAGGACAAGCGGGCGAGGCGGTCTATCAAAAGATCAAAAAACCGCGCGTCATCAGCGCGCTCGCCCACATGGCAATTGAGATGACGATCGGTGACATGCCACCAGTCGGCAACGGTTTCCCCGCGCGTTAATAACGAACTCGTTTCAACCTCGACATTGACGTGGCGAGTGGTGAATATTTTATCGTCGAGCAGGTGCGCCACGACGCACGGATCGTGCAACGGGCCCCCGTTCATGCCATAGCGATCGAGATCAAAACGGCAATAAAAAGACAACAAGTCCGCGACCACCGCGCAGACTCGCCCACCACGTCGTATGCTCTCCTGGCGCTCGCTTGTCACTAACACCTGGTGGGTCACGTCAAGCCCCATCATGGTCAGCGGCACACCCGAACGAAAGACGACACTCGCTGCATCCGGGTCGACGTAGATATTGAACTCCGCCGCCGGTGTCACATTGCCAGGCGTAATGGCAGCACCGCCCATAAAGACGATTTCCTGAATCCGAGAAATTATGGCAGGCGCCTGAACCAGTGCCATTGCCACATTAGTGAGAGGTCCGAGCGTGCAAAGTGTTACGCTGCCCGGAGGCTTGGATAACAATGTTTCAATGATAAACGTAACCGCATGCTCGGGTTGCAGCTTCATTGTGGGATTCGGAAGAGTGACACCACCGGGAAGATCAAGCCCGCTGTGGCCATGCACATTCTGTGCGGTGACAAGATCTCGAACCATCGGCCGCGCGCAACCCGCATAGACCCGCGTCTCTGGCTGGCCAGCAAGTTCGCATATACGCAACGTGTTCACCGATGTGAGCGCAAGGGGCGCATTGCCTGCCACGCAGGTAATTCCCAGAAGATCGATCTCGTCCGGAGATGCAAGCGCCAGCAAGATGGCCACCGCGTCATCGTGCCCGGGATCACAATCGATAATGATTTTTCTTTTACCCACTCTGCATTTCCAGACAATCCATTTCCGTTATCTATTCAATGGGTTTGTTTTCTATTTGACATGTCAGTTTGGCAAGACGCTTGGTAGGTGTGCAGTGCATCGACGATCCTCACGAGATCACGGGCATCGTACAAAGCATCATGACGCTTAGCACAGTCAGGCAGACCAAGTTTTCGATAAACCCATTCTCGAACAATTGATTGGCCATTGT
>Ga0208113_1000784_pt1 | contig 15548 bp, 14 predicted proteins | sample Knorr_S7_td_NADW_FD_185598 | JGI IMG/M metagenome (GOLD analysis project Ga0208113, IMG submission 185598) | Marine microbial communities from Southern Atlantic Ocean transect - Knorr_S7_td_NADW_ad_2505m_LV_A (SPAdes) (version 2) | ecosystem: Environmental > Aquatic > Marine > Oceanic | place...
CGGGAACGAAGATCCGGTCGGGTGGCTCAAAACGGATCTGATAGTCTAGGATGCTCCCACCCTCGGCCAGCAGAATGGCGATGCCTTTGCACGTGTCGCTGGTGCTGCCGCCGCCGACGCTGATGATGACATCCGGCGCCAGATCGGTGGCCATCGCCACCGCCTCATCCAGGACTTCCACGGGAGAATGGGGCATCACTCCGGAAAACAGACCGGCGCATCGCTCTCCCAAAGCCTCTTGAACCCGTTGCACCACATCGGATTTCGCATAGATCGTGGGCCCGCAAACCACCATGGCCCGGGAGGCGCCCAACCGGTCCACCACTTTGCCGATGCCGGAGATAGAGTCGGGGCCACAGATCATTTCCTGGTCTGTGCCGGTAAAGGAGAATTGTAGCGGCGCGCTTGAAGGCATTGATCTCACCCCTGGTTTTGAATAATTACCGAACGTGGGCAAAGCCTATTCTATCCAATTCCGGCCTGCCGCACATTAGGCTGAGACAGGTCACAGGCAATTGGTGTCAGTTTATGTTGTCTCAGACTCGCACTACGTCAAGCTGAGTGTGGTGAACTGCCTGGATGTTACAGCCTGTCATTCCGAGGAGCGCAGCGATGAGGAATCTGGAGTGGGGCCGGTTCACACATCCTGAGATTCCTCTCCTTCCGCCGAAGGATCGGAATGACAATCGGCACCTCTGCCTTAACGTTAAACTAAAATCGGCCCGGCACCTGGCAAGACGGCTGGGAGTGCGCCGCGTATCTACCTGGCCGGAAGCGCAATATCCATCTCGCAGGCGAAGCGGACGAAGTCGCGAGGTATACCAACCCGCACGATTCATTTAGCGAACTCTTCCAGGTGTTTTCCCAGCAACTGGCGCATGTCCGGGCTGATCAAATTCCCTTCTGAATCGAACGTGTCAGGAGCGAACGCAGCAATCATTACACCCGGTTTGACCATGACGATGGTGCCGGTTTCACCCAAGGTCTCCAGAAGCTGCATCTGGGCTCGGGACGTGCCGGCCCTGCCGCCGGCGCCGATGATCGTACCCGGTTTTCCCATCAGCGAGCCTTCTTCCCGATCCCGTGAAGCCCAGTCGATGGCGTTCTTCATGACTCCGGAAGTTCCCCAGTTGTATTCGGGAGTCGCGAACATCACGGCGTCGGATTGCCGGATGGTCGACTTGAGGGCTACCACCGGTTCCGGATCGCCCTGAGCTTCCAAGTCCCCGTCATAAAAAGGCAGGCCGCGAATGTCAAAGATGCCTATCTCCATGCCGTCGGGGGCGACTTCCTGTGCGGCGCGTAGCAGTCCGGTATTGAATGAAGATTTGCGAAGGCTGCCCGATATCGCCAAGACCCGCAGCGGGTTATCCGCACTCTGTTCAAGAGTCATGGTCGTCCTCCTCTCCTGCTTTTGCTGGGTAGATGTCGCTACGTGCCTAGCTACGGCAAGCTGTTGTCTTGAGGTGGCTGTAGGCTGTAGTTCAATAATCCGGGCTACTTTGGACAACGACGGGACTGGGAAGCTTACCCATTACCAACTATATCGTGTAGTTAGATAATCCGTCCAAGCCAGGTCGCCCGTTGTGCTTTGTCCGATGGTTTCCAGCAGTCTCTCGACGGAGATACTAAGAAACTTGTCGGCGGGGGCGAGGCGTTTCCAAATTTCCAATGTACCGGTGCTTGGATAGGTTGCTTTTAGGTGAGGAGAAGTGACCCGTTCTCTAAATTCGCTATTTGCTTCAGGGCTTATATGGAGCACAGTTACCACGTCGCAGTCCATCTCGTGTCCTAAGTCTCCTCTCTCCATCTCTTGAGCCAAAAGTTGTAAACGCATCAATTGATAAAATGGCTCGAAAAATAGTGAGTCGTAAAGACTCGGCCCTTGTTCACCAAATGGTCCGTTGTTGAAAGCGCGGTCGTAATTCTTCTTGCGTGCCTCTATGCCGAGGTCGCTCCCGCCGTATTCTTCCGTGTACTTCCATTCCCCCAGCACCAATTGTTCGCGGCCGTCCTGCCTCCGAAACCGGAAAGCGAAATCGGCGCTCGTCGCATTCGCTCCACGAGTGCGGCTGTTGCCTTTCCGCTTACTTTCCCCAAGAAAATCAAGACTTCCGATCCATTCGAATGCTATGTATGGGAAGGCCCCGTTTGGAAGACGTTCGTCTCTGTCGAAGGGTAGCAACTCGGAAAGGCCAGGGTAAAATGCTCTGAATATTTCCTCTGCTAGAGGGCGGTTTTCTACTAATGGATACAGGAAATTCACGCAACAAGATTGGGAACAGCAAAGATGGTTGCTGGGCAATCTGCTACGATTCAGGCCATCATGCCAAGGGATATTCCGCTGGTCAAAATACTGAATAGCGGGTTTCCGGATGGCCGTGAAGAGATTCTCGCTTGCGTACTCATCGGCCAGGCAAAAGGAACGGGGAATTTTCCGGTAGTTCCCTTGGATCTGCGCTGCCTCACTAAATAATATTGGCTTAATTCTTTGATACCTTAGTTTCTCACTGTCCCGGAACTTCATAGTTTCCTCAACCTTCTACGCCGCTGAGCCAGCCCCTTTCAAACAGGTCTGGGCACCGTGGGTCAACCCGCGCACGGCACCGGATATAGTTAGCATAGGGTCTCTTGCCTGTCGCAGAAATGAAGTTCGCCGGTCGGCGGTACCTGGGTCCCGGATGGTTCATTCCCAGGCGCGGTTGTCGACGGTGTCCTCGTAAGTTGCCCCGGAGATCACCAGATCGGGGTATCCCAGCATCCAGTGGTAGGTGTTGTCGAAGCGCTCCCGGGTATAAGGCGCCGGAGGACCGTAGAGAAGACGCCAGGCTTGCAGTTCGTGGGCTTCCAGCAGGCCTTGGGATTCAGCCAACAGGTAATGGACGTATTTTCCCGGATTGGTGTTAATCAAGGTGGCTGCTTTCGCCTGAGCCCGGAACATCGCCGCCAACGTGGGTCCGTCTAGCTCGTCGCCGGATGCCTCGCTGCGGGTTGTGTGACTCTCCATAATGACGCGGAACCCCTGCTTCTGCGCCACGCTGATCCAGGGCTCAAAGAAGTTGCCGGCCGCAACCTTTCCTTCCCTGATCGCCTCCAGGCGCTCCTCCATGGTGCCGGCGTTGGTAGTTCGTATGTGGTCTTTGGGTACGAAGCCCTCAAGCATCTTGAGGGTGGTGAAGTGGGACCCATTGAAGGGACTTACAGCTACCGGAGCGTCTTTGAGCTGCTCCGGTTCGTAGATGTCGCTGCCGGGCGCTACGACGATGGCCATCTTGGACATGGCGGCGCCCAGTGCGACGATTTTCGCGGGGCGCTGTCCTGCATCCACCGCCTCCACGGTACGCTTCATTACTCCCCACTCGCACATGCGGTACTGGTCCACGGCGCCAGTGTTGTAGAGGGATTCCATAGTTCGGTCGAATATATGGGATTGGAGCGCCTGGTGGTCCGCGTTGACCTGAGCCGTGCCCGGAGTGCTCACGATCTCCACCTCAAGGCCCTCGTCGCGGAACAAGGCCTCGTCCCTGGCCACCAGCAACGCCAAATCGTGCACAACGTTCATCATGGAAACCCTGACTTCCTTGAGTTCCACCGGTGTTGTCATAGCTCCCCTCGTGTTGTGAGAGTTGGTATGCCGCTATCTAGCCGATGCGGGCTAGTCGTTTCAACCCAAGCCGTACCTGGGTTTACAGACAGCGCTGCGTCTCTTCCCTTACGTAGTCCCGCAGTTCTTGGGGCAACTGTCCCAGGGTTCCGGGCACAGCGTTTTCCTGGATGCGCTCGGGCCGGGACGTTGCGGGGATCGCAATGCTGACCCGGGAATCTCCCAGGACCCAGGACAGGAGCGCCTGGGCCCATGTCTTCACGCCGAACTCGGCCAACGGGGATAGGTCCGGCTGACTCTTGAGCTCGTTCACGTACCGGCCCTTCTTCAATGGCTCCATGACCAGAACCCCGATGCCCAGCTCCTCGGCCAACGGCAGCAACTCGTCCTCGCAGCCCCGTTCTACCACGTTGTACGGTATCTGTATCGTATCGACCTGGCGCGACTTCATCAGTTCGATGATTTCAGGGTAGGCCTCGTGCACCATGGCCGAAACACCCACCATGCCGATCTTGCCCTCTTCCTTTAGGCGGGTCAGGGTGGGGATGTGGGTGCGGTAATCGACCATGTTGTGCACTTGGAAAAGGTCGATGTAATCGGTCTTGAACATCTCGAAGGAATTGGCGATCTGCTCTTCCCCGGCTTCCTTGCCCTCGGTTCGCACCTTGGTTGCCAGATAAAACTTTTCCCGTTTGCCCTCGGTGGTGATGCCGACAACTTTTTCCGCCTGGCCGTACCAGGCCGCCGAGTCGATGAAATTGATATCGTTGGTCAAGCAGTTATCGACGATCTGCTGGCGGACGGCTATCTCCGGACCGGATTCAACATCGAATGTCCTGAGGGTTCCCAGGCCGATGGCCGAAACATCAAGTTTTCCCAGTTCGCGAATTTCCAATTCCGAATCACCTCTGGATTAAAGCTGCCCCTATTATAACCGTCGCGGCAACGGCCAGGGGCTGTTGACGGATACAAGCGATGGCGCCCGTTGATGAGTTTGGATTGCTAGTTCGCAGGGCCGGCTGTCACGCTGGCGTCGAAAAGTACCGTGCCCGTCCCCAGCGTTTAGTGGATTGGTGCGATCAATGCCGAAGCAACAAAGTAGTGCCGTCCGCCGAAGACCAGTCGGGTACCGCCCCTGCCAATCCGCCCGAGTAGCCTGTGGCTATGTGCGGTGCCTTAACGGAACGCGGGTCTTGAACCGTGGCGCCCAAATGATACTGACGGTTGGCTGACGTGCTATCCCTCACGGCATTGACGATGGTTCTAAGCCGTTGAGGCAGTTTATTTGCAACCAAGGTAGCGTGGCGGGCTCAAGATAGGCGCTAATTCACTACTACGTCAACTTCGCCATCACCGGCAATATCTGAGCCTCCGTAAACTCCAGACACCGCCCAATGGAGCGAGCAGGAACAGGAAGTTGGCCATGCCCGCGGCCAGCGGCATATCGGACGAAGAGGAGCATCCCTCTCCTACAGGCCCCGGTGTTGGGAAGGGAATGGGAGTGCCGGAAGGCTCAGACGTCGGATAGGGCGTGGCGGCATCGGGCGGCGGAGACGCCGCAGTGGCTGGAGGAGCGTCGATAGAGGCGGGCAAGGTGAAGGAGACGTTATCCACCGCATCGTGAGATTCGATGAAATACGTCACCTCGGAACCAAGCGGAATTGGATCTGTTGTTGCTGTGTAGGTTTGTAGTTTGCCCGCTTGCGGGAACGGTGTCACGCGGTCCATAATGACCGATTCCCATGTATCTCCACCATTACTGCTCAGCCAGAGTAAAGCTTCATCTGGGGTAGTAGTAACGTCTGAGACCACGATCTCCACTTCCAGTTGCTGCTGTGGGTTTATACTTGCAGAGGAGTCGACGACCACCGGCGGCTCTGTGTCCTCGATGTAATCGACTACGTTGGCGAACAGATTTTCGTCCAGTTCTATGTCATGCATGAACAATCTAACCCGTATGCTATCCCCCTCTTCCAAAGGCGAGGTAGGAATGACGGTGAGAGTTCCTTGCCTAAGTTCCAGTGGACTAATGGAGAAGGGAACACCTAGGCCCGGCTCGGTTACGACCTGGAAATCTTCTGGGTCTCCCCCTATGATCTCCACGACAAGGTCGGCAAATGTGTCCTGCTCCCGGCCTTTAGCCATGGTATGCACGTCAAACAGATTGGTGGTCACGGTCACGGGAGGTGGCTCACCCGTAAGTATTGGGCATATTGGGTACGGGGTAAATTGGAGAGGGAACTCAGGGTACATACACGGCCAATCGGCGAACGTCACGTATATCTTGCTACCGTCGGCAAGGGTCACGTAAGGGTGATTAACCGGTTGGTCGATGATCGCCCACTCTGTCACAAAACGATCAGTTTCGCCACCGAGAATCTTCAGATAATGCTCATCTCCCGGTACATCCTTGCAGGATTCCTCATCGTACTTAATGAATTCTTTGTCACCCTTCTTTAAAAGGGTTACGTCCGCATAGGCAAGCTCAAAATCCCGCTCGGAGAATTTGATGCCTTCGCCCGCGTCAAAGGCCGTGGGGGTCTTAAAAGACTCCTTTGCGGTCTTCCCGGCTTCAATAGTTACAACCCGGCAACCCAGATGGGAAGTGTGATGATCGGTGTCCCGCGTATGTGTGGTGCCAGGGAAGTTTTCCTCATTATCTTCCTTGCACTTAAGTGTATTTCCCTCCTTAACCAAGACCCATTCTTTCGTGGTCCTAGTGGCCTCACCCTTTGTCGTTTCAATCATGAAGCAAAAAAGAATGACAACGTCTTCCTTCCCGTTGTTTGTAAAAGTAACGTCTACTGAGATAGTGCCGTCTTTGTTTTTCTTTAATTCTGCTGAATAGTCTATGTCGACTCCTTCACCAGGTTGTTCAGCGAATGGTCTCTTTGTGATGCGTGATGCCTCAACCGAAGTGCTTATCGACACGAAAGCCAAAGCCAGCGCCAGATTGAGAAACATTACTATTCTGCTTGTACTCATCTTGTCATTTCCTGCCAATTCCGCACGATGGAAGAAAAAATTCCGTCACCAAGGATTCAATTGGTAATCCCGAATATTTAGCCCCTGGAACCAAGCAACGCATCAGCCTCGACAAGAGCTACGATTTTGGGATTCAGATAAAATAAATCCCCCAATCATGTAACTCTCTGGTATCCCAAAACTTATATAACGACATCCGGGTCACCAATCGGTCACCGGTTCGGCAAGTAAGGAGGCCGGGGAGTCCATACACCAAGCGCGTCAACTGCTATCCTATTCTCGGAAGTGGCCCAATCTCATGTGGTAACCACTGGCCCCCTAATTTAGCGGCCGGCGGTCGGGGACGGGCTTGGATTGCTAGTCCAACGGATCGCCTGTTATGCTGGCGCGTAAAGTGAGAATCTTGGGGCTAGTTTCTAGCGTAAAGGTGTGGATATGTGCCGAAGCATCAAGGTCTTGCGGTCCGCAGACAGCCAACCCGACGAAAGCGAAGTGCGGGCGGCCGCTCTCCAGTTCGTCCGTAAAATCAGCGGCTACCGGCATCCTTCTCAGGTGAATACAGCCGTCTTTGAAGCAGCCGTGGACGATATAACCGCGGTTTCGCGGACGCTGCTGGCTTCCCTGACACAGCGGCCATCGGCGGTTTCTTAAGGAAAAACGGGGCTAGGGCCTAGCGCCGTCTGAGCCAGGCCGGGTTCTACGGTTTAGCGAATCGATAGATGCCATCGTCCCGGGAGAGGATGTAGACGTTGCCAGCCCGGTCTTCGCCGAAGGAAGTGATCTGGACGTCTAATTTCGCCAGGAGCGTGTGCTTGGTCACTGTTCGGCCGTCGTGGCGCAGACCCCAGACGGTGCCCCGGCAAAAATCGGCGTAAAGATAGGCCCCGGATAGGGACGGCAGCCGGGTTCCCCGGTACACGTACCCGCCGATTACCGAACACCCCTGGCTGCTGCTGTATTCGACGATGGGCAACTCCAATCCGGTCTCGTTGCAACCGTTTCTGGGCCGGAAGCAATGGGCTCCTTCCATCACGTTCCAACCATAATTGCGCCCCTTTTTGACCAGATTTATCTCCTCCCACAGGTTTTGCCCCACGTCGCCCAGCCAGAGGTCGCCGGACTCCCGGTCGAAGGAAAACCGCCAGGGATTTCGAAAGCCGTAGGCCCAGATTTCAGCTTTGGCCCCGGCGACGGATGAGAATGGGTTGTCTCCGGGGATACGATACCTAAACCGTCCGTTCACGTCAGACACGTCGATGCGGAGCAGCGACCCCAGTAACGTCGCGGTATTTTGGCCGTTTAGCATAGGGTCGCCGCCGCGTCCTCCATCGCCCAAGCCGATGTATAAATAGCCGTCGGGCCCGAAAGCGATCTGGCCTCCGTTGTGGTTGCTGAAAGGTTGGGCAACTTCCAGGACGATCGACTCACTACGCGGATCCGCTTTGCCCGGATCATCAGGGTTTACCGAAAACCGTGACACCACCGAGCGCCGGGGATTTTTCGCAGAATAGTAGACGTAGAATAGACCGTTGTTCTCGTAGCCGGGATCGAAGGCCAAACCCAAAAGCCCCTCTTCGTTCCCACCTTCGTTAACCCGGCCGGTGATGTCCAAGAAGATCGAGGACTTGTCCACGTCCTGGCGGTTCGGAAAGGCTCTAATAAATCCCTTTTGCTCGGTGACGTACAGAACGTCACGGCCATCGTCGGGTTGGGCCAAGCCGGTAAGACGGCGGAAGTTCAGCTTGGGGAAGGACCTGGCGGCCGGCATGGGTTTAAGCGGGGCGAGGGTGAGAGGCGGGCTGGTAGTTACGGGAGGGATGGCAGCGGTTTGGGGGATAGCAGTCGGTTGCGAAAGCGATGGAGGGATGGTGGGAGAAACTATGACCGAAGGCTGGGCCGGTTCAGGTGAAGGTGGGCTTTGGTTTGCTACTACCGGAGGTTGGCTCGGTTTCGGTGACGGAAGACTCTTCCTGTTTGCCGCCGTCGTTGATGGAAATGGAGTTGGCACAGGAGATGCTGCGGGCGAGGCGGCCTGTCTGGCTGGTGAATCCGGAGTTGGTCCTGAAATCCCAGGAGTGGCTGGACCGCCGCAGGCGGCCAAGGCCAGCGCCAAGCCCAAAATCACCGCAACCGCCAGCGGCATCCGGTTCACCAAAGCCTCACGTTATGTCGAGTCAAACCGTCATCCCGCAGCCAAGGCGGGGAAGATGGTCTCCTTGAAGGCGGCTAATTCTCGATGGGGATAATCGTAGGTCGCCGAGGTCATCAAGTACAGGTGGTCGATGCCGTTGGCTTCGGCTTCGCGCAGACGCTGCGCACAATATTCCGGAGTGCCTACGAGACCTATCACGTCGCACATCTGGGCCAAAAGGTCGTCGGGGAGGAATGAGCAAAGCTCTTTGGCCCTTTCCCAGTCCTCGGCATGAATCACGTCGGGGTAGAGTTCGTTGAGTTCAGCGGGGATCTCCAATTCCCCCGGGTCGATGCCGGCGGCCTGGAGGTACCGGGTGTGAGAACCTTCGATGAGCCGCTGGACGCACATGGGGCGGACCAGTTCGCGAGCCTCGTGCTGGTCTTCGTGAATAACGGTGGTGGCGCAGAGGATGATTTTCAGGTCCTTGGGGTCTCGCCCGGCCCGTCTGGCTCCCTCGTGCAAATGCTGACGAGCCACTTCCACGGCTTTGGGATGGATCCCTACTTGAAGTAATACGCCGTCGGCCACCTCCCCGGCAACTTCGGTGATTCGCGGACCGGTGGCGGCGATGTAAATGGGCGGCATATCGGCGTCGCCGTGGCGCATGCGGCTGACCGCGCCGTTATAGGACACCTCTTCACCGGCCAGAATGCTCTTCAAGTCCAATACCGACCGGCGCATCTCCCGAACAGTGGCCGGGGGCACGCCGATGGTTTGCACCGAACTGAATCCCCGTCCGATCCAGAACTCGATTCGGCCCGGCGCCAGTTCGGCCACCGTTTTGGCCGCCGAAGCGGTTACCGAGATGTGGCGGGTCACCGGGTTCAGCACTGCCGCTGAAATCCGGATTCGCTCGGTGGCCTGAGCCGCCAATGCCATGCTGACGAATATGTCCCGTTCCAATAATTGAGAATCCAGCATCCCGACGCCGTCGAATCCGGCATCCTCGCACTGGCGAACGAAATCAGCCACTTCGGTTGCCGGGCCGCAGGGCGGGACCCGGAGGTCAATCTTGATTGCCACTTATGTCACTCCCGTGTGCCGTTGTTGGTGGGTATTATAGCCGAACCCTTGGATGCCGGGGCGAACGGCTTCGAAGCTAGGATTCAGAACCGGTGGTAGAGATGGTAGTTGAGGTACGTTAGGATACCCAGGCAACGACCCGGTTACTTCGGTTGCTCCGAATTAGGAGATACAACTAGCTGGACCAACCGATGACCACGGAGCACTAACTCGGGAGTTCCACCATTCAAAGAGGTTTTGAAGATAGCGCTTCGATCTAGACCAGGAATATCAAATTGAAAGTACAAGTAGGCACTATCGGGCGACCACTCTACACAGCATGCGCTCTGTTCCTCCGTTGTCACCAGGAATGTTTGCTCCGCCTCCAAATCGAATAGGTAAATCTCGGACACAGGGCTGCTATCGTTGCTATTGGGCGGGCCTTCGAAACCTTGGTAAGCAAGCCATCTACCGTCTGGAGAAAAGACCGGATGCCGTTTATTCGGGTCCCCCGAAGTCATGGCTCTCTCGACCCCAGTCCGCAATTCAAACAGGTAGATTTGCCGACCGTCATCCCGATCAGAGCTATACGCGAGGTAACGCCCATTGGGTGACCAGTCTGGCCGAATATCGTCGAATGTGTTGTTGGTCATGCGACGCCGGTTTGTGCCATCAGCGTTAGCAAGATAAACTTCCCGGTTGCCATCCCTATCGGAGACGTAAACGATCTGTTCACCATCCGGCGACCAGCGTGGCCATTGGTCTCTGGATTCAGGATCATCTATGAGGGCTTGTTAGCCGGAACCGTCCGCTGAGATTGTAAAGATCGCCGCATCCCAGACCCCATCAGTCTGTGACCACTTAGTGTAGGCAATTTGCTCACCATCGGGAGACCAGTCATGTGGCCAATCCCAGGAGTTACCAAAGGTCAATTGCCGCACGTTTTGCCCGTTGGCGTCTGAGATATGGATATGATAATTACCATCTTCCAGAGACGCGAATGCAATCATGTAAGTCCGAGTTGGCGTGGGAGTGGGTAGTAGTGACGGCGGAGCCTGTGTCTCGGAAAGGCTAGGAGTGGAAGTCGGGATCGAAGCTGGCGACGGAACTACTGCCTGGCCCTGTAGGTTCATGATGGTCCTTAATTCAGTCGGAGTGGTTCGGTTAAAAATCACCGGAGCACTACCCGGAGAATTAATTGGGATGGTGAACTCTGTATTCTTGCCAAGTAGTGGCCTCAATTGCGTAAGGGTCACCTTCAAGGCCACCTCTTCTCCTGGATCGACATCAACGCCAGAGCCAATTATCCACTTGGTGGACCAGGTGCAACCGGCTTCACTCAAACCTCGAAGGGGCGATAGTGACCAATTGATGGCGATACAGTCGATGGCTTGATTGTCGTCTAGATAAGTCACGGTCGTGCTACTTTCAGACAGATTCACAGGTCCCGCCGACCCTCCGGGGTTGGTCAGAGTGAACAGTATCTGGTCGATGGCAGTCTTTGAGGGGTTTGCGTCGGCGATGACGGCTCCACGAATGGTCATACGGGGCGGACTGTTATCGATCCGTTCGATGATGAGCTTGGCTATGGAGATGGTATCCACTGATGTGACCTGAGGCCCTGCGACCATTACCAAAACATTCAGGGGTCCACGGGAGAAAACCACCCAGTAAAAGTCAAGGTTTCTTTCAGCGGACTCGATTCGGAACACTAGCCCCGTAGCATCACCCAGCTCGGATACGTCAACGGATCCGGAGCTCACGAGGATTGCGCTTTGGCTGAGATTTTCCTCTGCCATTCTCTTAACCAATGCCTCGCCAATTACCTGAGGGTCCAATCCATTTAATAGGCTGACGAAAAACTTGGCTTCGGCCTCACTTTCCTGGAGCTCTACACTGGTGGTTAAGCTGGTGACCAACGACATCCCCAGTTGGGCGACAGGGTCCTCCGCCTTAAACTCCCTTCCATACTCGGCTAAAGCATCAGTATCCTCTACGAAACCTTCGCTACCAATGGATAATCCCGCGGCTAGCTCGTTCAGGTTGGGCAACATGGTGGACAGGTTGTAATCGTCCGTAGGGGACGGCTCAACGTGCGTCGCGGGAGTCAACAAGGCGTCGGGTGCCGCTTGAGATACAGTCAGTAGGTATCCACCTGTGCCAAATCTGGCGGCGCCAACGACCACGAAGAATTTATCGTCCCGGACTGCCCGGTACACTACCTTGGCATTGTTACCGAACAGGCCGCCACCGCTATCGTCATCCAGCACTATCTCCTTTGCTCGCGGGTAGTGGACCCGGACCAGAGTAACGATGTTTAAGGAATCGGCGTTGATTTCGATGGTCTCGCCTGCCTTTAGGTCGATCAAGAAATAGTCAACGTTACCGGGGAAGTCCATAGCGGCCACCACCGTCTCGTCCATGCCAATCGTCTTGCCATCGCCGGGTCTAGGTAAGGGATGAGATGTCGGTTGCTGGAAATCCTAAAATTTCCACTTGCCTCGGAGGTTTGTCCCACCGATAAGGAATAAGGAACTGACAAGTCTGTTCGCACCGACCCGGATTCTACTCCGGCGATATTTTCGTCGATGGCAAGCCATCGGATGCTGTTCACGTCGAACAGTGACATCGCCGCATTGTTCGCGCTTTCCACCGCGACTTCAATGTGAGTGCGCGCTGGGACGTTGATCACGTATGTGCCCAATTCCCAAGCATTCGCCAGCGATAAGTTGTGCGCCAGCCCGCCCCCTTGCGTTGGCACCGGCCTGGCCCCCAGGCCAGACACGTCATCGCCAGCGATCAATCCCTCGACCCGAGGCATGACATCCGCAGCCGAGGCTACAAGCCCGAAACGGGCCTCCTCCGTGGAAAAGACAAGTCCAGAGATACCGATCACTTCACCAACACTAGATACGAGTACTCCTCCGCTCTGGCCGCCGGCGATCGCTGTGGCAGTTTGGAAGTAGGTAATTTCTAACGCCTCCCACTCCCGAAACCGGGACAATACCCCACCGCTGATTGCAGGCTGGGGGAACGGCAATGACTCAGCGGGATAGCCTATCAGGAACAAGTCACTACCGACAGCCAGGTCCTCTCCGTTCGTGAATACCACCGGCAAGGGAGTTACTCGTAGCGATGGAGAGATGGACACGGGGCAGGGAGGTCCGGGGTCTGCAGCGTACCGGGATCGGAGAAGTCGATGGGCCCGATCACCGCCAGGTCGCCCAAAACGTCTATACTCTTCACCGGAGCAGCGGTGAAATCCGCTCCGTTGGGAAAGACTACCCGAACCTCGTCGAAAGGCCACACCACGTGTGCGTTGGTCACAACGTAGCCACCTTCGATTAGCACGCCGCTTCCCGAACCGGAAGGAGTTTCGATGAAGGCCACGGATGGGGATATCCGGGCGGATATCTGTGCCGCGGTAGGAGGCGTTGGCGTAGCGGTTGGTACTAGTGTGGATGTAGGCTCCGGGGTAAGTGTTGGGGCGGTTGTAGGGGTAGGTATCGGAGTGGGCCTAGCGGTCGGAACCGGTGTCGCCGCCGGGGTGGGTTTGGGTGTGGCGGTTGGGACTGATGTCGGTGGTGGAGTGGGGTCTGGCGGCGATGTGGCAGTTGGAAGAGGCTGGGTGCATGACAGGCTGATTCCAAAAACGAGCAGCAGGACTCCTACGAATCGCATGTGCATACTCACGGCCGTTTCCTCAAGTTATTGCTGATTCGCCCCCGTAATCTTGAGCACCAGTCATCAGTCTACGGAAAACATTTGTTAATCGTTAACCCTCGTAACGCGCCCAAGCATACCAAAGTCCGCTGGTCATTATTCAAGCTAGGTCTACGTGAATGGATAGGCTCATCGACATCAAAGCGTCATTGTTCCGTCACGCTTCCATTTCCTCAATATCTCCCCCTACCCCCGGTGATTCGGGCGCTCCACATGAAAACGACCGCCACTCCCATCATGACCACGGCTAAGGAGAAAGCTAGGACGTAGTCGCCGTTTAGGTCGTACAGCAGGCCGCCCAGTATAGGGCCGGCCATCACCCCCACGCCCCGCCCGCTTTGCACCAATCCCATCACCGATCCCAGGGTTGAAGAGGGAAACAGGTCAGCCGCTTTGGCCCCCACTGCTATCCCGGCGATCCCGTCGCTGAGGCCGGTCAACCCGACGAAGAGGACGATGGGCCAAAAGCTTTCACCGTCTCCCAGCACCAGTACCACCAGAATGCCCGCCACCTGCATCCCCAGCCCAACGGTGTATATCAATTCCCGTCCTACGTAGTCGGACAGGGCGCCGGTAAGTGGGCGGCCCCCCAGGCTTATGAGCCCTACCACTCCGATGGTAGAGGCGGCTTCCAGATGGGAATAACCGGAGGCTACGAAAAAGGCCACCAGGTGCAAGATGGTCATTTGATGGCCTACAGCGGCTGTAGTTCGGGCTAAGACCAGGCACCAAAGCGGCGCGCCTCTGAGAATCGCCCGGAATTGCTCTCGTGCCGCAGGGTGCTCTGGAACGCCGGGACGCCCGCCGGTTGTGTCATCGGCTTGGACCGCGACTCCCGGTATCCCATCGGCTCCGTTTTCTTGTTCTTCTATCGGTGTGGATATGGACGGTGGACGCCTCTGAAATAGCAGATTGGCCGGGGCGACCAACAGGAAGAATATGGGGCCTAGAACCCGGAGAGCTATACGCCAACCAAAGGCCAAGATCAGTACTTGCGACAGTGGAGCGAAGATGCCCTGTCCTAGTGGGTTGCCGGCATCAGCCAATCCAAGGACTCTTCCCCGAGACCTGGGGAACCATGGAGCTAGAACGGCCGTGGCGGTAAAAGATGACACGATGGTCTCGCCCACCGTCGCCAGTACTCCGTAGAAGAAAAAGAGCTGCCAAAAATCCGATACAAAGCTGCTGGATAGGTAGGCCAGGAAGATTACCGCCCCTCCCACCGGGAAGAGGTATCTGGGACCTAACCGGTCCAGTAGGTTGCCTAGCAAAGGCGCGACGATAGCGCCCGTCAGGCCACCCACGGAGAATATCGCGGCGGTTGCCGCGGCTCCCCGTCCGAAACTGTCGCGAAGGGCCAGGAAAAGCACTGGGGCGCTGTTCTTCATACCTCCTTCAACGGTCAGGTTAGCGAAGGCCAGCGAGAAAATGGCCCAGCCGTAATGGGCATGTCCTCTTAATTTTCGGACAGGTGTTTTCAGCAAATTTTAGTGTCTTACCAAGGATTTCCTCAAGGATAGGCAGAGGGTATAGCATTGCCAGGCGATGACGCTATCTGCCGGGAGCCCAAGGATTGTATATTTGGGAAATTGGGAAATCCCACTGAATACCCCTTTACGAAAGGGGGACCGAGGAGAACTACTGTCGGCATGGGTCCATGAATTCCGGACTACACGGCCAGCCGGGAAATTCGGCTCAGCGGGATGGGGGTCTCCTTACCATCTCTCCGGGTGGTGGATGAGTTCGATCAGGTTGCCGTCGGGGTCGCGGAGGTAGGCGTAGTAGTGTCCGTCGGTGTCCTCCCGGATCCCCGGTGGCCGGTCTCCGTCGAAGGGGACCCGCACCGCCGTCAGGTGAGCCATCATCCCCTCCCAATCGGGGATCTCCAAGGCGAAGTGGTTGGTCTCCAGATAGGCGGGTTCCGGCGTGACGTGGCAGTGGATCTCCGATGATCCCAGGCGCAACTCCAGCTGTCTGGGGTGCTCGATGAGCTCGGCGTCGAAGACTTTCTGATACCATTCGCTGGTCCGCTCCCGGTCC
>Ga0208113_1000786_pt1 | contig 15530 bp, 14 predicted proteins | sample Knorr_S7_td_NADW_FD_185598 | JGI IMG/M metagenome (GOLD analysis project Ga0208113, IMG submission 185598) | Marine microbial communities from Southern Atlantic Ocean transect - Knorr_S7_td_NADW_ad_2505m_LV_A (SPAdes) (version 2) | ecosystem: Environmental > Aquatic > Marine > Oceanic | place...
TGATAGAATCTTGCGCTTGGAGCCTGGGGATGACTCCACCTTCTGAAGGACCTGGGCTTTCTCGTCGACGCTCATGCGTTGGTGGCGCCTTCGTCTAGACTCGGCGCCGATGTTTTTTTCAGACGGTGAAGATCCAGCGATAGCTCGGCCACCAGATCCTTAAGATCGGCGCTTTGCCACTCGAGCCTGTCGATCCCATAGAGGGGCGGTTCTGACCATGTCCCAACACGGACGCTGCTTGCCTGCCCAATGAACCCTTTTGTGCACGAGTAAAGTTTGTTTGGTTCAATGTCCGCACGACTACACCGCTCCTCGGCAGTGACCTCACGACGGAAACCTTCGAGGCCTCTGTGCGCATTCTTTTCCGCAGTATGTTGCCTCGAGTGGCTGGCCTGCTCTGACGAACGAACCGTCGGGTGCCCTATCTACGGTTTTGGCAGACTGAGGTTGGTCTTCGGCGTTCACGATCTCTTGTGCCCCTCTCCTGAATACGTCTTATTCATTTGTGAGGAATTTGCTCAACCTGAAGTCAGTCTCTATTGAATCCAGGTTTTGAAGTGTTTCATCGTCGTCGACGTGCTGCAGGTTTGAGCAGCCTGATTAATCAAGATATTCGAGGAAAACGCACCAGTAACTGTGTTGAAAGTTGGCAATATGGTCGTTTAAGGTCGAGAAGTCACGTTTCGTCGAAGTCCACACCTGACTGGGGCGGAGGCTCTGGGTGGAATGTAAATGAGTCGGCGAAAAACAGAAGGACATAGTTAGAAGGAGACCGTAAAATGGGCACGATTTCCACCGCGAAACTCGCGGGCATTTCACTTATTCTCGGGCCGGTAATCACCGTCGTCTGCTACTTCATCCAACAGCTGGTGATATTCGCCGATGTCGAATGGGGCAACGCCGCCTCGTGGGCCGCGGCCGCGGCCGACCAAGGGCCCGCCATGGTTGCCACGTCGATAATCGTTCCCCTGTCGCTGATGATGCTAGTGTACGGCATCCTCTTCATCGCGAACGAGATCCGCGGAAACGGCAATGGAGACGCGCTGGCCCGGTATTCGGTCCCATTGATACTCATCGGAATGACAGGCTTTGTGCTGTCCTCCGGCAATTTCGTTGCCGCGACCATATTCCCTGAGCCTGCCGCCGCGGCCGAGGCCGTCTTCCTAGCTGCAGCAGGTATGAACGGCATCGGTGGCATCTTCTTCAGCCTCGGATTCACCGCGATATTTTTCGCTATGGCCTCAAGGGAAGAATACAACAGCATGCTCGCCAACATCGCTGCGTTGGTCGCAGTGCTCGCGTTCGTGCTTTCGATTATCGGTTTCGCCAGCACCGAACTTGGTGAGCTGATGACACAGCTAGTGGGCGTGACTTACATCGTCCACACCATATACGCTGTCTACATCGGTAGGGGCCTACTCACCAGGGGGTAGTATCCAGGGATAAGTCAGCGACCAGATCCTTAAGATCAGCGCTTTCTCGCTTGAGAGCGTTGATCTTAAGGCGCGTGGCATCGCGGGTTGTGTCCCGACTCAGACGCTGCTTGCCTGCCTCCATGAACTTTTTGGCCCACGAGTAGAAGTTATTGGGTTTGATGCCTTCGCGACGACACAGTTCATTGACTGTGACCTCACGACGGAAACCTTCGAGGACTATGTGGATCTTCTCTTCTGCGGTGTATTTCCTGCGAATGGCTGATCTGACCTACCGAACGAACCGTCGGGTGTCCTGACTCCGTTCTTCAGCAGACTGATTCTTGTCTTGAGTGTTCTGGGTCACGTGCGCTCCTTCCCAGAGGACATCTTATGCTTCTGTTAGGAGCTCGCTCTGCCTACAAATAGTCTCCATTAATTCCAGGTCTGAATCAGGCCCAGACGGTGCCGCGTTCGGGGATTCTCTCTTTTTCATCCACAAGCCCTGAGAATTAGCTCATTACCGGATTTCGCTAAATTCCGGACTCAGCAAGGTTCTTGATACCTTGAACTGTCAACTCCATATTGAGACGAAGTTGTTCCCGACGTCGGGCGAGAATCTGTTGCGCTTGGTCGGGGTGTTCCTCCATCGCCCTGGATGTGCCTGATACACGGGGGCCGATGGTCACATGCTGCCTCAAGCGAGTGCCCTCTCCGATCGACTCAAGTTCAAATCGCCACTGTGCACTGGGTCGTTCGGGGTCACTCACGTTCCAGGCGAACGCCGTGGGTGCATCGCACTCGACGATGAAAGACGTTGTCTCCCACGTCCTGTTCTCCCGTTGATTCCTGCCGATGAATGAGGCACCGACACATGGGCCATCGGAATCAACCCATTCGGCCCCAAGAAATTCATTGCTGAAACGAGATGGGATGGTTATGTCGCTGACCAGCTCCCAGACCCTCTCCGGTGAGGTGGATATGTCGACCTCGACTGTGACTCCTGGTTCAGAGGCCAGGAGGGAACCTCCGCGGTCTGGATGCTCTTTAGTGTAACCCCAGTGGTCGAACCAGGTAATTGCGGATGGCGACCGACGCGCTGCTGGCTTGAAGTCCGTACCGATAGTCCACCCAACAGGGAGTAGTACGACCTGGGTTACCCCATCAGGAATCCCCAGCAGTTCGGCGACCTCTCTTGCTCGGCCGAGGTGCATAGTAGTCCAAGCTGACCCAAGGCCTCGTGCCCGTAACGCAAGGGAGAAACTCCAGGACGCCTGGATCACCGAGTCGAACAGACCAGGCCGTCCACTGCCGTCATGGACACCCCACATTGTGACGAGCACGAGTACTGGCACTCGTTCGAGGTTGGCAGCCAAGCGTGCTGCTGAGACCGCCACGCGTTCTTCAGAACTCCCGGTACCGCGCAGTTGCTCAGCCCTCTCGATGATGCCGTCCCCACCACCAGCACGATACAATTCTGCGAGCCGTGCCTTGACCTCGGGATCGCGGATGATAAGCCACCGTCGGCTGGTGATGTTGCCGCCTGACGGGGTCTGCTCTGCCAATTCAATGCAGCGTCGCAGCACGTCGTCAGGGACTTCGCGTTCAAGGTCAAGACGACGCCGAACCGCACGTGTCGTACTCAACAAAGCATCGGTTTGTTCAAGATCAAACTCCATTAGGCACCTCTATCTGTTTCTTGGTGTTACCAGCAAGCATTGGCTGTTATCCGATATTTGCCAGACGGATTCAGTGACTTGATGAGCACGTCAGACTGCCCACAGCTTACTGGAGTCCAAAGGCCATCGTGCTATGGCTGCGGGTCTGCTATCAATATTTGTGGGATGATTCCAGTAATTCCCGTTGCTGACGCGAGTAATATCGACGAGGCATCATACACAAGCGATGGAAGTGATTGTGCGATTTTTGATGTTGGAGAAGGGTCATGCAAATCCTCTGGAAGATCAGGTCCTGGGAGCAAGAACAAACAGGAGATTGCGGATGTTCCAAACGCGGAGGTATGTTAAGCCTCATCCGGCGGTGAGGCCGGGTGCAGCTCCCTCCCTTGTGAATGGTGGCTAATTGCGCGAACCTTCTCTCTTTGTGCTTAGGTCAAGTTGATTCGACTGAATCTTGACATGTCACGCAGCTACCAGGTAGTAATCTCCGACAAACCATTTACCGGAAGTGTAACGGAGCGTTTAGTATCTACCACCGCTAGTGTCAATCGTCACACCGGTGACATAGTCTGCATCTGAAGAGGCTAGAAAAGCGATGACTTTGGCTTGGTCTTCAGGTTGAGATAATCGTCTCAAGGGTATGCCGTCAATGATTGTTTGGCGGTCCTCTTTAGATCTCTTTTCCCATCTGGGTTCTATTCGCTCACTTAAGGTCATGCCTGGGGCGATAGCGTTACATGTTATACCGTACGGACCTGATTCCTTCGCTACCTTCTTAGTAAAAGCCATTACTCCTGCTTTGGCTGCGACATAAGCGCTGCTGGGCTCACCAAGGCTGTGGGCCGCGTCAGAAGATATGTTGACTATTTTCCCATTTTGTTGCCGTTTCATATGTTTGACTACCTCGTGCGTACATAAAAAAGTTCCTTTCAAGTTGAATTGTAAAACCTTTTCCCAATCATCCAAGGTGAGATCATCAACGGATGCGGAACTGTTTTGGATAATCGTGCTTCCACCCACTGCATTTACAAGAATGTCGATTCTTCCCAATTCAGTTACTACCGAGTCTATCAATGACTTTACTTGACTGCTATTAAGAACATCGACTTGCTTGGTGATGATAGTGAAACCTTCAGCTTTCAAGTTCTTAGATAAATCATTGAGAGCAACTGGGTTCACATCCACAGCTACTAAGGAAGCCCCTTCCTTAGCGAATATTCCTGCTGTAGCTTTGCCTATGCCGCTGCCAGCCGCGGTGACAAGTGCTACTTTGTTTTGAAATCTCACGGTGACCTTCCTTGAACGTAGCGTTATTATGGCCAGATTTAATCCGATTGTAGATTAAAGCTTATTGGATAGTTGAATTAGGTGTCAAACCCCACGCAAAATGTCTGCAGGAACGAGTAGTTTGAGATGATGAGTGGCTATATACGAATAAGGAGCCGCTCACACTATTTTTATAAAATATGCCTTATCATACAGTCCAAATATCTTGAAACCTAAGTCTAATATTTATTTCCTCAGATGCTCCAAGGCATATTTCTCATATAAAAAAGGAGGACTTGGTGGGACGCGTGCAGGATCAGGTAGCTGTTGTAACAGGCGCCGCAAAGGGATTAGGTGAAGCAATATCGCACCGTTTGGCACAGGAGGGAGCCAAACTGATCCTAGGAGATATAGATGGACCAAGATTGGGAACTACTGCCATGAAGCTCCGTGACGTTGGCGGCGAAGCCGTGACGGTGATTGGTGATATTACCGAAGAGGACCCCGCCTTTCAGCTAATTGAAAATGCCAATGAACATTTTGGTCGTCGCCTGTAAATTCATGCCGTGGAACCGATTTTATATTATCAGTGGTTCTTCGTTAGGTCTCAGTTGTTTTTCACCTTCCATGGATCTTCTAGGCACCCTCGGCAAAAAACCCATTCGTCAATCACTTAAGTTAATGGATTACTGAAGCGTCTACTTGTTCGGCAATACTAGTGAAAGTTAAATATCTAACTCCTCAAGTGTTTGTCTCGCCATCTTCTCAACCCACACACCGTCGGCACCAGCTGTGAGGAATAGGCAACCGTGAGAAAGCCAATGATTTGCACCATTTGCATCACCAGTCCAGATCCCAGGTATCTTTCCAGCATCTTGGCACGCGGAAATGATCCCCTCAATGGTTTTATGGTGTAAATTCCTTCCTTCCCGAGTCGTTAAATCCATACCGCTGTAGCGAGATAAATCTCCTGGACCAATCCAGCAACCGTCGATACCCTCAACAGACATGATTTCTTTGGTGTTTCGAGCTCCTTCTGCTGTCTCTATTTGCACGGCCAAAAAAATTTCTTCACCAGCCCATTCATCGTATCCTGGACCATGTATACCGACTCCAAACGCGCCTGACGACCTGCCTCCTAGAGGGGGATACCTGGTCGCATACACAGCCTGTTCTGCCTCCTCCGCGTTATTAACCATGGGAACAACAACCCCTAGAGATCCATTATCTAATAACCGTCCAATTAGACCAAAATCGTTCTTCCGAACCCTAGCCATAGGAACTGAGCCTCCCAGCACTATATTTCTGAAAGCCAACATGCTGGTTTGATCAGCCCAATTTCCGTGTTGGTTATCAACGAGCACAAAATCGAATCCTAACGGGGCAATTATTTCAACCGATAAAGTGGACCCAAGATTAACTTCTGCCCCTACAGCTGGACGTCCTTCCAACATTTTCTGTTTAGCTTTGTTCAACATAATCCCTCCTTTGGAAAATTAAAATTATCATCAATACTTAAGGTCTTATATCTGTCACACCCCAATGCTATTGTCAATTCAATTGCTGCAAGAAACGAACACTCATCACGTGCAATCCATTATCAACATTAGTTGTTTTATTAGCATAGGCGAAGAGTCCCATTTTGACGAACGCATGGTGCGAACAATAATCATACTGTTTAGGGCCAGCAAGAAAGGGTGTCACGCAGCAATCTTTTCGATGCAACCCAGAGATTCTAGTCAACAAGTAGTATTTGGATATATGTCGGGAAACAGGTTTCCTCCAAAGTTATCGGCAATTCTTAACCGATATAGGCTAAACGACTAAGAGTTCCATTGGAGATTACCTGTGATTGGAAGGCATTTGTCACGCCCCGGGTTCGTTGTTCAGCAGCCTGTTTTTTTATCTTGGGTGTCCCGAAGCACTGTTGCTCCTTCCCAAAGGTCGTCTTATCTCTCTGTCAGTAGCTCGCTCACCCGACAAATGGTCTCAGCTAATTCCAGGTTCGGAACTGTCCCACTTTCGCTAACGTTCTGCACTTTCAACACGGTTAATGTTGCGTGACGTAATCGATAACGTTGTAGGGTGGGGGAAAGTTATTTGACCATTAAGTTATTATCCCAAAACGGTGGGCGAGTATTGAAATGTGTATACGCTTTTTCCCCAAACTGCGCGGCGATGAAAATTATGGAGAAACAAGACACGTTGGACACTACTTGGCAAGGCCCTAGCGAATTGTGGGGAATGATAGAATTCATCATGCGAGTCTGATATGTCTTGCTTAGCGTGTTTCTGCAGAAGCTTTGAGTGAGAAATATCGGTATCGCTTAGTTAACGTTTATGACCCATATTATCCACCACGCATCTGCGGAACGAGCATCGCCATGTACTTGGCGTTATTGGGAGGCGTCACTTGAGAAATCAGCCCCGCAGGATCCGGCTGAGGCGTCCCACACGCGTGGCACTAGGGACTCTAGGGTTGTCCTTGGTTGGAAGCGCAATGATCGGGATCACGATCATTCTTGTGGGTGACTTCGAAGAGACCGAGATGAGGGTGCTGGCCACTACCGCCACTCTGTCCGGCTTCAGCATCCTGTCATTGCCGAGCCTTTTTCACCTGGAACGGGCTCGCTACAAATATCTGGTGAGGATGGGCATCTCCGCATCCCTGGCCCTGTTCGCTGTCGTGCTCTTCGTGATATGGGGTGGGAGCTTGATGGGGGGCGAACCGGTCCTGAAAACCCTGGCATCGGTTGCGATTGTCGCCTTCGCCACCAACCACATCTTGCTGATTCTGATAGCAGCCCCAACGAGGATACTGATATCCTTATGCCAATGGTCCACGACACTAATAATTACAATGGTGAGTGTCGTCATATTGGTCGCCGTCTGGACGGAAGAAATGCCCGAGACGATGGTGCGTCCCTTCAGCTCACTGATTGTCCTAGATGCCCTGGGCACAATAACAGTGCCCATCATGGTGAGAATATCCCGCTCTTCTTGATGAGTAACCTCTGTGCCGCCCGGAAACGGACAGTTGTTGGCAGACTCGAACATGATAATGAGCGATGCCGACAAAAAAATAATCCCGTGGCAACAGTTCCAAGGGGGTTGTTTTGTGCCTAGGTTTTGGCGTGCCCGGCAGGATTCGAACCAGCGATTCACGCACACCTGAAAAATGTCGCAGAACTTGTGAATACCGTAATCGATGGGAGCGTCGTGAGTCGCCGTCGCCTCCAGGGAACAAGGCGATTGCCCAAATACGTCAGTCAAGTCAAGCCCCCAATCCTCATTGCACGAGAGTAGCCTAAACACTACTTTGGAGGAACCGCTGGCTCAGGCATTTGACAGCGTCAGAACGCATTCATATAATCGGTAATTTTTCGAGAGGGGTATTGCAAAGGGCCACATTCGATCTGGAAAGTATGTGCCGCCACGTTTTCAGCAAGTTAATGGCCGCTCCAGAAAAAGCGCTAGGCCCTGGAAGCAACAGCCCATTAGATAGAGAGGTGCGATATGTTAAGGCTTACGGACAAAACAGCCATAATAACAGGCGGAGCTGGAGGAATAGGCAGGGCGACGGGGAAGCTTTTTGCAGAAGAAGGCGCACACGTCATCTTGGTCGACCTTGACGAGTCGGGGTTACAGGACGTTGTGCAATCCATCGCTGATGAAAACGTGAGTTACGTCGTGGCCGACACTACTCAGCCTGACCAAGTGCAACGCTTCGTCAATGCTGCGGTTGAACGTCACGGGGGCGTTGACATATTTATCGCCAACGCGGGAATCGAAGGAGAAATCAACTCGATAATTGACACTCCTGTCGAAATGTTCGAGAAGGTCATGTCCGTCAATGTGAGGGGCGTGTGGTTGGGCCTCAAGTACGTCATGCCTTTGATGCGTGAACGTGGAGGAGGTAGTATCGTAATCACCTCATCGGCTGCTGGTGTTCAAGGCACAGTTGGTATGTCACCTTACACAGCCAGCAAACACGCTGTGATCGGACTGATGCGCACGGCGGCCTTGGAGGGTGCTTCTATGGGCATTCGCGTGAACACTGTGAATCCCTCGCCGATTCATACCCGAATGATGCGGTCAATAGAAGAGCAGCGGGTATCTAAAGGTGGAGAGGGCTATACGACAGTCGAAGAAGCGCAAAACGCGGTTGTGGAGGGCAACCCGCTTGGTCGATACGGAGAACCGGAGGAAGTGGGCAAACTAATGATGTTTTTGGCCAGCGATGAAAGCAGCTACTGCAACGGCGGCGTGTATATGGTAGACGGCGGGACTACGGCTGGTAGGGTCTAGCTATACGCTTCAAGGTGAGCCAGGTTAATTGACTCTCTCGAACTGCGGCGATCGCGCCACATCATAACGATCATACAGGAGCCGTAAATTCCGGATTGTAGGCATTCAGCAACAATGGGACGCAATGCTACTTGGGAAATATCGGATAACGCAGACACTGTATACAAGTCTCTTCAAATTCGATTCCACCAAATAAATTGGGGTCGAGTTTCCCTGCAGTTGGATACTAGGAATACAAAACAACTTAAATGGCAGGATTTCGCCGTTGTATTCCAGCTGCCAACGCATTGCAGGAATCAGATAAAGCTGCCCGCCAATGCGCGAGAATTGAATTCTAGGTCTCCAGGTAGAGCCCTGAGTCTTGACTCGTCAGGATTGAAGTATACAATGCCCTTTGTTAGCGATTCTCAAATCCAGCGTCAATCATCAGTGAGAGGTGAGCAATGGCAGATACTCAGACCCTTGATAAGGCCTATCATGTCCTCGTGAGCCATGTGGTGGAGACCGGACAGGCCCACTACAGCGACCTGGCCACCGGTCTGGGATGCTCCATGGAAGAAGCACGCCAGTTACTGCATGATCTCGCGAAAGCAGTACCCACCGGGATAAGGCTGAATCCCGAAACCGACTTTATCGCCACTTTTACTCCGTTTTCTCTCATTCCCACCCCTTGCCGGATCACCGTGGATGGTCAGCAGAAATGGTTCGGTATTTGAGGACAGGACGCGCTGGCGGTCAGCTGGCTGTTTCCTGGCAAAACCCTTAGTATCGATTCTCCCTGTCTAGACTGCAACGAGGGCATCAGCATTCAGATGCGTGATGGGCAGGTCCTCGCTGCCAGTCCCTCCACCATAGTTGGGCACAGGAACCTGGCACCCGGGTCGACGTCACCCACCGAAACTTGAGGGCAGATGAACTTCTTCCGATCGGAAGAACACATGCGGAACTGGGCTCAGTTTAACCCGGACTCCGCCGATGGGAGCTTATCCCTGAACGATGAGATGACATGGGCCAATGTCGAGGCGACTAAGCACAGGCTCGATGGGAATTTCATCTCCCAATGGGCGAACAAACAGAGAAGCCAGCGTGACGAAGTGGTGCAGCGACTGGGCAAGACTGGCCCCTTCTGGGCACATAGAACGACAAGCCCTGATTCTACATAAATCCCATTTGACCGGTATGAACATATACTGCGAACCTGAGGAAATAATTCCGAAATGAAACAGGAAAGGGTATGTAGACGTCCGCGGTGATTGAGTCTGGTTTAAGATTGTTGGGGACGAAGCCCGCCCTGCCACCACCACGACCATGCGTGGGACTGCCTCGAATAGTATGTCTTACAAATGATTTTGAGTGGTTTGATTAAAGTTAGAGCAACGTGTCACCGCTAAGCCATGCGACCCTCAGACACACCATACGGCGACGATGACAACATCATTAGGTAAATGCATCCTTGGTGCTTTTTGTGAGGGTTTGGAGCATCATACTCAGCGGAATTGGCTATCACAGGGTGTGGCGGAGGAATTGAGCCGCTACGGAGTCTATACAAGCAGACACCTATTTCCGAGATACGTTTGAATCGAGAATCGGCGTTCCTATTTGTCTATAAGACCATAAAAAACTTGATGGCCTGGAATCAGGGGCGTATCAGTATCCGCATCGCGCCCGACTGGTCCTTGCGCTGGGTGACGACGCTGTGTTCGCCTTCCTCAGCCCAAAGAACAACGTCGTAACTGTTCAGCACGTCGGGGATTATGACCTCGATGAATGACTTGCTGTCCTGCCCGATTTGGGATGTCAGCGCCGCGAGGATGCCAGCGCAGGTCTTGCCTGTGCCGTCTATAACTACCCAGCCGTCATCGGATAGCGCGGTGTCTGTTTCCCGGACCTCGATCTGGCCGGTCTCGCGCAGATTGAGTTCTCGTTTGAAGTTGGCGACGGCGTCCCTGTGTACGCCGGAAGAGCGGTCACCCATCTGACATACAGCGCCGCGAACTCCGACGATGTCAGGGTTGATACGCGCCAGTTCGTCCAAGTCTTCCAGACGGAGGTGACCGGATAGAGCGGTGCTCTTCGCCAGTTTCTTGCCCTCGAGGACGATCTCGCGAAGTTGTGGTTCGGGCATGAAGTCGAACAGGTTGCGTCCGTCCTTGGTCAAGGTGTCGATGAGGAATCCATCGCATTGGCCGTCTTTTGCTAGCGGCACCATGTTGCTGGCGTCCAGGCCGTCGTATAACGGATTGTCGGCGAATAGAGAGCCGATGAGCTTGGTCTCGAAGCCATCCAATGCATCCTTGCACGCCAGGAGGATTTCCACTGCCGCGTCGTACTCGGTTTTCATGAACCCGACCTTAACGGAGGTCGCATTCAGGACGCCTGCTGTGTAACAGGCCATCGCAACGGTTCCCACCTGGTTGGGCACGACGCCGAGGGTGACACTGGCGTGTCGATCCAGCGGGATCGCTTCGCGGACCTGCTTCACGATTCCTGGATGGGCTGATCCAACCAACGCTTCCTGGAGGTTCTTGACGTCAACGATGTCCGCGCCGCCGTATAGGGCCTCCAGTGCTTCCTCCAGATTTTGAACGCTTGCCATTAATATCAAGATTGATCCTCCTGTTGGCCGATATTTCCCAGATGGATTCCAGTGCTTTCATAAACGCACCATACTGGGGTCGCAAAACTGTACTGCCACTCGCTGATGGTGTCAATTGCCATCCAGAGTGCTCCATTTAGCCTCATAGCACTTTACTGGAAAATTCCCATTCGAAGCAAATTACATGGCAGAGTTGAGAGAGAATAAGACGAAGAAAAAACTGGAGCGGGGCGAGGTTGCCACCATGCTCACGGGCGGGCACGACACGCCGGATATGGTGGATTTTCTGGGGCAGTTCGGGTTCGACTCCATTCTCATATAGGGCGAGCACGGGCCGGTGGACTTCGGCCACATCTCAGACCTGAGCAGGGTTTGCGAACTGTGGGACATGACGTCGGTGGTCAAGGTGGACCTCAACCTGCCGGGCGTCATCTATCGCACATTCGATCTGGGAGCGCAGGGCATCATAGTGCCGCATGTGGCATTGAAGACGCCCGCGCTGTGGTGGACGCCTCCAAATACGGCCCCATTGGGCATCGCGGCGCGGCTGGAAGTCGTCAGAGTTACGGCATGGAGGACTACGTTAACAAGGCCAACGACGAAACGCTGGTTACCGTTCTCTTCGAGGATATCGTCGCCATAAACAGCCTGGAGGAGATCGTGACCGTTGACCACATCGACGTATTCTACGTCCCTCCCGGCGACCTGGCCCAGAGCATGATCCTGACAGGCCAGACCCCCCCCCCGACGTTAAGGCGGCGGTTGATCGGGGCATCAAGACAATCGTCGATGTTGGCAAGCCCGCAGGTATGCTTGTAAACGATTCGACGGTGGATGACTACCAGAGCAAGGGCGTTCGGTAAGTCGGAATTCCGTGGGGCCCGTGGTTGGCCTCCGGCGCCAAGAATTTTTTGGATCGACTGCCTTAAGAGGCTGACTGAACACCCTGGTGTCAGTATCTGACCAACCTGCGCCCTCGTCGCAGATACAGAAATAACTATAACTATCATGATGCCTGATAAGGGCACGAGGGTAGAACAAAATTTCCCAGATCACTGAATCGGGGGATTTGTTATTTCATACAGACCGAATCAGTAATCTAGAGATGTATAATCCGACCTGGACTAACTCGTCATTACATTTCAAGGAGGCATAGATGCCAGTTGATCGCACAAGAGAATCTTGGAAGCCCGGCATGTCCTGCGGAAAGGCGGTGGAGGACATCGAATACATCCGAGGGCTGGGGCGCGAGATGGGCGGCCCGGAGCGGGTCGAAAGACAACATCTCGGAGGCCGACACAGTTCGCGAACGCATTGAGAAGATGGTTGACGCCGGGAGTTTCATAGAGTCCGGCCCTATGGTCGGGGCGGCTGAGTTTGATGAGAAGGGAAACCTCATCGAATTCTCCCCAGGCGGCTACGTGATGGGGCTTGGCGAAATCGACGGTCGGCCCGTTGCCATCGGCGGCGACGACTTCACAATCTCAGGCGGCAGCCCTCACAATGTTCACAAAGTGCCGGCGGACTTCGTTCAGCCCCTGGCCGTGCAGTACGGCATACCTTACGTTCAGCTAATCGAAGGCGTTGGCCACAGCTCGAAATCCGATGAGGCGTCGGGGCATATGGGTTTGCCTAACGGGGGCATGTGGTGGCGCAATATCGAGGTTCTCCGGCAGGTGCCGTGCGCGGCCGGGATTATGGGAGCCGTTGCCGGATGGCCCGCGGCCCATGCCCTCCTGTCTCACTTTACCGTGATGGTAAAAGGCCAGTCGCAAATTTTCCCATCCGGCCCTCCGGTGGTGCGGCGTGCCATTGGCGAGCAACTTGACAAAGAGGAACTGGGCGGGCACATGATGCACGTTCACGAGAGCGGTCAGGTGGACAACGAGGCCGAAGACGAAGAGGACGCTTTCAATCAGATCAAGAAATTCATCTCATTCCTGCCCAACACCACCAACGACGTCGCTCCCAGAGTGGAGACCGGAGACCCGCCTGACCGCAGGGCCGAGGGGCTTTTGAATATCATCCCTACCAACAGAAAACGCAGCTATGACCCACGTAAGCTCATCGAGATGGTGGTGGACAATGGCGATTTCTTCGAGATGCGACGACACTGGGCAGGCGCGATAATCACCGGTTTTGCGCGTCTCGATGGCTACAGCGTCGGCATTATCGGCAGCGATCCGACCAAGATGGCCGGCGCCATGGACGGCGACGCCGCCGACAAATACGAGCATTTTGTTGACCTCTGCGACGCCTTCAATCTGCCTGTGGTAATATTCCTGGACATGCCCGGATTCATGCTTGGCTCCCACGCAGAACGCAAGGCCACAATGAGGCGGGGCGTTGGGGCGCTTATTGCCAGCGCAGAGGCGAAGGTGCCAAAGGTGGAGTTCAACGTCCGAAAGTCATATGGCGTTGCGGCAGACGCGCCCAATAGCCTGGGGCATCCCAACGGATTGAACCTCAGATTTGGCTGGCCCGCCGGAGAGTGGGGTGGCATCCCCATCGAGGGTGGTGTTGCCGCAGCCTACAGGCGTGAGATCGAAAACGCGCCAGACCCGGACGCCCATAGAGAGATGATTGAGAACAGATTGCTAAAGATGAGGTCTCCGTTCAGAGCCGCCCACAAGGGCGATGTCGTGGACCTGATCGACCCCAGAGACACTCGGCGCCTTGCCTGCACCTTCGTAAAACTTGCCCAACCGATGCTGGCAAAGCTCGCCCAGAGAGAAAAGCGCGTCGTGCGCCCTTAAGAGTTTCGTTTATTAATGCCGAATCCAACTAAAAATCGCGAGCGGCAGGCAGATGACCTGCCGCTCAGTGGCCTTGAAGTAGTCGAAGTCGCCCAGGGAGTCGCCGGCCCCTTTTGCGGGAGGTTGCTGGCCGCCCTGGGCGCAAACGTCATCAAGGTCGAACGGCCCCCTAAAGGAGACTGGTCGAGAAAGATCGCCCCCTTCCTTTCTGACGATAACCACCCAGAATCCAGCGCCCTTTACCTGTACAACAATACGGGCAAAAAGAGCGTGTTGATTGATTGGGAGACCGAATCCGGAATAGACACCCTCACCTCCCTGGTCTCCAAAGCCGATGTCCTCATTGAGGACTGGGACGTGAACTACCGCGAGAGCGCCGGACTATCCACCGAAAAATTCAATTCCGAGAACCCTGGACTTGTTGAAATCTGCGTTACTCCCTTTGGACTGTCTGGGCCGTATGCGAGATGGAAGTCCACTCCCATCGTCCAACTGGCCCTGGGTGGCTATCTATCCATCATGGGCTACCCATCGAAAGAGCCTCTTATGCTCCCCGGACACCAGCCGGATTATCTGGCTGGATTGAACGCCCACAACGCCGTTCAAATAGCCCTCTTTGAACGAGACATAGACGGCCTGGGGCAATTCGTTGAAGTGACCATGCTGGAAACTCTGACCAACCTGCACCAGATCGCCTTGGAGATGGATGGCGCGGTCAGGGTGCGGAACGGACACAGACAATCATCGCTTTCAAGGCGAGGATTCCCGCCGGGCGTTTCAACGCTGCCAGCCGATGATGGGTATGTGACTTTCGGTGGGGGCAGCGTCGCAATTTGGGAACAGCTATGCCTGATGCTAGGTCGCCGAGACTTGAGCGAGAATTTAGATTTAGATAATCTTGATGAAATTGCCGAGTTGAGAGGCGAAGTGGATGAAATAATGACGGAGTGGATGAAAGGCAGAACCAGAGAGGAAGTTTTTCTGGACGCTTCTAGAAACTGGATGCTGCCGGTCGCGCCAATTATGGAACTCCACGAAGTGCTTGCAGATCCACAATTCAACCAAAGAGGGTTATTTCAGGATATTCACCATCCCGTCGCCGGGACGGCCAAGTACCCGACGCTTCCATTCGTCACATCAGACCCACTGCAAGAATTCAAACGAGCGCCCCTGCTAGGAGAACACACCGAAGAAATACTTGGCCGATGAACGGAAAAAAGAGCACAACCATCCGATCCAGCGGAGCGCTCAAAGGCGTTCGAGTAATCGATCTTACCAGGGTCTGGGCGGGGCCTCTAGGCACAAGGATTCTCGGAGATTTCGGGGCCGAAGTCATAAAGGTCAGCGATCCCCGACTCCCTGCTGACAGAATGGGCGGTCTTTACGGGAAACTGAACCGCAACAAGTCTAGCCTGGGCCTGCGTCTGGATACGGAGGTCGGACGGCGAATCTTCCTGGAGCTTGTGACCATATCAGACGTTGTGATTGAGAATTTCCGTCCCAGGGTCATGCC
>Ga0208113_1000796_pt1 | contig 15430 bp, 14 predicted proteins | sample Knorr_S7_td_NADW_FD_185598 | JGI IMG/M metagenome (GOLD analysis project Ga0208113, IMG submission 185598) | Marine microbial communities from Southern Atlantic Ocean transect - Knorr_S7_td_NADW_ad_2505m_LV_A (SPAdes) (version 2) | ecosystem: Environmental > Aquatic > Marine > Oceanic | place...
CGCCCATTAGGCCGCCACCTAATACTGCCGCTTTAGCGATTGCTGGTGCATCATCATTGCGCCACTCTTTTTTCATTTCAGTGGTTGCAAAGAAAATACCGCGCAATGCTTTTGACTCATCGCTCATTACCAGCGTGGCAAAGCCTTCAGCTTCAGTTTTGTATGCTTTTAATTGATCAAGCTCAACACTTGCACGCACCGCTTTAATAATGGCTAAAGGTGCTGGGTAGTGACCGCCTGTTTTCTTCAGCACGTTTTCTTGTGCTTTTTTGAAAATAATATTGCGACCAAATGGGTTTGACTCAAGTAATTGGCTTAAACGGTCTAGCTTTGGTTTAGTGACCTTCGCCTTACCTTTCAGAGCAAACTCTTTAGCAACGTCAAGTAATACACTGTGTGGTACACAGTCATTTACTAAGCCTGTTTTCTTCGCTTGCTTAGCACGTACTTGCTTACCTGTAAGCATCCACTCAAGTGCTTTTTGTAGACCAACTAATTTAGGTAAGCGCTGAGTACCGCCACCACCAGGTAATAAGCCTAACTGTACTTCTGGCAAACCAAGCTTAGTGATATCGCTGTCAGAACACACGCGATAATCACAAGCTAAAGCAAACTCTAATCCACCCCCTAATGCCGCACCATGAATGGCACTTACCGTTGGGAAAGGCAGTTGTTTCATATCAAAAAATGCTTGCTGGCACATTTCGCTCAACGCCAATGCATCTTCACGGCTATTTGCACTATCAAGCATTTTAATATCAGCACCAGCGATAAAGTTATCGCTTTTGCCACTAATAAATACCATGCCTTTTACTGCTTGCGCTTGTGCGTCTTTAAGTAAGGTTTTTAAATCTTCTGCAAAACTACTGCGCAGGGTGTTCATTTTCTCACCCGGCACATCAATGGTTACAACGGCTACGCCGTCATCAGCCACTGATAAACTAAATACTGAATCTGTCATTACGCACTCTCCAATACAAAGGCTGCGCCTAAGCCACCCGCTGCACACGCAGTCGTAAGCGCTAAGCCGCCACCGCGACGATTAAGTTCATGTAAGCTTTGCGTGATCAGGCGCGCACCTGTTGCCGCAAATGGGTGACCGTATGCAAGTGAGCCACCTAAAACATTGAACTTGTCCATGTTAATTTCGCCGATCGCCTTGCTGCGACCTAGCTTTTCTTGTGCAAATTTATCTGACGCAAACATCTTCATGTTAGCAAGTGTTTGCGCTGCAAATGCTTCGTGCATTTCGATTAAATCTAAATCAGCTAGTGTGATACCTGCTCTATCTAAGGCAATTGGCGTTGAGTGCGCCGGACCCATTAGCATATCTTCATGTACACCAATTGCTGAAAAAGCAAAGCTACGCACATAACCTAAAATGTTGTAACCCAATGCTTTAGCTTTACTCTCACTCATCATTAATACCGCTGCTGCACCATCTGTTAATGGCGTTGCGTTAGCTGCAGTCACTGAACCATGTTGACGGTCAAATACTGGTTTTAACTTCGCGTAGCCTTCAACTGTTGAGTTATGACGAATGTTATTATCTTGCTCAATAAAGCTCTTATAAGGCGCAACATGGGCAGTCATCACTTCGTCTTTCAGTTTACCATCTGCCCACGCTTGGCTTGCAAGGGTATGAGAACGATGTGCTAAAGCATCTTGATCTTCGCGGCTAATGTTATGCGTTTTCGCCATTTGCTCTGCTGTTTGACCCATAGATAAACCAGTAGAGTACTCAGCGACCGCTGGCGGAACAGGAAGTAAATCTTTTAAACGTAGTTTAGAGAAAATCTTTAAACGCTGGCCAAGCGTACGTGCTTTGTTTAAATCAACAAGGCTACCCGCTAATTTTTTGCTAACACCAATGGGTAATACAGACGATGAGTCAGCACCACCAGCGATACCTACTTGCACTGAGCCTGCCATAATTGACTCGGCTACGTTAGCAATGGCTTGGAAACTTGTCGCACACGCACGCGATACAGAATAAGCATCAACAGAAACAGGCATACCCGTACCTAATACAATTTCACGGGCAATATTTGGCGCTTCTGGCATTTGCACTACTTGGCCAAATACAAGTTGGTCAATTTCAGATTTATCGAAGTTAAGTCGCTCAAGCATTTCGTTGACAACTAACTTACCCATATCAAGGGCTGGTACATGATGGAATGCTGTGGCTTGCTTTGCGAATGGCGTTCGCAGGCCGCTAACGATAGCGATACGATCGCCTTTTGCTGTTTTAAGTATATTTTGCTCAGACATTTATGCTCTCCCGCTGACAGGTCTGACCTGTTTGTTTTTCCTGATTCTAAAACAACCCGTGTACGAATGCCAATAGTAAGTTTTCAACCATAGGCTTTTTTCGGCCTATTTACAAAAAAACACCGAATTTATATGGTAGGCTAAAAATCCTTAAAAAATAACGAACTATTTGAGGATTTTCTGTCTAACACTTGTGTTATAACTTTTGAATCCTTATAACTTGTTGATGGCGCCCCATCACGGTACCGCGAAAAGAATTTATCGGCACTGAATGTAACGTATTGGCGCATAACAAAAACAATTTTTGACTCACGCTTTTAGGACAGTCTTTTTATTATGGCAGTTAACGCATTTTCACAATTAAAATCATACCTAGACACGCAAATTATCGGCCAACCACAATTAACTCAAGCACTGTTAATCGCGATTTTGGCAGACGGCCATTTATTAGTAGAAGGCCCTCCGGGTCTTGCTAAGACACGTGCAGTGAATGCCTTAGCAAAAGGCGTTGAAGGCAGCTTTCAACGTGTGCAATTTACCCCAGACTTATTACCTGCAGATGTCACAGGTACCGATATTTATCGCCAGCAAACCAGTGAGTTCGTATTTGAAAAAGGCCCGTTATTTCATAACCTAATTTTGGCAGATGAAATAAACCGTGCCCCTGCTAAAGTGCAATCAGCTCTTCTTGAAGCCATGGCTGAACGCCAAGTAACGGTGGGTAAAAACACCTATCCACTGTCTGATCTCTTTATGGTTATGGCAACCCAAAACCCGCTAGAACAAGAAGGCACTTACCCACTACCAGAAGCTCAGCTTGATCGTTTCTTATTGCATTTGAGCATTGATTACCCGGGTGCTGAACACGAATTAGATATCCTACGTCTAACCCGTGGCGAGGCTATTTCTGACAAGCAAGCTACGACACAGCAAATTAGTCAAAGTGAGCTATTTGCTGCCCGTAAAGCGATATTAGGTTTGTATTTAGCTGAGCCGCTTGAGAAATACCTAGTACAGTTAATTGTTGCCACTCGTGAAGCTGCAGAGCTTGATGAGCAACTTGGTCGCTGGATTGAATATGGCGCAAGCCCACGTGCAACGATTGCCCTTGATAAGTGTGCCCGCGCGCATGCTTGGCTAGAAGGTCGTGACTTTGTTGCGCCTGATGATATTCAAGCTGTGCTGCACAATGTATTGCGTCACCGTATTATCTTAAGTTACGAAGCACAGGCCGATGGTATCAGTAAAGACGATGTGATCAGCCGTATTTTAGAATTGGTGGCAGTACCATAAGCTATGTCGAGCCAATTTGATCCAGCGGCGTGGTTAGCAGCGAGTCATAGTCAAGGCGTCAATTTATCACTCAAAGAGTTGATGTATTACAAAGCCAAAGCTCGTTTGCTAGAACTTGCGCCCAAAGTAAAAATCAAAAACAGCTTAGCTGGGCAATACCTTGCGCCCCATAAAGGCCGCGGTATGGAGTTTGCCGAGGTGCGTCATTACCAAGCCGGTGATGACATACGCTCTATCGACTGGCGTGTTACTGCACGCACTGGCGAAACCCACACTAAGCTGTTTCAAGAAGAAAAAGAGCGCCCTGTTTTTGTCTTTACCGACTTCTCTAACTCGATGCTATTTGGCTCAAAGTTACTGTTAAAATCGGTGCAAGCAGCGCATATCAGCGCATTGGTTGCTTGGTCAGCGTGCCAACGAGGTGATCGCATCGGTGGTCTGGTGTTTAATCAGCAAGGTCATCACGAATTAAAACCCACCTCACGAGAAAAAGCCGTGTTAAAGCTTTGTCACAACTTATGTGATATTCACAGTCAAGCACTGGCTAATATCGACCAAACAGCCTCCAGCTTATTCAGCGAAAACCTTAAACGCCTTAATCATTTAGCAAAACCAGGAAGCTTGGTTTATATCGTCTCCGATTTTAGTGCGCTTGATGAAGCAAGCTTCAAACAGCTTGAAATACTCAGCAGACACTGTGAATTGATTGGTTGCCATATTAGCGATCCGTTCGAGCACCAGCTACCTGCTTTTAAACAAACTGTGACCGTGTCGGCGAATGGCCAAGAGCTTGCGTTACCGTTAATGGATAAGCAATTTCGCGAGCGCTTTGCTAAGTCTGCCGAAGAGTCGTTTTCTAATAGATTAAAGCGCTTACAAAAATCTGGGCTTAGTTTAATTTCATTCAGTGCAGCCACTCCACTTGAGCTGCAATTAGTGAGAAAGTAACAATGCAAAAAAATCCGCTAGATGGCTTACATGATGTCATTGCACCGACCGAGGTTGCATGGTGGCCACTTGCTCCAATTTGGTGGCTGATCATCGCCTTAGTTGGTTCGTTATTAATTATCGGCTTAGTGCTTTTATATAAAAACCAGCAGTTTAAAAAAGCCAAAAAACAAGCCATTAAATTAAGCAAAACCCTCAGCGATGAGGATACGCAAGAGCTGCACATTATTTTAAAACGCTTAACTCGCCATTATTACAACAGCCAACTTGCCTCTCAGCCTTTGGCTAAATGGTCAGAAAGTTTATCTAAGCTCAGTGGCGACAACTTTAGTTATGATGAACTAATGCCGCTTTATCAACAGCATAGTAATAATGCTGAGCTTGGGGCTAAATTGCGCAGTGCTATCAGCAACTTTAAACTCAAGGAGCCAATTAATGTTTGAGTTTAGTTGGCCATGGTGTTTTGTACTTTTACCACTGCCCTGGTTATTGAGCCGCTTCATGCCCTTAAAACAACAAGGGCAGTTACGTTTACGTATTCCTGGCTTTGCTAAGCTCGGCTTAAATAATCAAGCAGTACAACAACATAGCCGCAAAGTTTCGTTTCTCGAATGGGCTGTTTGGGCCTCTTTGGTTGTCGCTATTGCAAACCCAACTTGGCTTGATGAACCGATCACGCTGCCTAATGAAGGACGTGATATTATGCTTGCGGTGGACTTATCTGGTTCGATGACAGAGCAAGATATGGAGTATCGAAATAATCAATATGTAGATAGGCTCACTATGGTAAAAGCTGTACTCAGTGATTTTATCGAGCAGCGTCAAGGTGATCGCCTTGGTCTTATCTTATTTGGGGATACCGCATTTTTACAAACGCCCCTTACCCGTGATGTTAAAACGGTGAGCCAAATGCTCAGCGAAGCGCAGATTGGCCTAGTAGGTAGAGCAACAGCCATCGGTGATGCGTTAGGTTTATCCGTAAAACGTTTTGCTAATAAAGATGAAAGTAACCGTATCGTAGTGCTATTAACCGATGGTCAAAACACCGCCGGTAACCTTGACCCAGAAGATGCGCTACTGTTAGCCCGCGAAGAAGGCATTAAAGTGTATACCATTGGGGTTGGCTCAGATAGTAAACGTGGCTTTAGCCTGTTTAATATGGGTGGTATGAGTGGTGGTAACTTGGATGAAACTTTACTAAAACGCATTGCCGAGCAAACTGGCGGCTTATACTTTAGAGCAAAAGATGTGGCTGGTTTGCAGCAAATTTACCAAGAGCTCGATAAACTTGAGCCTATCAGTAGTGATGAGCAAACGTTCCGCCCACAAATTTCATTGTTTTATATTCCACTGCTTGTCGCACTTGGATTTATCGGTTTAGCAATGCTAGTCAATTTTATTCGCCAATTTAAGCAGGAGAGCTAGTATGGATTTTGAATTTATTCGCCCTGCCCTACTTTGGTTATTAATCCCCGCGCTGATTATTTTTAGTGTGCTGTTGGTACGCAACAAAAAAAGCGCCCCAGCTGATTTAATTGCGCCCCACTTGGCGCAGTTTGTAATGAGCGACAATCATAAAAAACAAAGCCAACCGCTTTGGCTAGTTGCTGTATTTACTCTGTTAGCTATCGTGTTTACAGCAGGTCCAAGCTTTGAAAAGAAACAAGTCCCGGTGTTTCAAGCAAAGAATGCGCGGGTCATTGTGATGGACATGTCGTACTCCATGTTCAGTACCGACATAGCACCAAGCCGGTTAGTTCAAGCTCGCTTTAAAGCACTTGATATGATTGAGCTTTTCAAAGAAGGTGATACGGCATTGGTCGCTTATGCAGGCTCTGCATTCACAATTTCGCCGCTAACCAATGACGCCAGCACCTTGGCTAACCTTATCCCAAGTCTAAGCCCTGATATCATGCCGAGCAAAGGTTCAAATGTTATTGAAGGCCTAGAAAAAGCCGACGATTTACTAAAACAAGCGGGCTATTTAGATGGTGATATTATTTTAGTCACCGATGGGGTTGATAGCTTAGATCAAGAAGATATTAGCCGCTTTACTGCTCAGTCTAATTATCGCTTAAATGTCTATGGCGTCGGCACAGAGCAAGGGGCGCCGATTAAGTTACCAGAAGGTGGCTTTTTAAAAGATATGCAAGGGCAGATTGTGATTCCGACGCTAAATATCAGCCGCTTAAGTGCGCTTGCACGTAATAGCGGTGGCAAATTTGCACTGTATCAAACCAGTAATCAGGATATTCAAACATTTGCCCCCACTGCTAATGCAGAAGTACTCAAAGATGAGAAACAAAGCCAAGCATTATGGCGAGTTGATGCCGGTATTTACGGCCTGATTATTTTATTGCCGTTAGCGTTATTTTTAATTCGCCGTAGCAGCCTAGTACTTGGCTTTTTGTTTGTTATGCTCCTACCTCAGCAACAAGTATACGCCGCTGAATTACCAGAGGTATTTAAAAACCAAGACCAACGCGCTCTTGATGCCTACCAGCAAAATCAATTTGAACAAGCCGCCCAAGCACAAAACACGCAACTTAAAGGCGCCGCCCTTTACCAGCAAGGTAATTACCAAGCTGCCATGGATGCGTTTAGTGAAGATAAATCTGCGACGGGTTTTTACAACTACGGTAATGCCCTTGCCAAGGCGGGTGAGCTAGAACAAGCTATAGAAGCGTATAAGCAAGCCCAACAGCTTAAAAATGACTTCACTGAGGCAAAAGAAAACCAAGCCCTCGTTGAACAGTTATTGCAGCAGCAAGAGCAACAACAACAGCAACAGCAACAAGATCAACAGCAAAACAATGATCAACAAAACTCTGATGGTCAGCAAGATAACCAGCAAAAGCAACAGGGTGAAAACTCCCAGCAAGGCGAAAACTCTGAGCAAAGTGAGCAGCAAGATGGCCAACAACCGTCTGAGCAAGGTGAGCAATCAGATCAAAAAGGTGAACAAAGCGAGTCTGAAAGTGACCAGCAAAACAAACCTGAAATGCAATCTGAAAAAGACACGTCGTCACAATCAGGTGAACAACAGCCAGAGCAAGCTCCCGAGCAACAAGATGCCCAGCCACAGCCTTCGCAAAGTGATGAACAAGCTAAACAGCAAGCAGAGCAACAAGCCATGCAGGCACAAGCTGCTGAACTGACTAATGAAGAGAAAGAGAAAGCTCAGCAACTTAACCAGCTGCTGCGCAAAGTTCCCGATGATCCTGCGATCTTATTAAGAAATAAAATGCAATTAGAAGCACAAAAACGAAACTATCAACGTCGTCCACGAGGAGCCAAAAAATCATGGTAATGCGATTATTATGTTGTTTATTGCTAATCGCGGCAGCGCCGCTTTGGGCTGCCACCCAGTTACAGGCAAGTGTTGATAAAAACCCTGTCCTTGCTGGTGAGTTTTTTGTTTTAACCATCTCAGCAGACGACTCGATTAACAGCGAGCAACCTGACACTTCCGTGTTATTAAAAGACTTTGTTGTAGGGCCAACCAGTGTCAGCTCTCGCACCAATATCATTAATGGTGAAATCAGTAAGCAAACCAACTGGTCTGTAAAGCTGATGACCCGTAAAGAAGGCACTTATACCATCCCTGCCTTTACTGTTGCCGGTGTTAGTTCAAAACCCATTGAGCTAACGGTGGCTAAACGCAGCCAAACCTCTGAACAAAATAAAGAAGCCTTCATTAAAACCAGCATCAAGCCAACTAGCTTATACGTGCAAGAAGCCGGTGTTTATACGGTTAAATTGTATTTAGACAACAACAAAGAATTGCTGGATGGCAACTTAACTACACCAGAAATGGAAAACGCTGAGTTAACACCGATTAACAAGCAGTCTGAAGAATATGAGTTAATTGATGGTAAACGCTATCTAGTGATCACCCGTGAGTACTTAGTACAGCCACAAAAAAGTGGCGTGAATACTATCACGGCTCCTGTGTTCAATGGCCGTATTCGTCAAAACTACCGTCAAATGGCTGTCTCAGCGATGGGCGAAGATGTTGATGTGGAAATTAAACCAATTCCAGATAACTACACAGGCGCTTGGTTACCGAGTGAGTTGGTCAATCTTGATGAGCAATGGCAGCCAAAAGATGACACTGTTGAAGTTGGCACCCCTATCACTCGCACCATTACTTTGACTGCGTTAGGTGTGACAAAAGAGCAACTTCCAGATCTCGATATGCCACAGGTGCAAGGCTTTAGAAGCTACCCTGATGCGAAAGAAAATAACCACTTAGTACGTGATGGTCGTGTTATTTCTCAGCAAACAGCTTCTTATGCTTTGTTACCGCAAACACCGGGTACTTACACATTGCCTGAAATAAAGCTGCCTTGGTTTAATACTAAAATCAATCGTATTAGCTATGCCACCATTCCAGCACGTACATTAACCGTTGTGCCAAGTACAAATCCACTTACTCCCACAGCCCCTGCCATCACTGCCCCGCAAAACAATAGTTCAAGCATGGTGAGTGAAGGTCCTGCGGATGTACAAACCGTTACGCAAGTCACTACGCCTTTATGGCTTATTATCGTGGCAATTGTCGGCTATGGACTTTGGTTAATCACCTTAGTGCTTTACATTAAAAAGCGCCCTCAACAATCGACCTCGGAAGCATTACCTACGAGCGTGTCGTCGGCGTCATTAAATGAGCTCAAGCAGTTAGCAAAACAAAATAATTGCTCAGCGTTTTATAATGCCTTAAGTCGTTATGCTAAGCAGCAAACAGGTAAAAATGCTGCGGCCATCGAGTGTTTGCAAGCATCACTCAAAAATACACAACTTAATGATGAAATTGCTAAATTACGCACTAAACTTTATAGTTCAGCAGAAGAACATGTTGATTTAAGTTTAACCGTCAACTTGCTAAGCCAAGCAACAAAGCACGCTAAATCGACAAGTAATGACACTGAATTAAAAAATCTTTACGATTAATAACTAATCTAATAGATTGAATATAAACGGCTAATCTTGAATTAGCCGTTTTTTTAAGAAAAAAATAATAATTTCAGAAAGTTTTTTTCTGATAGGCAGGTCTTAGTTACTATGACAGAAAAACAAAAGCGATATGAAGCGCTGGTTCATGTCTACCACAGTGAGCTTTTTCGCTTTGCATATTGGTTGTGTCGTGATCAGAACATTGCTGAAGACTTAGTGCAGGAAACCTTCCTGAGGGCTTGGCGTGCCCTCGATTCACTGCAAGATCAACAAGCGGTAAAACCTTGGCTGTTGACGATTTTACGCCGTGAAAATGCACGCCGCTTTGAACGTAAACAATTTGATTACGCCGATGTTGAAAACGACACCCTTGTAGATGAACAAAGTACAACTCTTGATGCTGAAATGGAACAAACAGTGATTCAACGACAAATTGGAAAGTTATCTGAAGAGTATCGAGAGCCCTTGCTGCTGCAAGTGGTAATGGGTTGCTCTGGCGATGAAATCGCCCAGATCCTCGATTTAAATAAAAATACTGTCATGACACGACTTTTCCGTGCCAGAAACCAGCTTAAAGAGGCTTTAAGCAGTGATGATGACCAACTTAGAGGAGCATCAAATTAATGGATGAACTCGAGTTTCGCCGCCGCATCCTCGCCGAGCCAAGCACTATTGATAAGGAACTTGAAGCGTTTGCCGAGCAGGACACAGATAAACAGGCGTTTATTGATGATGTACGTGCCTTTGACGATGAACTTAGCAAGGCACTTAACATTCCTGTGCCTGAAAATTTAGCGAAGCGAATTATTGATAATACCTATGCTGCTGAAGATGCGCCTTCAGAGCAGCCGCTAGACACCATTATAGAGGCTAAGTCGCGCTTTGCCTTTAATCGCCTGTATTTAGCCGCTGCAGCGTCGTTTTTAGTGGCAATTAGTGTGTTCTTTGTTACTAACAAACAACATACGTTATACAGTGTCGGTGAGCATGCTTTTGCGCACCTTTACCATGAGATTGGCTCGCTGGATAAACATGAAGCAATAGACCTTGCCTATGTGAACGAAAAGTTTGCCACCATTGGCGGGCACTTAGATGAGCTACCGGGTAAAGTAACTTATTTAATGTTTTGTGACTTTCAAGGCAAAAAAGGTCTGCACTTGGTGTTTGAGTCTGATTTTGGCCCGATGACGGTATTCATTGTGCCTTCTGACGAACAACCATTTGGCACCGGCTCTGACGATTTCAATGATGAACGTTTCGCGGGTCACATCAACCGCGGTGAGCGAGCGGATACTATCTTAATAGCGAGTATTGGCGCTCCGCTTGATAGCTACAACAGTATGATCAATGATGCCATTCGCTGGCTGCATTAATAGCAACCCGTAATAATACAGGCATAAAAAAACCGCAGTCACTGCGGTTTTTTTATCGCTATAAAGCAGGTTACTTACAAACGTCTGCTACTGCATTTGCAAAGTAATCAATGTTTGCATCACTGATACCCGCTACGTTTACACGGCTAGAACCAACAATGTAGATTGAGTACTCTTTTTGTAAGCGTTCGATTTGCTCTTTATTAATACCTAGGAATGAGAACATACCATTTTGACGGTCAATAAATGAGAAGTCTTGGTCAATGCCTTTTGCTGCTAAGCTTTCTTTGATTAAAGTACGTAACCCATTAATACGGTTACGCATTTCATCAAGCTCGTCATGCCACATTTGCGTCAGCTCAGTGCTGCCTAAAATAGTGCTAACAATGTCAGCACCGTGTGCAGGCGGCATTGAGTAGATGCTACGTACAACGCTTAATAATACTGAGTTAGAGATATCAGCGGTTGCTGCATCTTTAGCAATGATTGAACATGCACCGATACGCTCACGGTATAAACCGAAATTCTTCGAACATGAAGAACAGATGATTAACTCATCAACCGCTGCTGCTAATTTACGTAGACCCGCTGCGTCTTCTTCAAGGCTTGAACCAAAACCTTGGTATGCAATATCAACAAGTGGTGTGAAACCAACTTCAACAGCAAGATCAGCAACTGTGCTCCATTGCTCAGCGTTTAAATCCATACCGCTTGGGTTATGACAACATGCGTGGAATAACACAACATCACCTTTAGGCACTTGCTTAAGGGTGTTAATCATGTCATCAAACAAAAGGTCTTTATTTTCGTAATCGTAGTAAGGGTATTCTTTTACTGTTAAGCCTGCCGCTTCAAATAAGCTAATGTGGTTTGCCCACGTTGGCGTTGTTACCCATACCGTCGCATCTTTGTTGCAACGCTTAATGAATTCAGCTGCAACACGAAGTGCACCTGTACCACCTGGTGCTTGTGCAGTGCGAACACGGTTTGCTAATAACGCAGGATGCTCACCCAGTAATAGGTTTTCCATTTTTTGACAGTAATCAAGGTTACCTGCCAAGCCAATGTACGATTTACTGGTTTCGTTTTCTAAACGAAACGCTTCCGCTTTTTTAACCGCTTTTAATACCGGCGTATTGCCTTGCTCATCCTTATAAACACCTACACCCAAATCGATTTTCTTTGGGTTTGTATCTTGTTTAAAGGCCGCCATTAGGCCAAGAATTGGATCTGTTGGTAATGGTTTTAATTCTGAGAACATTGACTATCTCTTTTTTATAGGGGTTGGCGTTGCCACTAGCTTAACATAAAAACCCAGCCTGATTACTAGTTAAATTAGACCAAGAGTTGAGGAATTTTAATACAACAAGCCACAAGTAATGCAAGGGTTTGCTGATCAAAGAAATCATTATTAAATGCTTCTGCATCTATAATACCTAAGCATTCATTTTTGTCTGACAACAGTGGTAAGCACGTCTCTGCTTTCACTTTAGGATCGCAGGTATAATACTCACCACCTTGTGCAAGGTAATCGGCTACGTTATTAATCACGCGGCCTTGCTTAGAAAGCGCAACTTGAACATTGTTACTGCCTTTAGCAAACGCTTCAGTAAGCGGGAATAAAGGACGACTCGGTGCACCGTGATAAACCAATTTTAGTAACTGACGACCTTCCTCTGTCTCTGTTGCTTGATAAATGCCGAACCAATCAACGTGAGTCTGAGCAACAACAAAATCGATAATTTGCTGAAGCTTCGCTAACTTTTCTGTATTCGTTGTATCAGCAGCAACATACTCGTTTAATTTGAATGGTTCATCTTGTAAGTAACCAAATAAGCTACATGCACCACCCTCGCCTAGCTCAGGAATTTGATACTCCCAACGCACTGCTGGTAAAGCTGACTCTGCAAGATAATGTTCAAGGTTTGATAATTGCTCAGCAACCAAATTTTCTGGTAATTCAAGCTGAGCTGTCGATAAGTAGTTAGAAATCATTTAGCCATCCAAACATCTATAATGCCAGAATGATAACATGCGATTTTAGTGTGAGCTAGTACTGCTTGCTGTTAATTGATAATAAATTTCGACTTGGTTGCCTGCACTATTGAAGGTCACTTTTGAAGCTACTTCCCCAAGCAAACACAAGCCTCTACCATGCTCTCTTGCAAGGCTTTGTTGATTTGCCTGTTCTTTGCTAAAACCATTTCCTGAGTCGCAAACAGTAAAATATAAAGCAAGTTCTTCTGGGCAATAGCGAATATCAATAATAATTAAGGCATCGGTTAAATTTGCGAGTGCCTCTTCACGCTGCTGATAATAAATTAAAAAGCCATCTTCTTGATTTTTTATCTCTGAGTCGAGGCCTAACACCCCGTGGTCTAAGGCATTATTGTAGGCCTCTGAGAGTATCAAAAAGATATTAGCGCGATGTGCATTTAACCCTGCTACTTTGCTTATTACATCAACGACTTCCAGCACCGGATCGGTGCTTTTGATTTGCTTTGAATTTAAACTCAAAGAAAAATTAAAAGGTAATGCGGATAGCGGCTCTGATTTTTGCTCAGGCTCGCGCATTGGTAAGCAATTTAATAATACGAGGCTCAAGTCGTCTTGTTGTTTACTACCACGGGCAAATTTATTGACTCGTTCAAGTACTTGCTCAGTAGAAATAGCCGGTTTTGAAGCAAGCACCTTTTTAAAGCGATGCTCACCAAAGTACTCGTCATGTGGACTAGTCGTTTCAATAATACCATCGGTTGCCATAACAATACGGCATGTGTCTTCTACTTCAATATGAATAAGTGCACGTTCGAATTCATCTTCTTCTAAAATACCCAGTGCCATGTGTTGAGATTCAAGGGTACGAATAACTTCACCGCTTTGGTTGATGATATAGGTATCGGGTAAGCCCCCTAGCCATGCCGAGATACTTTTTCCGGTACTGCTAAGCTCGATGATGGTTGCAGCACAAAACATGTGGCCTGGTAATAACTTACCTAATACTGAATTGATTTCTGCGGCAATATCACTCACAGACATGCCCTTACTCACCATGGTATAAAATACTCTTGAAGCAGGGAGAGCTCCGACTGCAGCGGCTAAACCATGACCAGTAAAATCACCAAGCATGCAATATAAGCTACCTAATGGGCTTTGTGCGACCAAAAACATATCGCCATTAAACATAGCCGCAGGCGATAAATGAAAATCTAAATGCTTAGGAAAAGATTGTTGGTTCTCAAGAGCATTATTAAAAATATGTTCGACTATTTCATGTTCGCGTTCGACTTGATTTTGATGATATTCAAGTTGTAGATTTTGCTCTCTTGCCTTTTGGCTTAAATTTCTGATCCGGCTATGCGCTTTAATTTTCGCGTTAAGAATCACTTCTTGAAACGGCTTATGCAAAAAGTCATCACCACCAACCGCTAAACAACGCTCAAAGCTCGCTTCGTCTTCTAATGAGGTAATAAAAATAATCGGTAAGTAAACTTGGCTAAAGCGCTCTTTGATAATCGCTGCGGTTTCAAAGCCGTCCATCACAGGCATAATGACATCGAGTAACACAATATCAATGGTGTGTTCTTCGAGCAGATTTAAAGCAACAAGACCGTTCTCAGCGGTATAAACACGGTAGCCCTGCTGCTCTAACATCACGGTTAATAAGCGACGATTTAAGGCAAGATCGTCTACAACCAGAATATTAAGCATCAATCAATATCGAACTTTTTATCAAAACGTGAGATTTGCAGGATTTTTTTCAGTTGCGGTTGGCAGTTACTAATTTGAATTGTTTCAACCTTGCCTGTTAGGTTTTTTTTCATGTTCAGCAACATGCCTAACGCTGAGCTGTCCATGTAATCTGTTTCTCTAAGGTCTATAACCACTTTATCGATATTGTCGTTGAGATCGGCATACGCCTGACGAAAAGATTGCACCAAATTAAAATCAAATTTTCCTTTGATTTGTACAGTTAATATAGCGCCATCAGCAGAAGTGCTGCGCGTTAAACTCATAATAAACTCCTAATAAACAAATCTTTCCTGATACTTAACTAAATATAACCGCTTAAAACAAATAAGCCAAAAATTAAAACACTTAGGATGAAATTTGTTATCATTTAGCCAAGCTTCTATAACGAGATCTACCATGAGCGATAACAATCTAGTTTATTCAACTGCAACGGGTCGCATTGAGCAACCTAAAGAAAGTAAACCAAGCCAAGGTAAAGTTTTTAAAGACGGCTTTTTACGCATTGAACGTCAAACCAAAGGACGCAAAGGTAAGGGCGTGATGTTAGTTGTTGGTATCGACAGCGAGCAGCACGACTTAAAAAAATTAGCCAAAACCATTAAAAGTAAAATGGGCCAAGGTGGTGCAGTCAAAGAAGGTATCATCGAGGTTCAGGGTGATGACAGGGATAAGTTAAAAGCGATTCTCGAAGGGTTAAAATTTAAAGTAAAAATTGCAGGGGGCTAATCGCCCCCCCTTTTTAGTTCTTTAATTTTAAGCGCTCAAATAGCGCTGGCAGTTCATCTTCAGACACCGGTGGGCTGTAATAGAAACCCTGCACGATATAGCAATTATTG
>Ga0208113_1000799_pt1 | contig 15415 bp, 17 predicted proteins | sample Knorr_S7_td_NADW_FD_185598 | JGI IMG/M metagenome (GOLD analysis project Ga0208113, IMG submission 185598) | Marine microbial communities from Southern Atlantic Ocean transect - Knorr_S7_td_NADW_ad_2505m_LV_A (SPAdes) (version 2) | ecosystem: Environmental > Aquatic > Marine > Oceanic | place...
GAGAAGACCGGGAGCCGGTGCGCACCGAAAGAGAAGCCAAGTCCGTAAGCGCCGAATCGACCTTCGCCACCGACCTCACCGGCGAGGACACCCTCTACCCTCACCTTTCCCGCCTGGCCGGCCGGGTGGCCCAACACTTGGAGGGAAAACAATTGAAGGGAAAGACGGTGACGGTGAAGGCCCGGCTGGCCGATTTCACCACCTTCACCCGGCAGACAACCCTGCCCTACCCCACCGGGTCAGACGCGGTTATCCTAGAGACGGCTTGGCGGCTGTTTTCCCGGGAGCTTACGCCGGGTCGTTCCTTCCGGCTATTAGGCGTCGGCGTTTCCGGGTTTACTGAAGATGAAGAATTCCAGCTTCCGCTGTTTGGGGAGGAGCAACTGATCGGAGACGGCGCCACGGCCCAGTGATTCGAGAAACCTACCTGAACAAGTCTTTGTCGGGCGAACGCAACAAGGCTTCGTGGCTGGCATTTTCCATGGGCTCGTAGGGATAGCCCCTGATGATGGACACCGGGACGTTATCCACTTTTCCGGTTACTAGCTCGGCCATCGCCGCCAACTCGTCGGCCACGCAAATCACGGTGGTGTACATCATATTGCCGTGGGAGTCTTCCTGGCCGACATAGCTCAAACACGGGTTGAACCCGGCTACCCCAATGGCCACGTTCACCGCCGCCGCCCGCCAGGGCCGGCCAAAGGTGTCGGATATTATCACCGCCACGTCTACCCCCAAGCGGCTCTTGACGTCGTCCCGAACCCGGCGAGCCGAGGCGTCTGGGTCCACCGGCAGCAGAGCTATCGTGTTGGATCCGGGGATGTTGGAGGCGTCGATTCCGGCGTTGGCGCACTGAAATCCATGGTGGGTTTCACTGATGATGACGCCCCGGTCCATCCGCACGATTCGGGCGCTCTCCCGTAAAATCATCTCGGTATGCCTTGGGTCCCGGCGATGCCCTTCTGTGATTCGTATGGCCATTTCCGATGGCTCGATGCCTTCTAGACTTATAACCCGGCCCTCGGTCTTGGAGACTACCTTCTGTGTGACGACGAGCATGTCGCCCGCCTCGATGGGGGTGCCTTGCCGGTCAGCGGCGTCCATCATCTGTCCCGATAGGTCGTCTCCCGGTTGGACCTCTGGCATACCTTCTACGCCGATAACGCGGATCTCCGGTGGCATGGCTATCACCTCTACTGGGTTGGTTCCCAGTATAGCCCGCCGCCACCCCAAGTACCACGCCAGAATTTCCTATGGCGGCAAATGGCCTGTCTCGGCCTCCGGTGGTATCATTAAATACCAATCAGGCTAAAAGGACGTGAACGGTGACTGCATCGTCATCTGACTATAGGAAACGGGTCTACACCAAATTCGGCGACAAGGGCGACACCAGTCTGCTGTACGGCGGGCGAGTTTCCAAGAATAACCCCCATTCCGAAGCCTACGGAATCACCGACGAGGCTGTCTCCGCCATGGGATTGGCCCGGGCTTTGACCAACGACGAAAGGGTCAAGGATACGTTACGGGACCTGCAACGAGAGTTGTTCACCATCGCCGCCGAGTTGGCTACCGACCCGGAGAAGTACGAACTGTTCCAGGAGCACTTCTCGCCCGTCACCGTTGAAATGGTGGAGAACCTGGAGAGCACGATAGACTCTTTGGAGCAGGGCGTGGAAATGCCCAAGGTGTTCATACTGCCCGGCGGCTCTCCGGCATCGGCGGGCATCGACATGGCCCGGTGCATCATCCGGACGTCCGAACGCCGGGTGGTGGCGTTGAAGGAAGCAGGACTTCTAACCAACGACCTAATCATCGCCTACCTGAACCGGCTGGGTGACCTGCTATTCGTTCTGGCCCGCTACGAAGACCGGGAACTGCCCCTGGAACGGGCTACGGGCGACCGGAGCTAGCCGACATGTCCGGCTCCATCAAATTGGTGGTTATAGACTACCAATCAGGCAATCTGCGCAGCGTGGCTAAAGCCCTGGAATCCGTGGGAGTATCTCCTCTGGTAACGGGCAAAGCGGCCGAGATTGAGACCGCTGATGCCGTGGTGCTTCCGGGGGTTGGCTCGGGTCCCGCGGCGATGGACGCGTTGCGCCGGCGGGACTTGGTGGAACCTATTCGAGAATACGTGGCTTCCGGGCGGCCGTTTCTAGGTGTATGCCTGGGATTGCAGATCTTACTGGAGCGGACCGAAGAGGGCGACGCCGACTGCTTGGGCAGCATCGCCGGGCGCGTCAAGCGGCTGCCCGATGGGTTGAAGGTGCCCCACATGGGTTGGAACAGCGTGAGTTTCCAGCAAGAACATCCCGTCTTTCAGGGCATTCCCCAAGATAGCCATTTTTATTTTGTACACAGCTACTATGCCGCTCCGGAAGAAGATACTTGGGTGGCCGGGACCACCGACTACGGTGTTTCCTTCTGTAGCATCTATGCCAGAGACAACTTGGTTGCGACCCAATTCCACCCGGAAAAAAGCGGCCGCTTGGGCCTGCGAATCTACCAGAACTTCGTCAGCCTGGCCAGTCATTCTTCCGCGCTAAGCGCTCAGGGGTTCAGCACCCAAAATCCCTAACTAGCCCCCCTTTGTAAAGGGGGGTTGGGGGGGTTCCGGTAGCTGACAGCTAACAACTCCATGGAAGTAATCCCAGCCATCGACTTGAAATCGGGCCTCTGTGTCCGCCTCTATCAGGGCGACTACCAACAGGAGACGGTCTTTTCCGACGACCCTTTGTCGGTTGCTCTGGCTTGGCAAGAACAGGACGCTCCCAGGCTGCACTTGGTAGACCTGGACGGAGCTGCCGGTGGCGTCCCCGTCAATCTAGATGTAATCACCTCCATTATCCAAAACCTGACGATTCCGGTTCAAGTGGGAGGCGGTATCCGGGACATGGCGACGGCCGAATCTTTGCTCGCCGCCGGAGCTGCCCGGGTGGTCATCGGGACGGCGGCGGTGGAGGAACCTTCCTTAGTGGAGGTTCTTTGCCGCAAGCACGGCAGCCAGCGGGTAATCGTGTCGGTGGACGCGAAGGACGGCCTGGTGGCGATCAAGGGCTGGATGGAGCGAACCGAGGTCCGCGCCCAAGATTTGGTGGAGCAAATGTCTCAGCTGGGGGTACGGCGCATCCTTTACACGGATATCTCCCGGGACGGCACGCTAACGGAGCCGAACTTCCAGGCGAACGCGGATCTGGTCAGGACAACCGATATGGCGGTATTGGCTTCCGGTGGAATCGCGACGCTGGACCACATTCGACGATTGGTCGACACTGGGGCAGAAGGAGCAATCCTAGGGCGGGCTCTTTACACCGAAGCGATCGGTTTGCGGGAAGCGATTGAAGTTGGGAGCGGTCAGAACCTGTAAGAGTTTCTAGGATTCGCTTATTCGTCTTGTCCTCTCAATGTCATTCCGAACCCGCCGAAAGGCGGTGAGGAATCTCAAGTGTACACTAGGGAAGATCTGAGACTCTTCGCTTCGCTCAGAGTGACATTTTGGGCGGCGTAACTATTCCGGATTGGGAGCCGGGGGCTCAGATTTCTCTTCCCGGTTAATGAATCTTGCCGCCAACCGCTCCTCAGCCTTGGCAAACCAATCTTCCCGGAACACTTCCATCAGAATGAAGTCGTGGGACATGCGGCGCACCGGCCTTACCTGGGTAAAGCCGCATTTTTCGAAGCACCGCTGGGCCCGCTTGTTCCACTCCAGGGTATGTAGATAGACGCGTTCTAGCATTTTTTCGTTGAAACAGTGGTCCAACAAGGTGGTAACGGCATCATAACCGTAGGCGTTGCTCCAGTAGTCCCGGTCGCCGATGACGATGCCCAGTTCGGCCTGCATCTTAACGCTGTCCAGGTCGTAGTACATGCAGTTGCCGATGAACTTGCCGTCCAAAGTCTCGGTAGCGAAGTGATGAGAGCCGGGTGTGGGATACCTCATTTGGTCTTGGGCCAGCTTCAAGAACCGGTCGTAGCTCATAGTGAGAGGGAAAGCCGCGTCCAGGCTGGCCAACTCGGGGTCGGACCGCCATATGTAGTCCTGCTCGGCGTCCTCGATCTGTTTGTCCCGCAAGATGATGCGGGCCCCCCGCAACTCGACCATGGTTAGGCCTTTCCGATGCGTTGGATTATCAGCTCATTCGCCTGCCGCATCACGGCTGTTTCGTTGGGATAAATCAGAATCTTCAAAGCCTCGTCCATGGGGAACCACCGGACAACGTCAAACTCCGGATCATGCAGGCTGGTGTCCCCTCCCACCGGCGCCATCAAGAAGAAGTGTACGGTCTTGTGATACCGGACGGCGTTCTCCCGGTCGGCAAACCAATAAGTGATACTTGAGATCGGCTCCTGCAACTCAACTTCCAGACCGGTCTCTTCCCGCACTTCTCGCAGGGCCGTTTCTTCCATGGTCTCGCCCGCATCGGGTGTGCCCTTAGCCAAGCTCCAACGGACATCTTCCGTGCGAACCTCGCCGTTGCTGTCTCCATGGCCGCTCCCGCCGTGCACGGCACTGGATGTTATCCAGTGACCACACAGTACGGTCTCGAGACGCCCTTCCCGTTGCCGGTACACGACACCCCCGGCCGAAACCAGGGTCTCCACCCGAGGCTTGCCTTTTTTCACCATTGATTTCTCTTCCCGAACGTCAACCCCCGGACCGAGACTGTTGAGTGTTCCACGGCGCTAGGTTGGTTGAATCGTAGATTACTATCTAGAACGCCTTAGGAGGCGCCGCCACCGATGGCCGGTACGAAATGAACTTCGCTATTTTCTCCGACTTTTTCCAGCAGGCCCATGCGTGCGACTTCGCCGTCGATGGCTACGGCCAGATTTGGTTTGATTCGGCCATCCTCGACAAGTTTGTCTTTTATCCCTGGAAACAGTTGGTCTAGCCGTTCAATGACCTGGCGAAGGTTCGCCGCTTCGCAGTCGAACTGTTTAACTCCGCCGGTAACCGGCTGGAGCATTGTAGGTATGAATACCGTGACCAAGGTGTTAGTTCCTCAAGTGAGCCGTCAGCGACGAGCTATCAGCCGGCAGAATTTTTCGGGAGCCGGGCGGTCAGCTCCCGTTTTGGCTCCACAATGCGTCGAGCACTTTGCCTGGGGTTATAGGCAAGCTTTGCATCCGCACGCCGGTGGCCTGGTAAACCGCGTTGGCAATCGCCGCCAAGGGCGGGACGATGGGAGTCTCGCCAACGCCGCGGACCCCATAAGGATGGCCGGGATTGGCCACCTCCACGATCACGGTGTCAATCATGGGCAGGTCCAGGCTGATAGGCATGCGGTAATCCAGGAAGCTGGAGTTGGTCATCTGACCCTGGCCGTTAAAGAAGTATTCTTCGTTCAAGGCCCACCCGATACCCTGGGCCGCACCTCCTTGCATCTGTCCTTCCACGTAGCTGGGATGAACTGCTTTCCCGCAATCCTGAATCGCCGTGTAGCGCAGTATGTCCACCTTGCCCGTGTCCTGGTCCACCTCCACATCTACAACGTGAACCGCGAATGAGTTGCCTTCCCCGGGCGGGTCGATGTTGCACTGGGCGGTAATGGAGCCGCCGGTGGTCAACGTTCGCCCGGCCAACTCCTTAAAAGTCATCCGCAATTCCGAGTCGGACTTGTGCTGTATCACGCCGTCAACGTATTCCACGTCCTCCACCGGCGCTTCCCAGATGGCCGCAGCCCGCTCCACCATGCGTTGTTTAATATCTTGTGAGGCATTGATGGTTGCCAAACCGGTGGCGAAGGTAGTCCGGCTCCCCCCGGTTATGAACGTGTAGCCAATGGAGTCGGTGTCGGCTATCGATGGTTTGATGTCTTCGTAAGCGATGCCCAACGCCTCGGCGGTCTGCTGAGCGATGGATGCCCTGGTGCCGCAAAGGTCAACGGACCCCATAACCACGCTGACAGTGCCGTCGGGATTGACTGTAAGGTTGCAACTGGAAACGAATCCACGGTTGAACCAGAAGCCGGAAGCCACACCCCGTCCTCTCAGCTTACCATTGGGTTGGAAGTCGACGGCCGTTTGATAATGGTCGTGGCTCCGGGCGGCTTCCAAACACTCGACCAGCCCGATGCGCCGGTAGACCGGACCTTCTATCCGCCGGGTACCCTCTTTAGATGCGTTCCTTAGCCGGAATTCAACCGGGTCTATCCCTAGTTTCTCGCAAAGTTCGTCCACCACCGACTCGACGGCGTAGGCCGCTTGAGGTGAGCCCGGAGCTCGGTAGGCCTGCGTTTTGGGTTTGTTCACCACAACGTCGTAGGCGTCCAGCAGGCCGTTTGGGTAATCGTAGCAAGCAAAAGCGCACATGGCCGCCGACATGGCCGGGGAACCGGGATAGGCGCCGGCGTCTAGGGCCAGTTCGGCCTGGCAGGCGGTGAGCTTGCCGTCCGTAGTGGCGCCCATCTTCACCTTCATCCACGACCCGGAGGCCGGGCCTGACGCCTCGAACACTTCGACCCTGTTCATGACCAGCTTTACCGGTTGTCCGCTCTTCTTGGACAACAGGGCGGCAAGAGGCTCCAAATAGATGGATATCTTGCCGCCAAAGCCGCCACCCATTTCCATGGGCGTGACTTTGATCTTAGACACGGGATGCCGCAACACATTAGCCAGACTGGACCGTACGGTGAATGCTCCCTGAGTGCTGCACCACACGTCCAATTGGCCGTCGGCGCTCCAGAATGCAGTTCCGTTATGGGGTTCGATGTAACCCTGGTGGACTGAAGCGGTCTGGAACTCGCGCTCCACTACAACGGCGGCTTCGTCGAAGCCTTGCGCCACGTCCCCTTTTTCGTAGCGGGCGTGGGCTGCCACGTTGCTAGCGGTTTGGGAGGTTTCCCCTAAGGAGGAGGTGTAAAGATCGTCATGGAGTAGAGTGGCCCCGTCGGCCATCGCCTCAACGACAGACATGACCGGCGGTAACTCCTCATATTCCACTTTTATAAGCTTGGCCGCTTCCTCAGCCACATGAGGGTTGGCGGCCGCCACGGCGGCCACCGGATGGCCTTTGAACAGGACTTTGCCGCCGGCCAGTACGTGATCACTGGCGAACTTCAAAGCCTGATAACCGGCGCCCAATTCCTCCTTGCTTAGGGAAGCGAAGGGCAGGTCTTGGGCCGTTATCACGGCCCTGACGCCGGGATAGGCTTCGGCCTGGCTGGTGTCGATGGATTTGATTCGGGCATGAGCATAGGGGCTGCGCAGAACTTTTCCATGCAACAGCCCCTTCAGCGTGATGTCCGGTCCGTACTGGGCCCGTCCGATGACTTTGTCTACCCCGTCGGGCCGGACCGGCCTCTTACCGATGTGAGTATACTCAACTTCGGACAGAACTATGTTGGCGACCACAGGTCCACCGCCTTACTTCATCTTTTCGCCGGCATCCAATACCGCTCGCACTATCTTGTCATACCCAGTGCATCGGCAGAGATTTCCCGCCAGCCAATGGCGGATCCGTCCTTCGTCGGCGCCGGGTTCCCCGTCCAACAGGCCTTTGGAGGCCACGATGAAACCAGGAGTGCATATGCCGCATTGGAGCGCGGCATTCTCCAGGAACGCCTGCTGTATCGGATGAAGTCCGTCGGCAGTGGCCAGTCCCTCAATGGTGGTTACTTCCCGGCCCTGGATCTCTACGCCCAACACTAGGCAAGAGTCGACGATGCGGCCGTCGAATATCACGGTGCACGCACCGCAGTTGCCGTCATTACATCCTTCCTTGGTGCCGGTCATGCCCAGCACGTCGCGGAGGACCTCCAACAGGCTTTGGCGCGGCTCGCAAAGGAAATTTACATCTTCACCGTTAATGGTTGCTTGTACGTGGGTAGGTCCGGGCATTTTTATCCCCCTCTGGCTCGTTCTACGGCAATGTTTAGCGTTCGGCGGGTCAACACGCCCACCAGGTGATTCCGCTGTCTGATTGTCCCGCGCATGTCGCTGATGGGTGTAGCGGCGGCGATAGCCTTTTCCGAGGCTTCCTGAATGGTTGCCTCCGATACGGGTTTACCGGCCAGACTTTCTCCAGCGTCTTTAGCGAATACGGGCGTCGGAGCTACCGATGCCAGGGAAATGCGGGCCGAGACGAAATTTTGGCCCGACGCGTCCAGCACTACTGAGGTACCTACTCCCGCAACCGCGATATCCATCTCGTTACGGGGAATGAACCTGAGATAGCTGGCCCCGGAATGGGCTACAGGCGTCGGGAAGTTGATGGACACCAACATCTCGCCGTCTTGCAAAACGTTCCGGCCGGGTCCGGTGCAAAAGTCTTCTGCCGCCACCTGACGGGACCCATTCGATCCGGCGATGTGCGCGACCCCGCCCAATGCGATGATCGGCGGTATGGAGTCGCCGCTGGGCGCGGCGTTACATAGATTGCCGCCCAGGGTGGCCCTGCCTTGAATCTGGATACCCCCGATCAAAGTCGCGGCGTCCATCAATCCCGGATAGGCCGTAGCGATGGCGTTATCCGCATAGATGCGATAGCAGGGCACTGCGGCCCCAATAACCAAACCATTTTGCGCCGAGTAGGACAACTCGTTCAGCTCGGGAATTTGCTTGGCATCCACAACCAGGTCGACGCTACGGCGTCCTCCCCTAAGTTGCACGAGTAAGTCGGTACCACCGGCGAGGAGCCTGGCGCGGTCCCCTTTCGAGGCCAGTAGTTCAACGGCCTCACTAACAGTTTTCGGTGTTGCAAAATCAATCCAATCCAATTTGCCACCTCCTAACGGGGATTATAGCATCACATAAGCGTGGATGCATCCGGGGTTATGTCTCCTGACCGGTAACGGTCAACCCGCGGCGGCTGTCCGTTCCGGCTCCGCCATATCCGTTCTTTCCAATTTCGGCGGCGGGGGCCGGGTGGAGAGCCCGAACAGCACGGCGCTGGCCACGTAGAGGGGTATGAAGATAACGAACACCAGATCGTAGCTGCCGTAATGGTCCTTGACCCAGCCGCTGAAGATCGGAGAGACAAACAATCCCACGTTGTGGAACATGCTCATAACCCCCATCAGGCTGGCAAACCTGCCCCGGCCAAAGTAGTCCCCTAACATGATCCAGTTCACTGAACTGACTCCCTCCACCACCGCGAGGGCCAGGATAAAAAACACGACGCCATATGTCCCATCCAAAATAAGCAGGGACAAAAGGGCTAACGCTCCGGTGTTCATGCCCACGAATAGGAGCAGCCGGGGCGACAGTTTCCCGCCGGCAACTCCCATGACGAACCGCAAAGGAATGGCCAGGAAGAACATTACCGAGACGTACAGGGCGGCGGTCTGGGCCGTTAATCCCTCGTCTTCCAGGATGGGAAACATGTGGATGATGATGGCGTTGGTCGCGGATACCCTGGTCACCACGCCGAAGAGCATGAACCAGAATGTCCGGGTGCGTAGGGCCTGGCGCACGGTGAACTCCACCGAGCCCTGTTGTGGCCTTGTCCTTCCCGTCCCCTCACCACTATCCGATGATCGGGACGCGGCGTCTCCATCGGGCCTTAGCCCCATGTCCTCTGGCTTGCTTCTTATCACCAGGGCAACCGGTATGGTGAGCAGGAAAATAAAGACCCCCATGACCCGCAGGGTTTCCCGCCAACCCAAGTGGCTGATACCCAGATTCAACAGAGGCACGACGATGGCTCCGCCTCCGGCGAAGGCGGTCATCAAAGTGGACATCGCCACGGCCTTGCGGCGAATGAACCATTGATTCACGGTAGCCATCAAGGTCTGGCCCAGGCCGGCCGTCTTGCCGGTGGAGACGACGAACACGAAAATCAGGACCAGCTGCAAGTAGCTGTTGGCCATGGAAAGCAACAGCAGCCCGATTCCGGCGATGAGCCCGCCCATTAAAATCAGAGGCCGGGAGCCGAACTTGTCCACCAGCCAGCCGACCGCCGGGCTGCCCATGCCTCCTTCCGCTCTGGCCAGACTGAACACCAGGGACATCTGGGCGTAGCCGATCCCCAAAGTTTGGCGAATAGGCTCGAAAAATATCGGGAAACCGCTGGAGATGGCGCCGTTGCCGAACATCCCTTGCATCGAGGCAACGGCGACCACCCACCAGCCATAAAAAGGGCGGCCTCGCCGCCCGGAAACTCTGGACTGATTGCTGACGCTCATTCAACCTCATGTTATCCGCGCCCTGAGAGGCGGTCAACCAACACTCGGGGAGCCAAGGTCGATGCCCGGAGTGATCTCCTTCACTAGGCCTTATGTCAATCCATGGCGTACAATTTAATCCTGACCGATCGATTCCAGCCGAGGGCGCCTAAATTTGCCCGCCTGCGAATATAACCGTCCTTGGGCTTTTCCAGAGGGAGCGATGTACTGAACCAATCGATACTCTTATTCTCATACGCATTCCATCCACGATTCATACCTAACACATATCGATCTGAGATAACATCATCTGGTGTTTATCTGGATACAATAAAAGGGAGAATGCCAATATGGTACAAACACAAACCCCCTATCGGGTAAAGGGGGTATTTCTGGAAACCTGTAACTGCGATGCCGGGTGCAATTGCAACTTCGGCGGTTTTCCGGACCACGGGTCATGCGAGGCTCTCATCGGAATCAGGGTGGACGAAGGAAATTTCGGCGATGTAGACCTGTCCGGCGTGAAGGTTGTATTGGCAGTAAAGTGGCCAAAGGCCATTCATGAGGGCAACGGAGCCGCTGCCGTTTTCATCGACGAGTCGGCTAGCGAAGAGCAAGTAGGCGGCATAGCGACGATCCTTACCGGGCAAGCCGGAGGGATGCCTTGGGAGTTGCTGGCCACCACGCTCACTTCTCTGGACGGCCCCCATCTAAAGCAGATTAAGATGGATGTAAACGGCCGCAACAGCGGGTTCAGCATCGATGGGATATTGGAGGCCAGACTAACCCCTCTGCTCAATCCGGTCACCGGTGAAGAGAATGAGGTTCACATAGTTTTTCCCGGAGGCGGACTGATCTGGGATGACGGCGACACCGCCACGACGTCTATCATGAAGGTCGAACATGGTGACATGAAATTCGACTATTCCGGCCAGAGCGCCTTCTTCGCCCCCGTCGAGTGGACCAACCAATAGGGTTCCCGAATAGAGCGAACTGAGTGTATGCTATGGGAGGCCGTACTCAAGTACGGCCTCTTCTCTTTGAACGCCATCAGAAACGTAGGTCAATCTCCCCATGCAGACTCCTACAGCCATCGAAGCAGTACTGAAGCGCGACCGGGCCGTGGTGGTTGTTGGCGTGGCTGGGGTAACTGCCCTGGCCTGGGCCTACATGGTTTACCTGGCCCAGTCCAGTGGCGACATGGGCTCGGGCATGGCCATGGCCCAACTCCAAAGCTGGTCCGCCGCCGATTTCGGGTTCATGTTCCTGATGTGGTGGGTCATGATGATTGGGATGATGGTGCCCACTGCCGCGCCTATGATCCTCTTGTTCGCCACGGTGAACCGGCGCCGGCGGGAACAGCAGGGACCTTGCGTTCCCACGGCGGTGTTCCTCTCGGGATATTTATTAGTTTGGGGTGGATTTGCCGGCGCGGCTACCGTGGGCAATTGGGCTTTGCACGTTAATTCCTTGCTGTCGTCCATGATGGGCGAAAGCACCAGCGCTTACCTGGGAGGCGGCCTTCTGATCGCGGCGGGTTTGTTCCAATGGAGCCGGCTCAAATATGTCTGCCTTACCCACTGCCGGTCTCCGCTTTCTTTCCTGATGAGCGACTGGAGGGAGGGAGTACGGGGCGCTCTTAGAATGGGTTTGAAACACGGGATCTACTGCGTGGGGTGTTGCTGGGTGTTGATGGGGTTACTGTTCGTCCTGGGAGTGATGAACCTGCTGTGGATCGCCGCCCTGGCCGCTTTCGTGCTTTTGGAGAAAGTAGTCCCGGCGGGCCAGCGGCTCAGTAAAGCGACGGGTCTGCTTTTGGTTGGATGGGGGGTTGTGGTGGCGGCCCGGCTTTTGGGGTAGGGCATTACGTTAGCGGAATTGTGCGACGTTTCCTACCCACGGTTGTCTTTCCGGCGGTGAGCCGGTATCCAGTGGCGCGTCAACTGGATCCCGGCCTTCGCCGGGATGACTGAACGGGATTCAACCGACTTACGAGCGACTAGATTAGGATAGCTCCGACAAAAGCTTCCCAAGCAGCTCCACCATCGGCCGATTTCCAGTTTCCTGCTCCACAATTCCTTGGATGGAAGATAGGTCCAACACGGCTTCCTGTTCGCCGGCCGCCTCTTCCACTTGGTTTAGGACTTTTCGCCAGGGTTGACTTTCCGCGGGTCTGGAGGGGTCGGGGTCTCCCTCAATCAGTTGAAGAATGTGGACCGACTTGGCGTCCCTCTGAGTGAACATTGCCAATGAGGGGAGCGAGTCGGCGCTCAGGCCGAACTCCGGCAACAAAGACCTGGTGGCGCCGGACACACCGTGCTGTCCGAAGATGACCAGGTGCTGGAAGCTGCCGCCATGCTCCTCAAAACTGGTCCGGAACGCCCGGAAAACGTCGTGGGCGTCCCGGTCTTCACCGGATACAAGGAACACCGCGTAAACCGGAAATGCGCCAGGCGTTTCTGAGATCAGGTCGTTATGCCACCGGGACAGCTTGTCTAGGTCGTGAGTGTCGGCGTGACTTTGGGTCATTTCAGTTGGGCGCTCAGCCCCCTCCTCCGCTGTCGAATTGGACCAAAATTCCGTCCGGGTCGTAGACGAATATGCTACTCACGCCCCCTTGGGAGTTGGTGAAGGAGTCCATGGGACCGGCCAGTTGAACCCCTTTGGATTCCAGTTCAGCCGCCAGGGCTTTGACGTCCCCCACCGTGAAGGAGATATGGCTGATGCCAACTTGGTCTAACTTGATGGGATCTCCGTCCGGACTGTCGCCAGGATGGCTGGTTAAGACCAAGGACGGTATGGTGTGACCTTCACCGTAACGGACGTGGACGGTCCGCCGGGTTTGGCGCGGATGTTTATAGATGTGGGGAAGCCCGCCGGTCGTAGTGTCCTGAACTTCGTCAAAGGTTACCCGCATTCCCAAGATGTCCCGGTAAAATGCCAGCGACTTTTCCAGGTCGCGTACGCAGACGGCGATGTGGGATACCCCGGTTGCATCCATGATTTGTCCTCCCTTCGGAATTCTGAGGCCTAGGCTAGGCCGTTTGGAGAGATAAATCCTAAGCCTCGGTTGAGACATTGTCAAAGACGCAATATGTCCGTGACAAACTTAGGATCAGCTTCCGGAAACGAATGGTTTAAGCGCGGCGTAGATGACGTCGTTGATAGGGGTGGGTAACCCGGTGGATTGTCCTGCCCGCACCACCGCTCCGTTCAGGGCTTCCAACTCCAGAGGCCGCTCCGCCATGATATCGGCGTGCATGGATGCGTGCATCTGGTCCAGGGAGCCCTCTATGTAATCCACGGTGTTCTGGACGATATCGGGGTCCAAGTCTACTCCGGAAGCCCGGCCCACCTCTTCGATCTCGGTCATACAATCCAAGATCACCTGCCGCCACTCCGGCCGGGGCATCAACTGGGCCATGGTTTCGCGAGACAGCGCGGTAACTCCGGCCATCGTAGCGATAAACAGGAATTTGGTCCAAAGGGTCCGCTGGATATTATTGGACAGTTGGGCTGGAATTCCAGCTTTGGTGAGCGTTTCCGATATCAATTCTCCCCGTGGCGAATCGACACCATCCGGCTCCCCAAAGACAATTTCCACCACCTCACCCGTTTGTTTAACTACCCCGGGACGTTCGAGACTGCCTTCGATATACGCGGCGCCGGGCATCACTCTTCCGGCGCCCAAGAATTGGGCGGCTTCTTCATAACTGTCGATGCCGTTCTGCAAACAGAGGACCGTGGTTTCCTCACCGACCATGGGGCGCATGGCCGGGACGGCCTCTTGGTTGTGATAGGTTTTGACGGTAAGCAAGACCAGGTCCATTGGTCCGGCTTGCCGAGGGTCGTCGGTAGCCTCACATTGGACGGTAAACTCACCATAGTCCGTAACTATCTGGAGGCCGTTGCTCCGAATGGCTTCCAGATGAGCTCCCCGAGCAATCAACGTGACTTCGTTCCCACCCAGGGATAGCATCCCGCCGAAGTATCCGCCGATGCTGCCGGCGCCCATTATCGCTATGCGCATGACTCACGTGACTCCTAAACTCTGTCGGCGGCTTCGCCCACGTTCCTCAAAATACCCCTAGACTCCCGGAGATGCAACCAAGGAAGTGAACCGGACACTAGTCTTGACGGTATATGGATTTGTCCTTATTCTCTAGAGAACGCCGACGAACCATACTTCAGACTACAGATTCAAGGAGCAACCATGACCCAGCAAGCGCCACCGCCGATAACGCCGCCTTTGCCCCAGCCGGAGTCCGACTTCTACTGGGAGAAGTGCAAGGAGCACGAGCTTTGGCTCCGTCACTGCAAGGCGTGCGACAGTACGTACTTTTATCCTAGGGACATTTGCCCCGGCTGTTTCTCCCGGGACACCGACTGGATCCAAAGCAGCGGGCGAGGAACCTTGCACGCCTTCGCCATCGTTCACCGGGCCCCGGTTCCGGCTTTTCGAGGTAAGGAACCGTTCGTGACGGCCATCGTGGAGTTGGAAGGTGGGGCCAGGATGCCGACCAACATAGTGGACGTGGAGGCCGATCCGGAACACATCAAAATCGGCATGGCTCTACAGGTGACCTTCGACGACTTGGACGACAAGATTAGCCTGCCCAAGTTCCGACCGGCCTAGTGTCTTCCGTCTATAGGTCCAGTGATGAATAAGACTCTGGATGGCAAAGTAGCCATCGTTACCGGCGGCAGCCGTGGGATCGGCCGGGCCATGTGCCTTGGACTGGCCGCCGCGGGTGCCCAAGTGGTGGTTGCGGCCCGAACCGAGGAAGATGCCTCGGCGGGCACCCAATTTGAGCAATATGGTTCCGGCACAATCGTCGATACCTCCGCTCAGATCAACGACCTGGGCGGAATAGCCCTCCCGGTTCGGTGCGATGTCACCCAAGCCGATGACCTCCGTCATCTGGTTGAGGCTGCCATCGAACGATTCGGACGCATCGACGTCGTGATTTCCAACGCCGGCGTCGACTGTGAATCGCCCGTTGCGGACTTAGACGTGGACCTCCTTGACCGATGCCTGGCGGTGAACGTACGTGGCCCGTTCCTTCTGTGTAAGTTCGCGTTGCCGGCCATGATGGCCCAGGGCGACGGCGGCTCCATCTTTTGCGTTACGTCGGGGTCGGCCAACGCCTACCGTGTCGGCCGGATAGGTTATTCCATGAGTAAAGCTGCCCTGGAGCGAACGTTCCTCAACCTGGCGGAGGAAGTTCGTCCTAACAACATAGCGGTCAACGTGTTGGGTCCCGGCCGGGTTGACACCTGGATGAACCGCAACGGCGACTGGCCGGGCACCG
>Ga0208113_1000800_pt1 | contig 15414 bp, 16 predicted proteins | sample Knorr_S7_td_NADW_FD_185598 | JGI IMG/M metagenome (GOLD analysis project Ga0208113, IMG submission 185598) | Marine microbial communities from Southern Atlantic Ocean transect - Knorr_S7_td_NADW_ad_2505m_LV_A (SPAdes) (version 2) | ecosystem: Environmental > Aquatic > Marine > Oceanic | place...
TCAGTATGGTGCGTTCATGAAAGTACTGGATTCCATCTGGGAAATATCGGTTGACAACTTCAGATGGCAGGCATAGGGTGCGACAATCCCAGGGTGGTGCGTTGATCAAAGCGCTGGGTTCCATCTGGGGAATTCCGGCTGAGTCAGAGTTCAGGCAGGCTATGATTGGGCATGTAAACACACTGCCGAAAAATCTCCACATCATCAAGACTGGCACCACTAGGGAGTGGATTCTGGTGTCAGATACGATCTTCTCCTCTTATTCGACATCACTTATTGAGTCTGCGGTCGCTTGCAAACCGTCCTTCATGTTGGCTCCGGTCGAATTCCCAGATTATCTGAACGCAGACTGGCATTCGATGATTCCACATGTAGCGACATATGAGGCGTTCCGAGACGCCGCATTCGACGCAGTTAGAGCGCCACTCCGCAACGAATTGGGTGAATGGGCGGAACGCGAAATGATGAGCGTCGGTGATCCAATATCCAACCTGGTTGACTTGCTCGCTGGCGCAAGCGGCGGAGAGGTCCGACCAGTTGTGACTATCACAGGGGAAGAAATCGCATTCGCGAGTCCAGAACCTCTGAAACCGTCCATCGTCAGGGGGGTTGTCTCAAAGGGCAGACGCACTCTCGCTGGAGTCTACCGTAGTAATGGGAACCCAGCCCGATCGCAAGGACGACTACTTCACCGCTTCCGACGTCGATGTCCGCGTTTCGCGCTGGCAGTCAGTGATGAATTAGGCGCATTCCCATCACTGGATGGTCGACGCCTGAGTTTGTGGCCTTGTGGAAACGCCTTAGGACCTCAGGAGATGCACCGTTCGGCAGGTGAGAGTATCGTCATACATACTATGCCAACGAACCCTGGACGATTCTAGCGATGCCGAAGAAACATGTTGACGTTTTACTGTTCGTTGAGCATGTCGCGAGAGAGTTGGATGTGGCGTGCGCTGTAAAATACTTGGCCTGCGCCCGTTACAACCTGAATGTTGAAATCGCCTCGACGGTTTTCGATATCGATCGGACCCTCAAGATATTCAAACCTGAAATCGTGGCAGTGCCATACTGTATTGGCATAATCTCATCGCCAATTGATCAGTTGCTTCGGGAATGGCCTGATGCGGTGTACGTAAATCTGGCATATGAGCAACTTTTCCGCGAGCACCAGTTGGCGGCAAAAGCGCCGAAGGACGACCTGGCACGGTCACACTTGCTTTACGTGTCCTGGGGAAAATTCAACTCTGACTTCCTGATAACCAACGGCGTTGATAGTCGGAATATTGCCGATATCGGCAATCCGGTTTACGCGCTCTACCGAGGAGCGAACTCACATTATTTCGAGTCCCGTGCTACACTTGCGAAGAGGTTTGGCCTGGACGACGCAAAACGCTGGGTGTTCATCCCAGAGAACTACGGAGCGGCATTCGGGACTGATCGCACCGTCCGCAGCCCTGCGGCCGGCGGAGGCAAGATTGCCAGTGAAGTTCGGGAATTTGCGTTGCGATCTTTCAACGAGGCAGCTTGTTGGTGGTCAAAACTAGCGGAGAGTCAAGAAATCGAATTAATTGTTAGACCACGCCCAGCCACCGCATTATCCAATTTCACGCAAGCGTTGCGTGAAGTTGCCGGAACCATCCCCGAAAGACTCCGGGTCATTAAGGACGGCACGATTCGGGAATGGATACTCGCCAGCGATGCGGTTTTCTCATCTTATTCGACTTCACTGATCGAAGGCGCCATCGCAGGCAAACCAGTGCACATGCTGGCCCCTGTCGCGTTTCCGATTCACCTGAATACCGAATGGCATTCGATGGTTCCCTCGGTGACAACATTTGAACAATTCGCCGGATCAGCGATCGACTCAAGGGCGCAGTTAGCGGGCGCCGAACTGGGAACGTGGGCTGAAAACGTGATGATGGCTAAAGAGGACGCGATTCTAGGATTGACGAAGTATTTGTCGTCGATCCGGACTGGCGATACACACATTCCGCAGAAAGTTCCTTCAGAAATGATACGTGGATTCGATCACAACAATAATGGCGTTCAGCGACCGTCAGGTGGGTTGGCGGGCCAAGTTCGAGGGATCGCTGCCAGAGTGTATCAAACGGTCAGGGGCAGTGGACCCAGCGACCACGAGTCAGATAAATTCAGTGACGAAGATGTTCACGAGCGCGTCACGCGCTGGTCAGAAGTTTTGGGTTGAGGACTCGAATATGACGACGTGCCACACGCCACTTGCGGTTTGTGGTGATCGACAGGACCTGGAATGAGGACCTGGGCTTTGCCTCTGCTTCAGTGTGTGCTGTGTCATTCGGCTTTGGATTACGAGCAATTCTCTGGAGATGATGAGGTCCTTCCAGACGGCCTGCTTAGTTGTGCTGGAGACTCCTGTTCAGCCTGGTATCCTGAAGTTGGCGGGGTGCCGCGTATCTTGCCCCATGAGTTGATCGAGGGTACGATAACCGACTTCATTGGCAAGTACTCAAGTCGGCTGGACCGCCGCTCCGACGTTCAGATCGCCAGCCCTGGTGCCGCCGACGAGTTGAAGAATCTCAAGAAGCACACCCAGACAAACTTCGGATTCGAATGGGACGAATACGATCGATTCGGCTGGGATGACGAAGTATTTACGATGGCCAATGAAGAGGCCGTTTTTGGATACAAGTCGATGTTGACTGAACGTGAAGTGGATGGAAAGTTGGTCCTAGACGCTGGATGCGGAAACGGACGATACAGCCGATGGGCCTCTGAGTACGGCGCGCGCGTAATCGGCGTGGACATCAGCGACGCCGTGGATTCCGCAGCCCGAAATACTCATGAAAATCTGAACGTGCAGATTATCCAGGGCGACATATTTGCCCTACCCTTCCACGAGCACACATTCGACACGGTGTTCAGCATCGGGGTCTTGATGCATACTGGAGATGCGAAACGAGCCGCAGGCGGCCTTTCAGGACTTCCCCGTCCAGGCGGGTCCCTCACTGTGCATTTGTATGGCAAAGGCAACCCATTCTACGAGATGATCGACGCTGCGATCAGGAAGCGAACCACCCGAATGCCCGTCGATGGCCTGTCAAGGTTCACTAGGCGGATGTGGAGATTATCCAGATTCCTTCAATCGGTCAGACTTCGCGGCCAGGCGCAAAGATTCATGAAGCTGGACGCTCACCCTCACTGCATATTCGACTGGTACGCAGCTCCTGTCGCTACCCATCACACGTACCCAGAGGTGGAATCGTGGTTCTCCGCCAAAAACTTGGAGGTCCAGGCGACCAACCGGCTGAAGAATGTATCGAAGATCCGCGAGACCTGGAGGTCTTGGCTGGGCGGAGCGCCTACGGTGACCGTAAAATGGAAGAAAATGGAAAATGTGCGGAATAACCGGGCTTTGGGATAGAACGGGGACCGGCGATGCTTCGGCGGTGATCGCCATGCGCGATGCATTGAGCCACCGCGGCCCGGACGACGCTGGCGTAGAAACTTGGCCCGAACACGGCGTTGGGTTGGGACACACCAGACTAGCGATTCTCGACCTTTCCCCCATGGGGCATCAACCCATGTATAGTCACGATTCGAGCCTGTGCATTACATACAACGGAGAGGTATACAATTTTAAGGAGATTCGGCGAGAGTTGGAGCAATTGGGCTACAAATTCAGGTCCGAATCTGACACCGAGGTTCTGCTGCAAGCCTACCAGGAATGGGGCGAGGCTTCGGCATGCCGTTTCCGAGGGATGTTCGCATACGCTATCTGGGATACCTATCGCCGCCAAATGGTTTTGTTCAGGGATCGAGTGGGGATCAAGCCTCTGTACTATTACTGGGATGGCAGGACGTTCGCTTTCGCCTCTGAGATCAAGGCGATTCTGGCCCTACAAGCCGTGAACCGAGAGCCTGATGTCGGCGCGATGTCAGATTACCTCACCTACCTCTACATTCCTGCTCCGAAATCTGCTTACAAATTCATCAAGAAGTTACTTCCGGGCCACACATTGTCATTGCCACACGATCAGGGTTCTCCTATCCTTCGACGCTACTGGCGACTAGAGCCTTCGGAATCCGGCATCCAGAATCGAACCGATGCCATCCATGCGGTTCGGGACGAACTGAAATCCGCCGTTCAAGCCCATTTGGTCAGCGACGTGCCGGTTGGAGTGCTTCTCAGTGGTGGAATCGATTCCAGCACGGTCACTGCTGTCATGAGCGATCAACTATCGGACCCAGTTCATTCGTTCTCAGTCGGTTTTAACAGCCAACTTCACGATGAAACAGAATATGCCAGAGAGGTCGCCGAGATGTTCGGCGCTTCTCATACTGAAAAGATTGTGGATGGCGACATTGCGGAAGACATTCTTGATCAGACGGTCAGGATGTACGATGAACCATATGCAGACTCATCGGCTATCCCGACTCATCAAGTGAGCGCCCTCGTTCGCAGCCAGGGAGTCAAGGTCGTGCTATCTGGCGATGGAGGAGACGAGGTATTTGGAGGCTATGCCCGGTACCGAACATGGCTGAATCGACGATTAATAGATCGGACGCCTCTCAGTCTACGACGGACGATTCTCAGATCGGGAATGGTATCAGATTCGTTGTTGGGACGGTCGATAAGGCAGGCCCGTCTGGACCCACTCCAGAGATACGCCAGTTATGTAGAGCTTTTTACGAGGGACGAAAAGTCCCGGATTATCAGCCCCGATGTATCAGGCCAGGCTGAAGATGACCCTTATTGGTATTTCAGACAACACTGGAGGCCCGACCTAGACTCGGTTACCCGACTTCAGTATCTGGATTTTAACACCTACCTCCCCGATGATATTCTGACCAAAGTTGACCGTGCCAGCATGGCGGTCGCTTTGGAGGTGAGACCACCGTTATTAGATCACATGCTAATCGAAAAAGTTTTCTCGATTCCTTCGCGGCTCCGTTGGTCAGCGACGAACCAAAAAGGGCTGCTCAAGGATGCCGCTCGCCAGTGGCTGCCAGATTCAATCTTGAACCGGCCCAAAAGGGGGTTCAGCTCTCCTATCGCTAATTGGCTCGGACCGAATAAGGACTGGGCCTTTGACTACATCGCACATGGCGAGGCACGGAAATCCGGATTGCTAGGCCCCGGCTCAGTGACTATCGACCCAATGGACGGAGCCTGGGGGCCGAAGATTTGGGCGCTTCTTGTATTGGAAACATGGATGCGACGGCAGAGTTCAGTGACACCGGTAGACCCACGAATCTAACGTGCGAATCGGATACGTCTCAGACTCGTTCATCCCTTCGGGCGCGGCCAACTCGATGCACGTTATGAAGATGGGACAAGCATTGGCCCAAGAAGGTCACCAGGTCAGGCTGACAGCGAAAAAGTCATGGGGGGCGATGGCGCCCGACAAAGGCTATCTGATGTCACACTACGGCTTGGAGAGACTGTTCCCCATAAGATTGATTCCCTATCACCGACTGACTAAGGGACTCGACTACGATATTCGATCCGTTCTATGGGCCAAGCGTCCCGGGTGCGACATGATCTACACTCGCAGCATCCGGGCCGCATTATTTGCCACAGCCATCGGACATAACACGATATTTGAAGCCCACAACGTGCCAGCCGGTTCCTTGGGCGCCTGGTATTTTCGTCGAATTTTGAACAACGGCAACTTATCAAAAGTCGTTACCATCACCCACGCGCTTAAGAAACTTCTCCTGGAGAACTTTTCCGATGTGTTGTACGACGACCGAGTGATCGTCGCGCCGGACGGCGTGGACCTGGAACGGTTTTCAAATCGACCAACTAAAGCGGAAGCACGGCTGGCGCTGAATTTGGACCCGCAGGATTTCGTCGCTGGATACGTCGGTCACCTGTACCCTGGACGCGGCGTGGAGCAAATATTGGACATCGCGAAACGATCTCACGACATTGTTTTTCTGTTTGTCGGAGGCACTCCCCAGGATATTGCGAACCGTAAACGGCAGGCTGCAGAAATGGCCTTAGACAACGTGCGGATTGTCGGATTCGTTGCCAACTCAGAACTACCGACATTCTATGCTGCCTGCGACGTACTGCTCATGCCATATCAGCGCGAGGTCGCGGTCAGTGGAGGTGGCAACACAGCCAATTCCATGAGTCCCATGAAGATGTTTGAGTACATGGCCACCGGGCGTATGATAATAGCCAGTGACCTGCCGGTTCTGCGGGAGATCCTCGACGATACGAACGCTGTCCTATGCGACCCTGACGACATCCCAGCGTGGCGAAATGCTCTTCAGCGGGCGAAAATTGATGCCGAATGGAGTCTGAGTTTAGCCGTGAACGCTAGCGCCAAGGTGGAGAATTTTACGTGGAAGCGCAGGGTCCAAAACATATTTCATGATTTCACACCCGCAAACTGATTTGTGCCGGAGTTAAAGACGGTCAAGATCATGATGAACAAAATCCTTCCCAAGTTTAGTATCGTGACTCCGTCATACCAAGGCGGCCGGATTCTTGAAAGCGCGATGCAATCTGTTATTGACCAGAAATACCCTAATCTGGAGTACATCGTTATCGACGCCGGCAGCACCGATGGGTCATTGGACATTATTCGCAAATACGAACATGATCTGGCGTATTGGACTTAAGCGCCTTTATGCTTGGTTCGGAGTGGCTGAATAGCGCTATGAGGCTAAATGGGAGCCCTTTGGATGGCAATTGACAACATCAGGGAGTGATCGTACAGTTGTGCCATCTCCGTATGGTTCGTTAATGAAAGTACTGGATTCCATCTGGGAAATATCGGGCCAAATCAACCGCAGATATGATCAAGGAAAGTTACTAGAAGCCGTTGGAGGGATGAGGGCGCTGTGCCCCGCACAAAGAAGCACTATCAATAACATTGGACTTTGGACGATATATCAGGACAGTGAATTGATAACAGCGCTGAATTCCAACTGGGAAATTCCGGTTACCTCGAATAACGCTGACATTGGAGGAACCGGAAATTTACAGGCTTAGACAGCTGAACCTGCCGGCAATCTCTACTCAGTGGCAACTGGTCGCCGTCATCATGCTTATAGCCTTGGCTCCCCAGGCTTACAAGCTGATCATGCCGCCTGTGGAGTTGACTAACGGATTCATCTCCGATGACACGTTTTACTACCTCAAAACCGCTCGAAATATCAGCGCCGGGTTGGGATCGACCTTCGATACGATAAATCCCACCAACGGGTACCACCCCCTGTGGATGCTGGTTCTTTCCGTGCTGGCGATGATCCCTCACAGCATACTCGGCTTTTATTATGTTGCTCTCGGCGCGAATCTGTTACTGGTAGCTGCAGTCTCGCTGTTGGTCTTCATAATGTTCAAAGATTACTTGGGGGTATTTCTGACAGGGTTTCTGCTTGTGTTGATGAATGGGGCCTATGTTAGCGCTCAGGCCTTGTTTTCTGGCAAAGAGACTGCTCTATATATTTTGTTGTTACTCCTGAGCATCCAGGTCCTGAGTAATATCAGTTTTGCCGATAGAAGAAAGCTGTTGGCGCTGAGCGCGTTATTTGGTCTAACGTTTCTCGCGCGCACAGAATTCGCGCTATTTGCTCCAACGTTCGCGCTGTACGTTGGATATAAATTGGCAACAGATAACTCATTAAAGCTCAAAGAGTTTGTGGCTGGATTACCATATCTAACAATTCCATTTTTCGTAATCGTTACGCCATATTTGGCTTGGAATCGTACGCAGTTCGGCAGCTTCCAGCAGCTTAGCGGGCTGATAAAAAGCAGAGAGCCGTCCGACACGCTGGAGTCGGTGAGCAACTTCGTCCACACTCTGAAAGTGTTTGGGCACACTGTCTACGGCGCCATAGAGATGAGGCCCACGTTTGCTGGTGTGTTCATGTTGGCTGTTGTCGTCCTGTTCGGTTACGTGTGGGTCAGAGGTAGAGGACGCTTGGGTTTCTTCGCCGATAGGAGGATCGTCCTGTTGTCGTTGTTCGCCCTCACGGTGTTTGCTTACTATTTTGTTGAATTTGGCACTCTGCGCCTTCGTTCTTGGCATTTGGCCGTTGTGTACATCACCGCCCAGATTTTGTTCGTGCATGCCATCAGATACACGTTTCTCCACTTCTACAGACGAGTTCCCATCGATTGGCCCCCGTCAGTGGACCTCCGCAACCCAAGACAAGCGACACTGCGTCTCGTGGGCAGTTCCCTGAGCGCAGCCCGCAAAGCACCTTGGATTGCCGTGATATTACTTCTGGTTCTGGCGATGGCAGCCAATCACTGGGTGAAGACGCCTTATTATAGATTTGCTCATCGGAATTCTCATATTCATTATGTCGCTCCGAAGCCGTATCAGCATTTTGTCTCTGAATGGATACGAGACAACGTTCCTGATGAGGCAACGGTCGGGCTGGACGACGCAGGATACGTCGGATACTTCTCAGATAAGAAGATCGTGAACCTCGACGGACTGGCAAATGGACGTGAGTTCTACTGGGAATACCTTGAGAGAGGGAGGGGTGTAGACCAGTACATCATAGACAAAAAGATCGATTACGTGACCGATTACTATTTTGGAGAACCTAGTCTGCCTCAATCTCCGCTGCTTGGTCCCAAGCTTGAGTTAGTCTACAACGTGGGGAGATCGGACATCGTCCGCCAGGGAATTGAAACATTCGTGGACTGGTACGTCTGGAAGGTCCACCATGATCGGTGATTAACTTTGAGAGGGTTTCAGGTTGGACTTTGGACAAAGTGAACGTCATGGCCTCGATGAGCAATACCAACTACTACAAGACAGGCTTGTGCATCCTAAAGACGGCCCCTTAGGAGGTCCGATCTACAAGGACGGCAACCAGGATGCCATTGACTCCATCGAGGAGAACGGCTGTGTTGACATCCCCGAAGGCTTAGGCGTCGCGAGCGACTGCGACTTCATCACCGCCAGCCAGATCGGCTCCCAGGTCATCGAGTAACGTTCAGGATTCGGGGCCGAAATTTATCGAAACCTGCGTGAATTCGAGTTGCCTGTACTTCTTGCCGCCTGGAACACGATCGAATGGCCCATATCTGACGCTTCGGCTTTGAAACCTGTCTAGGATATTCAATCTTGAACTGGCGTATCCACATTAATAATAACAGCCGTTACAGCCGAGAAAACATTTGGGAGGAATTCGACTCGGTTTTCTATACCGCGGCTTATCAATTGGTTCACTCTATTTTTGAATGCTGCACTCGTATCTGGGCTAATGACACTTGGATGTCTGTCAGGTTAAATTTGGGCTTAGAATGAGGTATCCAGTCTGATTCTCAAGTCCGCTAAGATTGACTCTCTGAACCCTCACAAAAGTCGTCGGGAATGCACTTAACTAATGATGATGTCATCGTCCCCTTATGGTATGTCTGGGTGCTGCACGATTGAGCGGTGACACGCCGCTCTCCGTCTGCTGCAAAACGCTCAGAACTAATCGTAAAACATACGACTCGAGGCAGTCCCACGCTTGATGGTCGTAGGCGACCTAGAAGCGGTCGATCAGGAGAACGAGTTGCAATTGTGACGTCAGACAGAGTTTGACAACATTAACGGGCGGTCATATAGTCGGTGACGTCGCAGAATGTGGTGGTTACGAGACCACTGGGTTCATCTGGGAAATATCGGATAGAAGGGGATCATATGGTTCACACTATCTCAGGGCGGTGTATTTATGAAATCAATAGAACCTGTCTGGGAAATGTCTCTTAATATGTCCTTGGATCGAACGCCATTTTTAGGAGTTCCAACAGTTGAATGACCCATTGAGCAATTTTGCGACGATAATGGATGTGGATGGCCGATTGCTGGCTAGGCAAGGTTACTACATAGACAACTACCTATTTCTCACTGATATATCTGGACAGCAAATGCTAGATATCGGAGGTGGAAACGGTTTTTTGGGTTTGTACAATCTGATCGTCAGGGGTATCTCCTCTATATCGATCGTAGACTCATATGACTCGCATGGAGGCAAAGGAGGGCATGAGTCGGCTTATGACCACCTGATGGGGATAATTCAACGACACAAAATCAAGAACATTGATGTTATCAAAAGCGACATTCGCGACGTGAAGTTGTCATCTGGAAAATACGATTCCGTGTATGCAAGGAACGCGTTTCACCACATATTCACACACGGTCGTACGAAAGATTCGGATATCGTCGAGTTCATGCAGTCGATTCGCGAGTCGCTGGTTCCTGGCGGATCGCTGATAATTGGGGAGTCGTCTAGAAATCAAGTGTGGAGGTTCATCCCACCAATCCGCAAGCGTATGGCTAACGGTCGCTGGATTCAAAATCTCATCGCGCCTGGGCGTTGGAGACGCTGTGCCACATCAGCCGGATTCAAGACTGTCGATCTACGGTGGTATACGCCGTACCGACTCAGATGGCTGAAACCCATATTATCGAATCAGGTAGCTAACGCGTTCATGACCGGATCCTACATCCTGGAGTTACGGCAGTAACTGGTTTGCAATCTGAACGAGTAATGGCTGAAAAGCGCCATTTTCTGGTTAGCGGTCGAATCGCTCGCGGGTTAATAGACATTTGTGACTAAAACGAAACCGGCCCCTGGAAATCACTCCTAGGGGCCGATTCGGCCTTACGCCGTTGGGCATCCTGGTTCATGAAGCTGGACACTACTTCGCGGCTGGATACTTTGGTGCATATGATCTACAACTTCACCACCGCGGTTACCGGGGGTTTGTGAGATATTCCGGGTATATGAACTGGCCAGGATCAATCTGGTAAATTCTAGTCAATCAATCTCTGGCCAATAATCGAATTGGGAGGCGTCAATGTACCTGATCAGGCGGGTGTTCAAGTGCAAACCTCGAACAGCTCGTAAAGCGGCTGAGCTGATTACTAAAATTGGAGAGGCTTATATCAACGCAGGCCAGAGGTCTCAGATACGAGTATATTTCAGCGGTGGAACTGTGCCTGGGCCCGCAGACACGTTGTACATGGACTGGACGAGCGAGGCCATCGAGTCACCCGGCAGGGAGGGAAATGTGACGCCGCGTGAAATAATAATGCCTCTATGGACAGAGGCTCTCGAGTATGTGGAGGAAGACCACATCGAATTCTATGAGATGTTCGAGCCTCGCTGACATACTGGACGAGTCACTGGCAGTTACTGTGGGAGTTTGGCATGCGCCCCATTGGTTCAGATGTAACTGTTGGTATCTCGCTTAACGATCACGCCGCGAGCAGAACGCGGATTCCGTGTTCACGGTATAGTTCGACCCTCCCCCGTCTCCACCAGGAACACGGAATGGTCGCTGAATCGTCTGTTTCGGCAGTCGATTCGCGATCCTCAAGCCCAGACTCGACGACCAGAGCGACCTGGCTGCCTCAGCCATGTACCACTGACCCGATATCACCGCATTCAATACCTGTACCTTCTCAGTTCCTTCGCGCTCAATGTCAATCCTTCCATGATTGACATTTTCCCTGAACAGTTAGTTACTGACTTAATCGTAGAACATCGACAGCGCTATTTCTGGCCATTCCTCCAAGGGTTCCCCTTACGAAGCGCAAATCTGACCATCGGTTCTCCCGCCTGTTGGGTTCGAACGCCTTATGGTTGCCCGGATAACCCTGTCACGCCCCTGAATCGACGGGGATCTCACCATTCCTTCAAATTCTATTTACCCGTGTCTGGGGACCAGTTGTAAATCTTCGTGAGGGAGCCGCCCATAAGCGCCGAACGCTCTGAATCCGAGAGCCGATCAGTGACCTGGAACGCCTTAACTCCCTGCTCGTAGGTCAACAACGACACTGCACGGGTCCAGTCGGTGCCCCACATGCATCGTTCGAAGCCGAACGCGTCCAATATCTTGCTCAGGGGCTCCCAGATGTCTAGATAGGGGAACGGCTGCTGGGACAGAGTGCAGGCCCCTGATATCTTGATGGCCACGTTGTCGTGTTCAGCAAGCGCGACCACGTTGTCCAAATCAGCGAACGGTTCTGGCGGCGCTGGCGGCTCGAAGGGCTGGACCAGACCCACGTGATCAACCACAAACTGGGTGTCTGGATTACGGCGGACGAGTTCACGCAAAAGAGGTAGCTGACCCGAACACATGACATTTACTGGAATACGAGCCCGGGCGCCGGCGGCGAGGATTCGATTGATCCCTGGGTGGTCAGCCTCGTATGATCCGTAGGTGAGCATAATGCGCGCTCCGACCACACCGGGTGTCTCTGACCACTGAGAAACCTCATCATCGATCGCATCTGAATTCGGATCAAATGGCCTGATAAGGCCGAAACGGCTCGGATGTTTCGCGTAAGTCTCGAGCGCATAGCTGGCATCGTAACCGTACATACTATATGGCGAAACCAGCAAAGCCCCGTCAACGCCGACTGCATCCATTGCGGCCACCATGTCGTCTCCTGTGACCTCGTCTGGGCCTTGCAAGAAACCGCTCCAAGGACGCTCAGGGCTATTTCGCTCGTAGGCATGGACTTGTGAGTCGATTATGGGGGTCTGGGTTGTCATCACTATCCTCTCTGTTGGCCGAACATGAGATATCCGTAAATTCTGCTCGTGCGGTTGTCCGCCGGCAGTGTAAAAGCGTCATGTGACCCTGTCAACAACCCCTCTCACTACCAGAATGGCGTAGAAAGGGACTGCCGTGGGGAGACCAAAGGCATTTTTCAGGGTCCTAACCAGCGCTGTCGTCACGCGTCAAATCAATAGGTTGGCACGGACCGTATTCTGATTCGTTATGCTGCTAACACCTTCTCATGTGGTCACGCCGACTGCTCGCCTCAGTCGGCGGCTGTCGCGGGTTGATGTGACAGGAGGAAATCGCGAACGTGGTTAATTGTATTGGCGAGCACGTCCGCTTCGTCTTTCCATGGATATACCGTCAACTCGGCTTTTGGCGCCAACGCTGCCAAATCCATGGCGGCCTCGTACGAGTGCGACGGTGTGTCGTCAGGCATGACCAGCATCGGAGTCTGGCACGAACGAGCGAAGTCGCGCGACACGCTGTACGCGAAGTCGGGTTGGACGCGGTAAAGGTTGTGCAGATACGATTCGCAAGTCTCCATGCTCACGTCGGTACGGCGCGCGAGCAGTTCGGGCGCCCAGGTGTCACGGCCAGAGTCGTACATTGAGTCTGGGGTTTTCGTGCTGTGTCCAACCGGCTGGCAGAGGACGCCCGCTACGACTCGCTCGGGCGCACGTTCCATGAGCTTGAGCGCAAATGGGCCACCGATGCAGAGGCCCATGAAGAAGAACTTCCGAATGCCGAGGTGATCCATAAGACCCAGTTGGTCGGCGGCGAACGCACCCCACGGGTCATCTACCGGGATGGGGCCGCTGGACTCGCCGCCGTTCGCGTTGCGCTGGTCCATCGTGATGCAGCGAAAGTCGTTCTTGAACTCCTCCATTGCGTTGAACACTTGGTTAGGCCAGTTGCTGACCAAGGAGTTCAACCCGCCGCCGGGTGTTAACAGCAGCGGGAAACCTGTCCCAGCCTCCTCATAATGGATGCGGATATCGCCTTTGGTGTAAAACGGCATACCAGATTCTCCTTGTCTAGGTCGCCAAAACATTGGGCTTCCATCACTCAACCCGGTATCGGCGGTTCACTTTAGTATCATTTGACTGATGGCACTGCTTAAATCGTCCGTTCAATACTTGCACGAATTTCCTATTGCCTTGTTGACAATAAAAGACTTTGGTGGCAGGTTCCGTGTATTCATAATTAAAGGGGCTCCAAAAAAGGAATATGGCGCGGTGTGCCTACCGAATTAGAATCGGGGATGTAGGCAATATGCGCTAATAGGAAAAGTTGTCGAATTCGTCCCGCGTTCGTTGACGTTCTCCACTTGGTTGCCAAGCACAAAAGTTAGTGCAATGTTGTCCGTACTCTCATATCTTTCCACTCTTGGAGAGCGTCAACATCGCAATCCTCCCCGATATGGTCACGGAAAATCTCAGCGTAAGATGGGATCCTGCGCCTATTCAAACACTATGTCTAGGATTGCACAAACTATATGTCTCGATGCTGACTCCGTCAATCCCATCGATGTCTTCTCGATTGTCGGCATTTAGCAAAATTGAAATTTGGTGGCAATTGAAGTTGGATCGGCCCGACTCCTCATCTTACGGGACAATACCCGGCGTGCCGATGCCCAGCATCGCTCGCAAGTCGTTTGGCGATTCGGCGATGTCTGTCCCGTCCCACGTTACCGTCCCCTCGGTTGGTTTTGTGACCGTCGCTAGAATCCGCATCAGAGTGAACTTGCCTGCTCCATTTTATCCCAGCAGTCCCAGAATTCCAAAGCCTAGTGTCAGATTGAAATCTTTTAGCGCCCAGAACCCACCGTTGTGCTCTTTCTCGATCCGGCTGATAACAAGTTCCATTTTCATTGCTCCTGAATCTGAATAGCCTATATGGGACTCAATGCTTTCATAATCGCTGCCTTCAAGGACGTGTCGTTGCCCAGGGAAAATGTCAGTCGAAGCCTCCGGTATTTGATTCAAGTGAGGTTGCTCTAGACGTTGATATTACGGCCGTCCAGGAGCCGTTTGAGAGTCGAGTAACCGATCTGTAACTCCTGGGCCGCTTTCCTGCGAGACAATTCGCCGGTGGCGATACGCTTGAGCGCCTCATCGAACCTGTCGGTGAACCCAAGCTCATCACTCACCCGGGGTCTGCCGACGCGTTTGCCGCTCAGTCTCGCCCGTTCCATTCCACCCCGAACCAATTCACTATGGAGCTGCTTCCTGCCTAGGTCCCGATACCAGATTGTCTCTCCCGCCAGAGGACCCGGGTTCTTTGGAACACGTAGTTTATCAAGTATCGGGGCAACTATGTGTGGAACCACAGGAGGGAGGTTGTGTGAGCGCGAACTTACCATCCAGACGAACGACACGCAGAGGGGACGTTCCAATCCGTGATCGATACAAACCTCAAAAGTATCTGGCTTTGTATGAAATACGAGATCCCGCAGATGCTGGAACAAGGATCTGGCGCGATTGTTAATACCTCGTCAATCGCTGGGTTAGTCGGTGTGCCTCAGCAACCGATTTACGTGGCCAGCAAGCACGCGGTCTCCGGATTGTCCAAGTCGGCCGCCGTAGAGTACCCGACGGAGGAGTTCGTATTAACGCCGTGTGTCCAGGTCTCATTGACACGCCCCTCATGGACAGAATATATGCGAGCAACCCGGAGTTAAAGGCTGAAGCCGATAACTGGCAGCCGATGGAACGCACAGGCAAGCTCGAAGAAGTCGCTGAAGCCGTCATTTGGCTATGTTCGAACAAGGCTTCATTTGTAGTGGGACATATGATGACGGTTGACAGGGGACTCGTCGCTCGGGAGTGATCATCGTCATGGTAGAATTCAACGTGCTCGACACTGAACCCCTGGAGACAGATGACCCATTCCTGAAT
>Ga0208113_1000803_pt1 | contig 15388 bp, 15 predicted proteins | sample Knorr_S7_td_NADW_FD_185598 | JGI IMG/M metagenome (GOLD analysis project Ga0208113, IMG submission 185598) | Marine microbial communities from Southern Atlantic Ocean transect - Knorr_S7_td_NADW_ad_2505m_LV_A (SPAdes) (version 2) | ecosystem: Environmental > Aquatic > Marine > Oceanic | place...
TTTTTTTTTTTTTTAAATTATTTGCAATATCTTTAGTTAGAGGAAACTTACTAAAATAATCTACCCACACCCAACCAATTCTTTTATTTAGGTTATGTACAGTTTTAATGTCTTCGTATTCTGAAAATCTAACAGCACACCTTTTTTCATTTGAATTTAAAGTTTTTACTAAAAAAGGAAAAGATTGATCTAAAAAAAAAAAATTCTCTATATTTTCTTTTTCTATAATTTTTTTGATATGTTTCTCTAAACCTTCTTCTTTAATATTAACTATTAAAAATTTATGGTTAAATTTTTTAATCCAAACGTTTAATGAATTTCCTTTTTTTAAAGGATCATGATTTAAAATAATTTTGTTTTTATAACTTCTAACATCAATTTCTACACCATATTCAATCGGCGTATTAACCAATTGCTTAATTGTATTTTTTCTATGACAAATAATTAATGGTTGTTGATACAAAGTCTAATTTTCTAATTGTTTTCTTAATTTTAAACTATATTTTATAGTCTTTTTAATAAATTTCATTTTATTTTTTAGGCTGATGTTCCAATGTGAATAACCAAATTTTCTCTTATAAAATTTAACTGGAAATCTAAAGATTTTTAGATTTTGTTTTTTTGCATTATAATAAAAGAATAAATCTAAAGAAAAATCTAGAGGAATTTTATTTAAACTTTTAAAAAATCTTTTGTGAATAATATTGGGTTGAGCATTTATATCCCACAAAAATTTCCCTAATAAAATCGATTCAAAAAAAGACATACCTATTGTAAAAAAAGTATCCTTTATTTTTCTTCCATATCGTTTTCCTTTAATGTAAACATTTGTAGATAATTTTTTTTTATATTTTTCAAAGCCCCTTATAGCATCGTAAGGATCTGTTTGAAGATCAGCATGTGTCCAGGAAATAAATTTTCCTTTAGCTTCCTTTAACCCTTGTAAAATTCCATTACCATATCCAATATTTTTTTTTACATAAATAATTTTTAAAAAATCATATTTCTTTTTTATTATTTTTAATTTTGAGTTTGTTGAATCAGTTGATCCATTATTTACGATAATTAGCTCTACGTCTCTTCGCTTTAGTTTTTTTGAAAAGTTTTTTAGAAGTATTGGAATGCTCTTTGATTCATTATAGCAAGGTATAATAATTGATAAATTTATCATTTTTTTAAATTGTTTTTTTAATTTTGTATGGATGATTTTTCCATAGATGAAAATATTCCTGCCAGTATTTAAAAGTTTTAAGATCATTTGGATTTCCCCAAGGTAAGTAAGAATCAACTAAAAAGATTTTACAATTATACCCTAATTTTATTGCATCGTTTATAGATGTATCAACATAGAATTCTTTATTTATTAGAGCTTTTCTTTGTATTGTTCTTTGAATAGATCGAACAAAATATTTTGTTTTTTTAAAAGTAAAAGTTCCTAAGACTATTGGATCATTCTTAATATCTTTTATTGGTTTTTTAACTGAAACATTATTTATATTGTCTTTATTATTTGTTTCAATCCAACCAAATTGATTAGGATTCCGTATTGCTTCATAATGGTTTTTTACAGCCCAGACAATTACATCGGTTTTTTTATCATTAAAAAGCTTAAAAAATTTTTTATTTTGATATATTAATCCTACATCGCATGATCCTATAGTAAGAGGTAGTTCCATATCTTCATTTTTTAATCCTTCAAGACACGTAATTGCTTGGCCTTTTGTAGATTTATTTAAAATTACAATCTTTGATTTAGGAAAATATTTGTTAATACTTTTTTTTAATATTTTATATGATTTATTTTCTTTAGTTATTATTACTTTGGTTGTTTGATGTTTTGGGTGTGTCAGTATACTTTGTACCAACATAGGCTTTCCCGAAATTTTTAACAAAGGTTTGTGCGTTTTATAGCCTTCTGATATGAATCTTTTTCCTTTCCCAGCAGCAGGGATTAATAAAATTCCATTAATTTTTTTTTTCTTTTTTTTTAATTTTAAAATATTTTCAAACTTATTTGACCAACATTTGTATTCATTAAAATCTTCAGGCGTTCCCCATTGCGTGTAAAAATTAATTTTATAAAAACCTACTTTTTTTAGGCTTTCAATCATTGGTTTATAAATCATGCTAATATAATATTCTCCTTTTACATGCAATTTATTTTCAATAGTTTTGTTAATGTAGTAATTTAAAATTTCTTTGTTTTTAAAATAATATGTGCCGCTAGATGTATATTCGTCCACAGGATTTTTTGTAAAAGATTCTTTTTCTTTTATATCAGTCACTTTATCATTTTTTTCTTTAATATATGCATAGTTATGATTATAAATTGTGCTTGGATGAAAACCTTTATATACAATTATGCAGCCATCATATTTTTTATTTCTCATTTTTTTTTTGAAATTTTTGTAATTCCAATAACAATTTAAGTCACAATAATTTATTATTATTGGCTCTTTGTTATTAATAATGTTTATAACTTTTAAAATACTAAAAACAGGCCCCAACTTGTGAGAATTAACACTGAATATTTTTCCATGAGGACACTTTTTTTTGAGTATAGATGTTAGTCTTAACTTTTTGTCAGATAAATGTTTTTTATTACATATAAATATAAAATTTTTTTCTTTTGGAAACAAATCTATAATGTGTTCTATTACACGCTTATTATTAATTTTTAATAAAAATTTAGGTATTTTAAATCCGGCTTTTTTAAAACGAACACTTTCTCCTACCATTGGTATTATTATTTGCATTTTAAAAATTTAATAATTACTAAGTGATTTTATTTTCCAGAATTATAACATTATGGTTCGTGATTTTGGAGGTAAAAATAGCAGTTAATCTTGACCACCGTATGTCCAAATGATAAGTTAAAAATAGATTATTTTTTATAATAAACTGATTTTAAGAGCTATTTTTAAGTTTAAGTGGTGCCGCCAAGTGGAATCGAACCACCGGCCCCACCATTACCAATGGTGTGCTCTACCACTGAGCTATGACGGCATGTTTAATTATATAATTGACATATCAATTAAAAAATATCAAGTTATATAATATAAAAAATGAAATTGCACTACGATCCCAGATTTAAAAAGCAAAATAGAATAAAAAATTTTTTCAGAAAATTTTTTCTCAGCAATCAGATAGTAAAGAAAATTAAAAAACTCGAGGAAGAGAATAGAAATTTAAAAAAATATATAACACAAACTAAATATCAAAACTTAGTTTCAAAAAAAAAAATTTAAAAATCCACGAGTGTAAAATTTTTTCTCAACAAGGGGAAGATGGTATTATTATGGAGATTTTTAATATCATTGGTGCTAAACAATTTACATTTATTGAAATAGGCGTTCAAGATTCAATCGAATGTAATTCTACAAACCTACTCTTAAATTTAAATTGGACGGGAGCACAATTTGAAGGTTGCAAAGAATCCTATATAGACGGAAAAAAATTTTTTCAGGAAAAAGGTATTAAAAATAATCAATGTCAGTTATTAAATAGATTTATAGAAGTTGAAAATGTAAATTCATTAATACAAAAAACAGGTATTACTGGGGAAATAGATTTTTTTTCATTAGATATAGATGGAAATGATTATTGGGTTTGGAAAAATATTACTATTATCAAACCAAGATTGGTGGTTTTAGAATATAATTCTTCATTTGGCAAATATGATCCATTAACAATATCTTATAATCCACAATTTGTTTGGAATAATAAAGATGAACAAAGATTTTTTTATGGAGCTTCCCTTAAAGCTTTAGAAAAGATATCTAAAAAAAAAGGTTATAATTTAGTTTATGTAGATAGTAGAGGTGTTAATGCTTTTTTTGTTAGAAAAGACGTAATGGAAAATACCGTTCTAAGAAAAATGAAAAGTGAAGACGTTTTTATTTATAATAAGGATCATAATACTAGATTAAAAAGTATTAAAAATATTGTGAAAAAGTATAATCTTTTAAAAGTTTAAGTTTTTTAAATTAAATGATTACAAAAAATAAGACAAAAAAAGAAAAGTTTTTAAAAGAACAAAAAAAATTAGAATTAAAATTAAGAGAAAACTTAACAAGAAGAAAGGTAAAAAAGAATTTTTATGACAATAATGTCTGATAAATGGATTAAAAAAATGGTTAAAGAAAAACAAATGATAAAACCATTTGAAAAGAGTCAAATTAGAAAAGAAGGAATTTCTTATGGCGTATCATCCTATGGTTATGATGCAAGAGTATCAAACCATTTCAAGATATTTACTAATGTTGACTCAGTTATTGTAGATCCAAAGAATTTTTCAAATCAAAGCTTTGTTGATAGAAAAACAAGTGTTTGTGTTATACCACCAAACAGTTTTGCTCTAGCAAGAACAGTGGAATACTTCAAAATACCAAGAGATATAATGGTTATTTGTTTAGGAAAATCAACATATGCTCGATGCGGAATAATAGTTAATGTAACACCATTAGAGCCTGAATGGGAAGGCCATGTAACTTTGGAAATTTCAAACACAACACCTTTACCTGCAAAAATATATGCAAACGAAGGCGCTTGTCAATTTCTTTTTTTAAAAGGAGATACAGCTTGTGAAACATCTTACGCTGATAGAAAAGGTAAATATCAAGGGCAAAAAGGTGTGACATTGCCAAAACTCTAATAAATCACTATCTAAATATGATGGAAAAAATATCTATACAAGGTGGAAAACCACTTTTTGGTAAAGTTGAAATAAGTGGTTCTAAAAATTCCTCACTATCAATTTTAGCATCTTGCTTATTAACCGATAAACAAATTTCTATTTCTGGTGTCCCAAAGTTAACGGACACGTTCTTTTTTTTAGAACTTCTATCTTCTTTCGGAGTTGATATTGAAGGATTGAATAATTTTAAGAATACAAAAAAATTTATTTTAAATGCAAAAAAAATTACAAACAATAAAGCGCCTTATAATCTCGTAAAAAAAATGAGAGCATCTATTTTAGTTTTAGGTCCTTTATTAGCCAGAACAGGTAGAGCAATTGTTTCATTGCCAGGCGGATGTACAATTGGTTTAAGACCAGTTGATATACATTTAAAATCTTTAGAAAAATTAGGAGCAAAGATTTTTATTGAGAAAGGATATATTTATGCAGAAGCATTAAAAGGATTAAAAGGTAATAAAATTATTTTTCCTAAAGTATCCGTAGGAGCAACTATTAATGTTTTAATGGCTGCTGTTTTAGCTAAAGGTACAACAGAGATTTATAATGCTGCAAAAGAACCTGAAATAGAAGATTTAGGTCTTTGTTTAAGATCTATGGGCGCAAAAATTCAAGGGTTAGGCACAAATAAAATTTTAGTTGAAGGAGTTACAAAATTAAAAGAAACAAATTATAAAGTAATGTTCGATAGAATAGAAGCCGGTACATACGCTTTAGCCGTTGCAATAGCTGGTGGAGAAATAGAATTAATAGGTGCTGAGAAAAAATTACTAACATATTTTTTAAATATATTAGAAAACATTGGAGTAGAGTATATTGTAACTGAAAATAGTATAATTTTTAAAAGACGTTCAAATTCATTAAATCCTGTAGATATTATAACTGAACCATATCCCGGTTTTCCAACGGATTTACAAGCGCAATTAATGGCTGTAATGGCAATATCAAATGGGACCTCAATTATAACAGAAAATATATTTGAAAATAGATTTATGCATACTCCAGAGCTTATTAGAATGGGTGCTAAAATTAAATTAAAAGGTAATTCGGCAATAGTCGAAGGAGTTAAAAAATTAAAGGGAGCAGAAGTTATGGCTACTGATCTTAGAGCTTCTGTTTCATTAGTATTAGCAGGGTTGGCAGCGGAAGGTACAACTAATATCGATAGGATTTATCATATTGATAGGGGTTATCAAGATATTGTAAAAAAACTTCAATTTTGTGGTGCAAATATTAACAGAGTAGAACTATGAAAATAAATTCAAAAATTATATTAGCAATACCTAAAGGTAGGATTGCAAAAGAAATAATTTCATTACTTTCTTCATTAAATCTTGATCCAGAAAAAGATTTCTTTGAAGATGAAAAAAATAGAAAACTTTTATTTAAAACAAAAACAAAAAATTTTTTTTTAACAAAAGTTAGAAACTTTGATGTTCCAACTATTGTAGCATTTGGAGGTGCTGATTTCGGTATTGTTGGAAGTGATGTAGTTAATGAATTTGATTATGAGGAAGTTTATTCACCAATTGATTTAAAATTAGGGAAGTGTTCTATGGTATTGGCTAAAATTAAAAATCAAAAATTTGATTCTAATGCCAGTATAATTAAAGTTGCTTCTAAATATCCTATAGCTACGCAAAATTTTTTTGAAAATAAAGGTAAGCAAGTAGAATGTATTAAATTAAATGGATCTATTGAAATAGCACCGCAATTAGGAATTTCTGAAATGATTGTAGATTTGGTTTCTACTGGAAAAACATTGAAAGAGAACAATCTTGAAATTGTTGAAAAAATAAGTGATGTTTCTTCTAATTTAATAGTAAATCGTGTGTCACTGAAAACAAAATCAGATGATATTAATAAAATAATAAGACTTTTTGAAAAAAAAATATTATGAGCATAAAAATAATTTATAAAGATAAGGACATTAAAAAATTTATTTCTAATCTTGTAAACCAAAGCAAATCTTTAAATATTAAAGTGGAGAGAGAGGTTAAAAAAATATTTCAAAATATACAAGTTAAAGGAGATAAGGCTCTATTTGAATATGCAAAAAAGTTTGACGGATGTAGATTAAATACAAAAAATATTGTAATAAATAAAAAAAAAATAAAAATTTTTGCTAAAAAATGTCCTAAAGATATTGCAAAAGCTCTATTTTTTTCTGCTTCAAGAATAAAGAAATTTCATTTACATCAAATTCCAAAAAATTACAAATATAAAGATAACAAAGGGGTTATTTTAGGTATGCAATGGAGACCCATAAATTCTATCGGAATTTATGTACCAGGTGGTACAGCAAGTTATCCTAGTTCTATATTAATGAGTTCTATTCCAGCTAAAATGGCTGGAGTAAAAAAAATAGTAATGGCTACACCACAAAAAAATATAAAATTAAATTCAATAACTGCAAAAGCTGCTGAAATTGCAGGTATAGATATGATTTATAGGGTTGGAGGCGCACATTCCATAGCAGCTCTTGCTTGGGGTACAAAATCTATTGAATCAGTTGATAAAATTGTTGGACCAGGAAATATTTATGTAACTATTGCAAAAAAGATAATCTTTGGAGAGGTTGGAATTGATATGATAGCAGGACCATCAGAAATATTAGTAGTATCTGATAAAAATAATGATCCAGATTGGATTGCTGCAGATTTATTATCTCAAGCTGAGCATGATGTAAATTCTCGTTCTACTTTATTAACAGATGATTTTTTGTTTGCGAAAAAAGTAATTAAATCAATTGATTTTATTTTAAAAAAATTACCGAGAGCCCCAATTGCATCAAAAAGTTGGAAAAATAATGGCAAAATAATCATTATAAAAAATATTTTAAATTGCTATAAAATTATAAACCAACTGGCTCCAGAGCACTTAGAATTAGCAATAGATAAACCAGAAAAAATTTTTGATAAAGTAAATAATGCTGGATCAGTATTCTTAGGCAGATATACTCCTGAAGCAATTGGAGATTACGTTGCAGGGCCAAACCACGTTTTACCAACTGGTAGAACTGCAAGATTTTCCTCTGGATTAGGAGTAACGGACTTTTTGAAAAAGATTACTTTTACTAAATGTAATAAAAAAAGCTTGCATTTATTATCTAATTCGGCCATAAAAATAGCTAAAGCAGAGGGTTTAGACGGCCATGCTTTATCAATTAATATGAGGAAAAATAATAATGGTTAAGGAAGAGTCTATGGAGTTTACTGGCGTTGTATTAGAACTTTTGCCAAATGCTATGTTTAAAGTCAAACTTGAGAATGACCATGAAGTCTTAGCTCATACCTCTGGTAAATTAAGGAAAAATAGAATTAGAGTGTTAGTTGGTGATAAAGTAGATGTTGAAATGACGCAATATGATTTAACTAAAGGAAGAATAGTATACAGACATAAAGATTAATTTTTTTAACTAGTATTACATATTGTATTTTGATTTCTATAAAAAATAAGATTATATTAAAATCTTTTAATGTTTATGCCCAGGTAGCTCAGTCGGTAGAGCAAAGGACTGAAAATCCTTGTGTCGGTGGTTCGATTCCACCCCTGGGCACATTTTAAAATTAGATATGAAAAAAAAAATTGCTTTAATAACAGGAATAACAGGTCAAGATGGCGCGTATTTAACGAACTTACTTTTAAATAAAGGTTATAAAATTTATGGAACTTATAGAAGAAGCTCGTCATTAAATTTGTGGAGGCTTGAAGAATTAGGAGTTCTTGAATCTATAGAACTTCTTTCTCTTGAATTACTAGAAAAATCAAATATTGAGAGGGTTATAAAATTAATAAAACCAGATGAAATTTATAATCTTGCAGCTCAGAGTTTTGTAAGTTTGTCTTTTGAAAATCCAATTTATACTGCTCAAGCAGATGCAATTGGCGTTTTAAGGATTTTAGAATCGATAAGAATGATTGATAAAACAATTAAATTTTATCAAGCATCTTCATCCGAAATGTTTGGAGGAGGAATATCAAAAAAATTAAATGAAGAATCTCGTTTTCATCCAAGAAGCCCGTATGCGATTTCAAAAGTTTTTGGCCATCATATAACTGTTAATTATAGGGAAGCATATGGAATTTTTGCTTGCTCAGGTATTTTATTTAATCATGAGTCGCCGTTAAGGGGGACTGAATTTGTAACAAGGAAAATAACTTCAACATTGGCTGAAATTCAAGCTGGAAGAAAAAATGTTCTTGAGCTTGGAAATTATTATGCTCGAAGGGATTGGGGTTATGCAGGAGATTTTGTAGAAGGAATTTGGAAAATGATGCAAAATAGCAAACCAGGAGATTATGTATTAGCTACTGGAGAAGAACATTCTGTTAAAGAGTTTTCAACTTTGGCAGCAAAAATAATGGGGTTTAACTTAGTTTGGAAAGGCTTAAAGCCTAATGAGTATGCCATAGATAAAAATACTAAAAAAATTATAATTAAAAAAAATAATGATCATTTTAGACCTTCAGATGTCTCATCTTTAAAAGGAGATGCAAAAAAAGCAAGAAAGAATCTAGGTTGGGAACCAAAAGTAAAGTTTAAAGATTTAGTAAAGATAATGGTGGAAAGTGATAAAAAAAGATCTCTTAAAGGAAAAATATTACAATAATCTAGTTTCTATTATAAATATCTTCAAATCTTATAATGTCATTTTCTAATAATTTATTACCAGTTTGTATTTCAATAATCACAAGAGGAGTTTTTTCTTTGTTTTCAATTCTATGCTTTGTTCCTTTAGGAATATCTATAGAGTAATTTTTTTTTAAATTATAAACTTTATTATTTTTAGTCACTGAAGCATTTCCTTTAACCACAACCCAATGCTCAGACCTATGCTTATGTTTTTGTAATGATATTTTTTGATTGGGATTAATTATTAATTTTTTGACCTGATAATTTTTTTCAGTTAAAAGTACTTCAAAAGATCCCCAAGGCCTGTAAACAGTAGGGTGGTATTGAACTTTTTCATTATTTTTCTTAGATAAATTTTGAATACTTTTTTTAATGTTTATACTCTTATCGTTTGGCATAACTAATAAAGCATCTTTAGTTGATATTATTATTAAATTTTTTTGTCCAATTACCATTACTTGTTGATTTTCAGATTGTATAAAACTATTTTTTACATTAGTTATTTCAATTGATCCTTTTATAAGATTATTTTTCTTATCTTTTTTTGATAAATTGAAAATAGATGGCCACGAACCAATATCACACCATTCAATATTAAAATTTTTTACAACAATATTCTTTGATTTTTCAATCACAGATATATCAATTGGTTTTGAAATAATTTTATTAAAATATTTTTTCGATAATCTTAAAAAATCAAGATCTTTAGTTGAATATTTAATTGAATTATACGATTGATTTAAAATTTTTTTATCATAAAGTTCGATTTCTTTTAACATTAAATTAGCCTTAAAAAAAAATATTCCTGAATTCCAAAAAAAATTTTTATTTTTTAGATATTTTTTTGCTTTGTCTAAAGAAGGTTTTTCTTTAAATGCATCTACGTAAAAAGTATTACTTTTTCTATCAAATACTTTTCCTTTTTTTATATAGCCAAAGTCTTTATCTGGCTGATTAGGTTTAATACCGAAAATAATAATTTTATTTTGATCACAAATTCTTGCACAACTACTTATTATTTTATGAAAATTGCTTGTTTTATTAATTTTATGGTCAGATGATAAAACTAAAATTTTAGCGTTTTCATCAATTTCTTTTATTATTAAAGATGCCACAGTCACAGCAGCCGCTGTATTTTTTCCAACAGGTTCTAAAATTATTAATTTAGGCTTAATTTTTAATTCTCTTAGCTGTTCTGCTATTAAAAATCTGTGTTCATCATTACAAATTAATATAGGAGAATGAAAAATTTTATTATTTTTTATTCTAATTAAAGTTTCTTGAATTAATGTATAATCAGAATTAATTTTTAAAAATTGTTTTGGAAATGATAAACGAGATTGAGGCCATAAACGTGTACCTGATCCCCCAGATAGAATTACTGGATATATTTTATTAATTTTCACTATTTATGATTTATGAGTAAGCCTAAAATAAGTCAATCAAAAAATATAGTTATTTCTACGCAATGTTTTTCACCAGTTTTAGGGGGTATGGAAAATTTAATGAAAGGATTAGCTGAAAGTTTGCATAAAAAAGATTTTAATATATTTGTTTTTGCTGATAGTAAAAATTCATTAGATGAAGAAAAACATGACAAACATTTAAGTTACGAAATAATAAGATATCGTGGTTTGAAAATTATAAGAAAAAGAAGAAAAAGTACAGATATCAAAAAATTTATTAATTTTAAGAAGAATATAAACTGTATTTTTTGTGATTCCTGGAAAAGTGCTGAAAATTTAATTAAAAATAAAATTGCGAAAACTGAAAAGATATTTTGCCTTGCACATGGCAATGATATATTGATAAACAAAAATATCATAAAAAAAAAAAGAATAAAAAAAACGCTTTCTGCAACCAGTTGTATTATCGCTAATTCTTATTTTACAAAAAAGAAAATTACTAATTTAGGAATTAAATCTAATAAAATAAAAGTAATCTATCCTGGTGTGGAAAATTTTTATTTTAATTCTAAAAAAAATAATAATAATCTTAAAAAATATAAAAACTTTAAACCAATTTTGTTAACAATAGCAAGACTTGAAAAAAGAAAAAATCATAAAAAAATTATTTATGCTGTTAAAGATTTAATTAAAGATTTCAAAAATTTAGTTTATTTAATTGCTGGAGATGGACCTGAAATGAAAAAAATACGTAAATTAATTGATAAATTAAATTTAAAAAAGAATGTGAAAATTTTAGGTAAGGTGAATGAGATCGATAAAACTTTTTTATTTAAAATTTCTGATTTGCATGTAATGCCCACTATTCAAGATAAAAGATCAATATCAATAGAAGGATTTGGAATTTCTTATATTGAATCAGGAATGCAGGGTATTCCTTCAATTTCAAGTGGTTTAGGAGGCACCAAAGAGTCAGTTATTAATGGCAAAACAGGAATTATTTGCAATCCAAACAATATTTTTTCAATTAAAGATTCAATCAGAAAAGTTCTAATTAATAAAAAAATGTATAAAAAATTATCAATAAATTCTAAAAATTTTTCAAAAAAATTTTTGTGGAAAAATACTATTAAGAATTATTTAAAATTAATTAAAAAAGATTTTTAATAAAATGATTTATAAATCTCGTTACTTAGATATTGTACTGATAATTATTTCTTTTTATTCATTATATTTTATTGTTCATAAATTTTTAGGTGGCAAAATCCCTTTTTGGGATTTTCATATAATTTATTGCGCTTCTAAAACTTTTTTTTTAGGAAATTTTCCATATGGACTAGAGGCACATGGAGAATGTTTACATCCAAATATTACATTAACTGCAAATCTCATGCCTAGCACATATGAAATGCTTAAATATTTAGGTTCAATAAATATTTTAATAGCAAATTTTTTTTGGGTATTTCTTGAAATAATCTCTCTTTTTTTAATTTTTATTGTTTTAAGAAAAATATTTAAATTTGATTATGATTGGAGAAATTTTTTTTTATTTTTTTTTTCATTTGGTAGCGTAGTTTTTTTTAGCTTTATTTCAGGTAATATTTCTGTAATTTTGTACGGTTTTTTGGCTATTGGAGTTTACTTTTTACAAAAAAAACTTTTTAATTATTATTATATTACCGTTCTATTTGTTTCATTATTTAAGTTTTATTATTTAACTTTTTTACTATTACCTTTTTATATTTTAGGTTGGAAATCATTAAAAAATATATTGGTTTACCTTTTTTTATTTTTTGTAATTCAATATTTTTTTTACATGAAGAATCCAGACTTAACAATTGCTTTCTTTGATGTAATTCAAGGAAAATATCAAAATAATTTACCTATAAGATTTCAAACAGGCACAGGTTTATATTCTATTATTGAGAAAATGCCATGGATTTTTTTAGGTATTAATAATTTTGAAAAAAGTTTTTTTTCATTAGAAACAAATTTGTTTTTTTGGTTTATTACAAGTTCTATGATTTCATTATCAGTTTTCTTTTGTTTAAATAGCAAAAGAATTAAAAATAGTAAAAATCATTTTTTATTTTGTATATCATTTGGAATATTGGTAATAAATTTTATAATCCCTCGATTGGTTGTTTATGATTTGATTTTAACAGTCCCTATTTTATTTTATCTTTTAAATCAAATAAATTTTAAAAAAATTCAAATTAATGAATTTAAAATTAAATTTTTTTTTATTTTTTTATTCTTAGTTTTTTTTGACCATCACTTTCCTTTTTTAGTGATCATTACTTTTTTGACTCTTTTTATTTATTCAGAATTTTATAAAAAAAATATATTTATTTATTAATTTTCTTTTTTTATATCTCTAGTTAAAATTTTTTCAATCGTTTCTTTTATTTTATTTTTTTTATATAGTATTTTATAAACTGACTCACATACCGGCATTTCAATTCTTCTTTTTTTAGATAATTTAAAAATAGTTTTTGAATTAATAACACCTTCAGAAACTGTTTTTTTTGATTTTATAATTTCATTAATTTTTTTCCCTCTTCCTATTAATAAACCTGTAACAAAATTTCTCGATAATTCGCTATTACAAGTAAGTATTAAATCTCCTAGACCAGATAATCCATAAAAAGTAGATTCTTTTGCTCCATAAGCTACCCCAAGTCTTTTCATTTCTGCTAAACCTCTTGTCATTAGTGCTGCTTTAGCGTTAGCACCTAATTTTTGACTTTCAACTATCCCTGAAGCAATTGCTAATATATTTTTTATAGTACCTCCAAATTGCACGCCAATTATATCATTTGTATAATAGCAACGAAAATTTTTAGAATTTATTAACATAGCTAATTTTTTTGCATCATTTTGATTTTTAGATGCAATTGTTACTGCTGTTGGTTTTTTTTTAGCAACTTCAATTGAAAAACTAGGTCCTGATAAAACAGCTATTTTAGACCCTGTTAATATTTTTTTTATAATATCACTTATTAATAATTGAGAATTATGTTCAATTCCTTTCGAGCAATTAACAAATAGCATTTCTTTTTTATAAAATTTTTTAAATTTTAAAATTGTTTCTTTTATAAATTGCGACGGAACACAAATAAAAATAAATTTACATAATTTAAGATCTTCTAAATTATTTGTTGCGGTGACATTATTTGGTATTTTAATATTAGGTAAAAATGTTTTATTAATTTTATATTTATTTATTTGTTTAACAGTTTGTTTTTCATAAGACCATATAGTAATGTTTTCTTTCTTATTTAAACTACATGCAAGAGCAGTTCCCCATGCTCCTGAACCTATAATACCAATATTTTGTAATCTAATTTCCATAATTTAATTAATCAAATTTTTTAATTTTTTTTTATTTATGTAACCATTTCTTAATATATTTATTTTATTTTTTGTTACATCGATAATAGTAGAATCTAAACCAAACTTTGTTTTACCATCATTAATTACAGTTATTTTTTTATTTTTAAAATTTTTAACAATATCTTTTATATTTCTACAGCTTTTTTTACTTGATATATTTGCACTTGTACAGAAGATAGGAAAATTGCATTTCTCGATTATTTTTATTGGCACATTATGATCAGGAATTCTAATTCCAATAGAATTATTTTTAGAAAGCCATTTTTTAGAAATTTTTAAACCTGATTTTTTTTTTAAAATTAAAGTCAATGGCCCAGGCCAAAATTTTTTTTTCAAATTATTAGCAATTTTATTAAAAATAGCATATTTTTTTGCCATTTTATAATTTGAACATAGTAAAACCAAAGAATTATTCATAGATCTTTTCTTTATAGAAAATATTTTTTTAATTGCTTTATTATTATAAGGACTAGCAGCTATGCCATAAACTGTATCAGTTGGAATAAAAATAATTTCACCTTCTAAAATTTTCTTTACCGCTTCTTTAATACCTTCGTTATTAGGACTAATAATTTTCATTAAAAAATTTTTGCTATGAAATTTGTATTCTTAAAATCTTTTTTACCATACTTTAACTCATAACCTTTATTTGTTTCTACTTTTCCGCCAACGCCATTTATTATCGCATGTCCTGCTGCAGTATCCCATTCATAAGTCGTTCCAGTTCTAGGATAAATGTGAGCAATACCCTCAGCTATATAACAAAATTTTAAAGAACTTCCAAGAAACAGAATTTTTTTTATTTTATATTTTTTTTTTAATTTCTCATTTTCATTTTTTGATGAATGTGAACGACTTATTATCATAGTTTTATTAGATTTTTTTTTTGGTAAAACTTTTTTAAAATCTTTTTGATTAATTACTTTATATGTATTTTTTATTGTCCCAATATATGTTTTTTTCAGTATTGGTGCGTAAATTATTCCAAAAACAGGTTTTTTATTTTTAATAAAAGCTATGTTTACTGTAAATTCTCCATTTTTTTTAATAAATTCTTTTGTTCCATCTAAAGGATCAACTAGCCAAAAACTATTTAATTTACTTTTACTCTTATAATTAGTTTCCTCAGAAATAATAGTTGGTTTGTTAAAAATCTTTTTTAAACCCTTTATTATTATTTTTTCTGACTCTAAATCTGCAATTGTTACCGGTGAAAGATCTTTTTTTATAAAAATTTTAAATTTTCTAGAATAT
>Ga0208113_1000810_pt1 | contig 15350 bp, 15 predicted proteins | sample Knorr_S7_td_NADW_FD_185598 | JGI IMG/M metagenome (GOLD analysis project Ga0208113, IMG submission 185598) | Marine microbial communities from Southern Atlantic Ocean transect - Knorr_S7_td_NADW_ad_2505m_LV_A (SPAdes) (version 2) | ecosystem: Environmental > Aquatic > Marine > Oceanic | place...
AAAAAAGGTTCCTAAATTAAAAAAAATCGATAAAAAGTCCAAAAAAAAAATTGAAAAAAAAATTGATTTAAAAAACGTAATTCCACAAAAAAAATCTATAGAACAAAAAAAAAGTAAAGAAGAAATAGTAGGAGGAACTTTAAAAGGAATTGAGGGTGGAATTTCCAAAGAAATTATTAATCAATATGTTACTCAAATTTATAAATTAATTGATTCAAAAAAAAAATATCCAAGACAATCATTGATTAGAAATGAAGTAGGCTCTGTTTTATTACAAATAACTATAGGGAATAATGGAAAATTAATTAGTGTAAAATCCCTGAAGGCAAAATATCAACGTTTAGTAGATTCATCTTTTGATGCAGTAGAAGATGCTGCCCCATTCCCCCCATTTCCATTAGAAATTAAAAGAAAAAAGATGATAATTGAGGTTCCAGTAATTTATAAAATTAGATAAACTGTTACTTCATATGATGCTTTGAATCAACCGGTTTAACTAAAAAATTAGCAATTAAGGCCACGCCTAACAAACATGCCATTACTATCATAGTTTTATTATATACTTGGCTTGTAGGATCCGGAGTGCCAGGTGGTAAAATTTCTAAAAGATTTTGAATTGTTACTGTTTTTGCTTTTACAAGCTCGTTTAAATTTTCAATTCCCGTTCCAAATTTCTCAGAAAATGTTTGTGGGTTTACTTTAGATGATAAATCGTTAATGGCATTGTTAATTGAACTTCCTCTAATAGAAGTTATAATCACTGGTCCTAAAACCCCCGCTGTACTCCAAGCGGTTAGCAATCTTCCATGAATACCTCCTACATACCTGGTCCCAAACATATCCGCAAGGTAAGCTGGTATTGTTGCAAAACCTCCACCATACATTGTAAAAATAATCAGAGTAGCGCCGTAAAATAATATTAACCATACTATTACCGGCGCTATATCTAATGTTTGTGCTGAAATAGGTATAGAAGAATACAGAATAATTCCAAGAATAAAAAAACAATAATATGTGTTTTTTCTACCTATATAATCTGATGCGCTTGCCCAAATGAAACGGCCTGCCATATTAAATATACTAATAAGCATGACATACCACGTAGTGAATGCGCTTGTAACAATTAAAGCTGCTTTCTTTTGAAATATTTCCGTAATCATTGTTTTCGCTACACCAAGCACTCCAATCCCTGCAGTAACATTAAAACAAAGAATTACCCATAAAAGATAAAATTGTGGTGTTCTTAATGCTTCATCAATATGAACATGCTTAGTTGTTATCATTTTTTTTTGAATCTCAGCATCACTTGGGGGTACCCAGCCTTTTGGAAACCAGTCTTTGGAAGGAACTCTGTATGATAAAGCAGCAATAGTCATAACTAAGAAATATATTGCACCAAGTGTAAAAAATGTTTGTGAAACACCAACTGAACCGGTTCCAACTAAATATACTCCAACATCTCCGGGAACTATCATATTTGCAACATCATTTACTCCTATAACAACAACTTCTTTCAATCCTTCTGCTGTTTCAGCGAACCTCTTTCCAGCTTTTGTTATTAAATCTGATTCAGAAATATTTGATAAAATTTCTGGCGCTTTATAATAATATTGAATAAAAAAATCTTTAATACGTGCTCCAAAAAACGCACCGCCTCCAAAACCCATTATAGCCATACCAGTTGCCATACCTCTTCTGTCAGGAAACCATCTGATTAAAGTCGCAACTGGTGACACATATCCTAATCCAAGGCCGCAACCGCCTATGACACCATAACCTAGATAAATTAACCAAAGCTGATGATAAATGATTCCTAGTCCGCCAATCAAAAAACCGCCACCCCAACAAAATGCTGCAACTAATCCGACCATTCTTGGACCAACTTTTTCAAGCCAGGAGCCAGCAAAAGCAGCTGACAATCCTAAAAATACAATAGCTGTAGAATAAATCCAAACTACTTCTTTTAGCACCCAGTCGTTTGCAGAGCTTGTTACAATTCCAATGGTTTTAATTAATGCAGGATTAAATATACTCCATGCATAAACAGACCCTATACATAAATGTATTGAGACGGAGGCAACAGGGACCCACCATCTATTAAATCCTGGTTTAGCAACAATTTGTTCTTTTAACAAAAGTTTGCCTAAACCGCTTTCAGTAAATCCTATAAATTTGAAAAGTTTTATAACTGAAAAAATAAAGGTTAATCCCACTAGAACAGCTAAGGTAATATTCTGCCACAAAGCAAGTTGTCCTAAATCTAGACTCATTTTTACCCAGTTAAATATACATCCTTATATAAAAAAAGAAATTTAAATATACCAAAGATTTATGACAAATGAATTAAAAAAATGATTTTTATTTACAGTATGAATTGATAAGGGATTCAATAATAATTTTTGATGCATCTAAATTTTCTTTATCTGGATTTTGTTTTACATATTTAATAAATACATCTTTATGTCTATGCAAATTTAGAACTCTAGATAAACATAAATCTGGTAATTTTTCATTACCTTTCGATTTTATTAATTGATATGTATTTATAGCTGATTGAATATATCTAATACATGATACCTCTTTTTTAGCTTCTTGTTGTACAGCGGTTTCGCCAGATATCCATGCCTTACATTCAAACACTAATTCTTTTGCTTTAAAAGGATATGTAATGTTTTCTATATTTTTTGAATATATTGGATTTATAATTAATAAATAAATAAACAAAAAAACAGTAATTCTCATAATTTACCTTGCAAAAAAAATAAATGCATTTGCATGAAAATCTGGTCCATAATCTATTCGATGATTTTTGTTACCATCAAAAAATTTTAATGGTGTCAGAATTTCACCAATTAATGCAAAACCACGATATCCTAAATTAAGAATTTTGCTAAGTGATTTTTCTATAGGCTCAGAAATATATCTTTCTTCAATTTCAATAAGTAAAGTTGGTTTATATTTTGTTATTAATTTTTTTGCACCTTTTAAAACTTTAAGTTCAACTCCTTCTGCATCAATCTTTATAAATCCAATGTTTTTTAATTTTAGGTCATCAATTTTTTTTGTTTCTACTTTTATTTTACCAAAATTTTTATCTAACTTTACATTTCTTAAAGATCCTCCTTGATTAGAGTACCCCTTTTTACCTTTAGGAATTTTTAAAAAACTTATGCCAGATTTATCTGAAATGGCAAATGGAAACGCTTTTACATTTTTTCTAACACTTTTTTTTAAAATATTAAAAGATTTTGGATTGGGTTCGAACGCATAAACTTTTTTTGAATATTTTGCTAATAAAAAACTATAAACTCCTTTATATGCTCCTATATCAATTGAATTTTTCTTTTTATTAATCAAATATTTTAATATTTTTATATCTTTTCTTCCTTTTACCCATTCCTTTAAAACCAATCTTCTGATATATAATTTACTTGGTATTAATAAATGTTTTATTTTTTCTTCCAAACTACTTGGTGGAATCCAAATACCTTTTGTTTTTAATTGTTCCATTATGTTAAAAAAAAAAACTGAAATTATTTTAACTTTTTTATTAGTTATTTTTTCATTACTTGTTTTTTCAAAAAATTTTTATAATGAAATATTAATCAAATATATAGAAAATAAAGAATTTTTTAAAGAATTTTTTCCTGATTTCTTTTCACTCTATAAAGGAAGCCAATTTTTACTTAACAACAAGAATCCATATGAAGAATCGCTAAACTTACAAAATTTTCCTTTTTTTATTAATCCACTTTTATTTTATATCTTTAAATATTCAGGTAATTTTAATTACATAACGGTTCTAAAATTTTGGTTATTTTTTTCATCTATTTCATTTATCTCAATACCTTTGATTGCAAGAAAAATTTATAATTTAGATTATAAAGTTATTTTAATTTTTCTTATAAGTTTTGGAGGAATAAATCTTTCAGTTTTTTTAACAGGGAATATATCAATACTTTTAAGTTCATTATTCATTTTGGCACTATATTACTTAAGTAAAAATAATGAATTTCTTTATTTTTTTATTATTTCTTTATTATCATTAATAAAATTTCCATACTTGATATTTTTTGGTTTGCCTTTGCTACTAAAAAAAATTAATTTAGAGCTTTTTTTAAAAATTGTTATTTATTTTTTATTAATTTTTATAAGTTACTTAATTGTTTTTTATTTGGATAAAGAATTATTTTTAAGTTGGATAGAATCTCTTAAATTTTCTAAATCCATAGGAGATAATGGTGACTTTGGAAGAGGTTTATTCAGAATAATAAACAATATGTTTCCACAAAAATATTCCTTAAATCTTTTTATATATTTTGCTATATCATTTGTGTTATTCTTTTTCTATTACTATATTTTCCACAAATCCAAAATTTTAAAAAATAAAAAATTAGCAATAGCACTTGGAGTGATTGCTCTAACTGCTTGTCTTCCTAGACTAAAATCCTACAATTTGTTGGTTGTAATTCCATCCATATTTTTCCTTATAAATTTTCTAAAGTTTAAAATTTCAAGCATTTCTAACACATACATAAAATTTGCATTGCTTTTTCTTTTAATTTGTTGGACAAGCCCGTATGCCCCATTAAGCTTAATGTTTATATTAATATTTTTGTTCTTTATTGATTTAAAATTAAATTTCCTTCGATGGAAAAAAAATTTATAATTTACTTTTAATTGGGCGTGTGCTGGAATTGGTAGACAGGGTGGTCTCAAAAACCACTGGTGGCAACACCGTGACGGTTCAAGTCCGTCCACGCCTACCATTTTAATTATTAAGAAAAGAAAATGATTCAAAAAATCTATAATAAAATTATAGATATATCAAAAAAAAGATATGCCCTATCTTTTTTACTTTTTATTGCATTTATTGAAAGTTTTATTTTTCCTATACCTCCTGACATTTTTTTAATTTTTTTAATACTCGCTCAAAGAAACAAGGCATTTTACTTTGCATTTTATTGTACCTTATTTTCAGTATTAGGAGGAATGCTGGGTTTTTTTATCGGTGTTTTCTTTTTTGATACAATTGGAACCAATATTTTAAATTATTATCAACTGGAAGATAAATTTTTATCTTTTAAAAATTATTATAAAGAATTTGGTATATGGATAGTAGCAGCAGGAGGATTTACACCAATACCATATAAGGTGATAACTATTTTTAGCGGGTTTATAAAAATGAATTTCACTGAATTTATTGTTGCTTCTTTTATATCAAGAGCCGCTAGATACTTTTTAATTGCAACATTATTATATTTTTATGGAAAAAAAATAGAACAATTTCTAATAAAAAAATTTGGAGTTTTATCTTTTATACTATTTTGTATTTTAATATTAGCTTATTTATTTTTTAAAAAGTTTTATTAAATAAAAATAAAAAAAAATTAATGAAAAAAAAAATTAACAATCTAAATTTTTTCTTTTTATTTTCATGCTCAATTATTTTACTAGTTGTATATTATTTAGAATACTTTTTGGATTTAAAACCATGTATTTTATGTATTTATCAAAGGATTCCATATTTTTTTGCTATATTTTTAGCAATAATTTTTTTATTTCTAGAAGATTATAAGTTTCAAAAGATATTTTATTATTTATATTCTATAACTTTTTTATCAAGTTTACTGTTAGCAATTTATCACTTTGGAATTGAAAATAATTTTTGGAGTGCTTTTACTAGTTGTGAAATAAATGATTCATATATAAAAGATAAATCAAACCTAAAAGAATATTTATTAGAAAAAGAATTTGTTTCGTGTAGCAAAGTAAATTTTAGTTTATTAGGTATATCTCTTGTTGGTTACAATATAATTATTTCATTATTTTTATTAATTTTATCACTCTTAAAATTAAGAAAAAATTAGTTGTAGCAGGAATAAACAAAAATTTTTTAATTCTTTTTAAGGCTGTAGTTCACTATCCCAATATAAATAATCTTTCCAACTTTCATGAAGATAATTTGGAGGATATTTTTTTATTTTTTCCTGTAAAAATGAAATAGTGGGTTCAATTGGTTGTTTATTAGCTAATAATTTTGCTTCTTCTAATGTTTTATTTCCTTTTGATGTATTACATCCAGAACATGCAGTTATAACATTTTCCCAAATTGTTTTTCCACCATGAGACTTAGGAATAATATGATCGTATGTAAGGTTGTTTTCACTAGAGCAATATTGGCATTTAAATTCATCTCTTAAAAAAACATTAAAACGAGTAAATGCGGGTTTTTTAGAACAAACAACAAATTGTTTTAATGCAATTACACTTGGAATTTTAATTGATAAGGAAGGCGATCTTGCAATTTCATTATATTCTGAAACAACACTAACTTTTTCTAAAAAAACTGCTTTAATAGTATCTTTCCAATCCCAAACTGATAGAGGGAAATAACTTAAAGGCTTATAGTCAGCATTGAGAACTAATGTTTTAAAATAAATATTCATAAAAAATAAATTATAATTTATTTATTTTCTTCCAAGATTCTTTTATCATTTTACCAAATATTTAACAAGGAACTTTTCGCCTATTTCCATTCCTTGATTATTTATGCTATGGCCTAAATTTTGGATTAAATGAGTTTCAACTAAAAAATTATTTTCTTTTAAAATTACTTTGGTTGTTTCCATCATTTTTTTTGGCACAATATCATCATCTATTCCATGAATTAAACATATGTTTGGCTTAGAGTTAATGGTAATTTTTCCACTTTTAGTCAATATAATTCCACCTGAATATCCCAGTATACCATTAATTTTTTTATTTATTGATAGTCCTATATTGAGTGCCACCATAGTTCCTTGGCTAAAACCAACTAAAACTAAATTTTCAAATATAAGTTTGCTGTCAGATAATTTTTTTTCTAAAAAATTTATAATCATAGGTTTAATATGGTCTATTTCACTTAGTATTCTTGTCTGGTCTCTATCTTCTAGACTAAACCATTGTCGTCCTGAAGGTCCTAATGCATAAAAAAAAGGAGCGTTTAATGAATAAAACTGAGTCTTACTAAGTTTTGTTGACCAATATTTTGCTAGTGGTATTAAATCAAAAGCATCAGCTCCAATGCCATGCATTAACACAACTATCGAATGTGGTTGAAAGCTTTCTTTAGGATATTTTTCGTATTGAAGTTCTTCCATGAGAAAAAAAAATCAATTTATTTTGTAATCTTTTAGAATTTTGATATCATTATTAATATTCAATAAACGATTTAACTTTTTTGAAATTATAATTCTTTTTTTTAATGCATAATGAATTATAACCAATGCACTATCAAACTTAAATCTTCTAGAAGTTTTTATAATCTTTAATATTTTATCTAAGGGCCACAAATAAAATCTTTTAATTTCGCCGTCCTGATTCTTTGGAATAAAATAATTAGATAATTCTAAATCATAACAAAAAATAATGAACCTGCTTAAACCCAGCTTAGCTTCAACGTTATAGGAAATAGTTCCTATATATTTTGCCTTACTAATAAAATTTTTTTGTATACCAGCTTCTTCATAGGATTCTTTAATCAAATTTTTTTTTATATTAACTCCATATGGCAAACCTCCAGCAGTAATTTGGTCAAGTGCATTTGGGAAATTTCCTTTATCAGATCTTTTTCCAACCCACATAAAAAGTTTACTTTTATTTCTCACAATACCATTCAGGTGTGTTCCAAAAAACTGAATACCAAAAAATGGCCCAAATGCTCTTTGTATTTTTAGTAAAGGCCTTAATTTAAACAAATGAAAAACTGGAAAAAATTCCCTATGTTTAGATTTAATTATCTTTTGTTTAACTAAATATTTAAAAATTTTATTTATAGCCAGAGTTCTTTTATTAAAACTGCTAAATTTTATATCTAAAAATACTTTTTGATTATCAAATTTTAAAATATTAGAAAATTTTTTAATTAAATTTAAATTTTTTTTTTTTATATATCCAACATGAAAATTATTTACATAAAATTTAAAAAAATTTATTTTATTAAATGTATTACATTCATTTATTCTTCTCTGAAATGTCATTGTTTTAAAAACGGAAAAAATTAATAATTTTTTTCTAAAATTTTTACAAAATCATCCATTATAAAATTAATATTGTAGTTTTTAGGTGTATAAATTCTTGAAACACCGAGTTTGAGCATTTTTTTTTCATCTTCAGGAGGAATTATTCCACCTACTACTAATGGAATTTTTGAAAGATTGTTTTTTTTCATTAATTTAATAACTTCCATGGTTATAGATAAATGGGATCCTGACAAAATTGACAAGGCAATCATATGAACACTTTCTTCTATAGCTGTATTTATAATTTGTTTAGGAGTAAGTCTAATACCTTCATATACTACTTCCATACCTATATCTCTAGCTGCAACAGCTATTTGTTCTGCACCACTAGAATGTCCGTCAAGTCCTGGTTTGCCTATTAATAATTTTATTCTTCTATTTAATTTTGAAGAAATTTTGTTAACTCTTTCATTTATTCTTTTAGAAGGTGCATGAGAGTTGCTAGTGGATTTACCTACACCTGTAGGAGCTCTATATTCTCCAAAGACTTTTCTTAAAGTGTCTGCCCACTCCCCAGTTGTAACTCCTGCATGTGCACAATTAATTGATAACTCCATAATATTTTTGCCTTCTCTAGCGGCATACTTTAATTGTTTCAAGGTATCCTGACATTTTTTAAAATTTCTTTTTTTTCTCCAAATTTTTAACTTCTGTATTTGTTTATTTTCAGATTTTGGATTAATTTTCATAAATCCTTTTTTGTCAGCCGTTAAAGGAGAATTTTCGGTTTCTACAAACTTATTAACACCTACTACTATTTGATCTCCACTTTCAATAGATTCGACTCTTTTTGACATAGATTTCACTAAATTTTGTTTCATATAACTATTTTCTATCGATGTTACAGCCCCACCCATTCTTTCAATATTTTTAAGTTCTTTTTTAACATTTTTGATAATTGTTTGTACTTTTAAGTCTATTACCTTGGAACCGTTAAAAATATCCTCAAACTCTAACAAGTCTGTTTCATGTGCTACTATCTGTTGTAATCTTATGCTCCACTGCTGGTCCCATGGTCTAGGTAATCCCAATGCTTCATTCCATGCCGGTAATTGAACAGCTCTTGCTCTAGCATCTTTTGATAAAACAACGGCTAACATTTCTATTAATATACGATAGACATTATTTTCAGGTTGTTGTTCAGTAAGACCCAAAGAATTAACTTGAACGCCATATCTCAATCTTTTATATTTCTTATTTTTTATTCCATATTTTTTTGAACAAATTTCATCCCATAAACTTACCATCGCTCGCATTTTACACATTTCAGTTAAAAATTTAATTCCAGCATTAACAAAAAAGCTGATTCGCCCTACAACTTTTGGAAAATCTTTTTTTGGAACTTGTCCATATTTTTTTACATTATCCAAAACTTCACATGCGTTTGAAAGAACATAAGATAATTCTTGCTCTGGTGTTGCGCCTACTTCTTGAAGATGATATGAACATACGTTTATAGGATTCCACTTGGGTATTTCTTTATAAGTAAAAGAAATAATATCAGAAGTTAATCTCATGCTTTCTTTTGGAGGAAAAATATATGTACCTCTAGAAAGGTATTCTTTAATAATATCATTTTGGGTTGTGCCTTGAAGGTCTTTTCTTTTGTATCCTTGTTTTTCAGCAGCAGCAATATAAAGAGAAAGCAACCAGGCTGCTGTAGCATTAATTGTCATAGAAGTGTTCATTTCTCCAATTGGAATTTCATCAAATAATTCCAACATGTCTCCTAAATGAGAAATTGGAACTCCAACTTTTCCCACTTCTCCTTTTGCTAAAACATGATCAGAGTCATAGCCTGTTTGAGTAGGTAAATCAAAAGCAACTGAGAGACCTGTTTGCCCTTTTTTCAAATTTTCTCTATATAATTTATTTGATTCTTTAGCCGAAGAATGACCAGAATATGTTCTAATTAACCATTCTTTATCTTTAATAGATTTATGAAAATTTTTATTTTTTTTTCTTCTTAAATTCATATCTTATCTTTTGTGATAAAAAAAAATATATATAGTTATAAAAAAAATTTTTATTAGGCTTTATATTTAATTTATTATATTAAAGAAAAAAATGCAGGATAAAAAAGATTTATATGAAATAGGGGAAATACCTCCATTAGGCCATATACCTAAACAAATGTATGCTTGGTTAATTCGACAGGAACGTCATGGTGAGCCTCGAGACGCAATGAAAATTGAAATCGTTGATGCTCCGAAAATTGGAGAAAATGATGTCTTAGTAATGGTTATGGCAGCAGGAGTAAATTACAATGGGGTATGGGCATCTTTAGGAAAACCAGTTTCACCATTTGATTATCATAAAGCAGATTTTCATATAGCCGGTTCAGATGCATCAGGAATTATTTGGGCAGTTGGTCCAAATGTTAAAAGATGGAAAGTGGGAGATGAAGTTGTAATTCATTGTAATCAAGTTGATGGAGATGATGAAGAATGTAATGGTGGCGACCCTATGCTCTCTAGTTCTCAAAAAATTTGGGGATATGAAACACCTGATGGATCTTTTGCCCAATTTACTGCAGTGCAACAACAACAAATAATGCACAGACCTAAACACTTAACATGGGAAGAAAGTGGATGTTATGTTCTTTGTTTAGCTACTGCATATAGAATGCTTTATGGACATCAACCGCATACTTTAAAACCAGGTCAAAATGTTTTGGTATGGGGAGCTAGCGGAGGTTTAGGTGTTTTTGCTACACAATTAATAAAACATGCAGGCGCAAATGCAATAGGGGTTGTATCAAGTGATGATAAAATTAATTATGTAAAAAAACTTGGCGCAGTAGGTGCAATCAATAGAAAAAATTTTCAATGTTGGGGGGAGTTACCAAATGTAGATAATATTAAAGCTTATACAGAATATTCAGATAAAGTTAAAGAGTTTGGAAAAGCGATTTGGGAATTTACTGGAAAAGGTATTTCGGTTGATACAGTTTTTGAACATCCTGGCGGACAAACTTTTCCTGTTTCATGTTTTGTTGTAAAAAGAGGGGGAATGGTCGTTTATTGTGCAGCAACATCAGGTTACAATTTAACATTTGATGCCAGATATGGATGGATGCATCAAAAAAGAATTCAAGGTAGTCATTTTGCTACATTAAAACAAGCTTATGAAGCAAATAATTTAGTAATTAACAAAAAAATTCAACCATGTATGTCGGAAGTATTAATGTGGGATAAAATACCAGAAGCTCATATGAAAATTAGAGAAAATAAACATAAACCTGGAAATATAGCTGTGCTAGTTCAAGCAAAGAAAGCTGGTTTGAAAACTGTATAACAATATATTATTAATACAATGGCCAATACCGCTGAAGAAGCAAAAGTTAATAATCAAATAATTGAAAATCTTTTTAATAAATGTGAAGCATCGATAAAAGCTTTTGACAATTTAATAGAAAAAGCAAAAAACTTGACGAAAAAAAAGATTGTTAAAGATGGTTCTATCGATAATGCACTTTTAGAAAAAGAGCAATTTCTTTGTCATGGATTTTCCTGGTTAGCATCATATAATTTTGCTCTAAGAGAAATTCTGAACTGGGCAAAAAATCTTGAAAAAAATAAAAAAAGTTTCGATCTTGAAAAATTAATTTTACAATCTGCCTTTGGTGAATATTTATCCCAAATCATTGGCGGTATATCAATGTGTCAAACTGAAATAATCAGAGCAGGTGATTTTGGCCTAACAGATGAAGATATAAATGCTTTTTTAATAGATGAGGTAAAAGGTCTTATAAAATATGGAAATACAAACGACGTTAGAATGCAAATTGCTAAACATATTGTAGATAATAATTATGGAAATGTTGGGTTAGAAGATGAAACGCTTGAAATGATAAAAGATCAATTTAAAAAATTTTCAGAAGATCAAGTTTTACCTTATGCACATGAATGGCATTTAAAAGATGAATTAATACCTATGGAAATAATTAAACAAATGGCAGATTTAGGAGTTTTTGGACTAACAATACCAGAAGAATTTGGTGGCCTTGGAATGAAAAAAATAGCAATGTGCGTTGTTACAGAAGAGTTAAGTCGTGGATATATAGGAATAGGTTCAATTGGCACCCGTGCAGAAATAGCAGCAGAATTGATAAAATTAGGTGGAAGAGATGAACAAAAGAAAAAATGGTTACCAAAGATAGCCTCAGGTGAAATTTTGCCAACTGCTGTGTTTAGTGAACCCAATACCGGATCTGATTTAGGAAGTTTAAAGACTAGAGCTGTTAAAGAAGGAAACGTTTATAAAATTACTGGAAATAAAACATGGATTACTCATGGAGCAAGAACAGATATAATGACAATGATGGTTAGAACTAATCCTAATGAAAAGGGATACAAGGGGTTAAGTATAATTTTAGCAGAAAAACCAAGAGGTACAGATAAAGAACCTTTTCCAGCAAAAGGAATGAGCGGAAGTGAAATTGAAGTTTTAGGATATAGGGGTATGAAAGAATATGAAATTGCTTTCGATAATTTTGAAACAAAATCAGAAAATTTGTTAGGTAGTGAGGAAGGTAAAGGTTTTAAACAATTAATGGAAACTTTTGAATCTGCAAGAATTCAAACTGCAGCGCGAGCTATCGGTCTAGCACAAAGTGCTCTTGAAATTGGTTTACAATATTCTCAAGAAAGGGAACAGTTTGGTAAAAAAATATTTTTTTTTCCTAGAATAGCATCTAAATTAGCTTGGATGACTGTTGAAACTATGATTGCTCGTCAAATAACTTATTTCTCAGCAAAGCAAAAAGATTTAGGTAAAAGATGTGATATCGAAGCTGGAATGGCTAAGCTATTAGCGGCTAGAGTTGCTTGGTCAAATGCAGATAATGCTGTGCAAATTCATGGCGGTAATGGCTATGCTTTAGAATATCCAATAAGTAGAATATTATGTGATGCAAGAGTGTTAAATATTTTTGAAGGCACTGCAGAAATTCAAGCACAAGTAATTGCAAAAGGCTTATTAAGTTAATAAATAACAAATGGATTTTTTTTCAAAAGTTATACCAATAATGATTATAGTTGGATTAATTCTAACTTTTATCGTACTAATTATTGGTTTAATATCCATGCTTTCAAAAGGAGATTTCAATAAAAAATATTCCAATAAATTAATGAGACTACGTGTTTTAGTGCAAGGTATAATTATATTAATTTTTTCTATTGTTCTTTTGGTAAATTTTTTAAAATAAATAGTACTTTTGGTAAAATTAAATAAAATCTATACGCGAAAAGGTGATAAAGGGTCAACATCTCTAGGAGATGGCAAAAAAGTTTTAAAACACTCAATAAGAGTAGAGGCATATGGAACAGTGGATGAAGCTAATGCCTTTATAGGTTTGGTAATATTAAAATCAAGTAAACAAATAAAAAAAATTCTTTTAAAAATACAAAATGATCTTTTTGATTTAGGAGCTGATTTGTGTACTCCAGAAAAAAAAAATATTAAAAAATTAAAGATTACATTAAATCATATTCGTTTTATTGAAACAAAGATTGATTTTTATAATAAATCATTATCACCTCTAAGATCATTTGTTTTGCCAGGAGGTAGTGAATCTTCTATATTTTTTCATCTTGCAAGAACAGTAGTTAGAAGAGCAGAAAGAAAAGTATCTGATCTATTAAAAAAAGAAAAAATTAATCCCCATATTATTTCATATTTAAATAGATTATCTGATTTATTATTTGTGCTTGCTAGATATACAAATAACAAAGGAAAAAAAGATATTCTCTGGATACCAGGAAAAAATACAGGAAAGAGTTAAAAAATTGGTAAAAATAAATTTAGAGAATGTTGCATTTGTTCTAACTTTGTTACTTCCGTTTGCAATTATTATAGGACAAGCGCCTTCAGATATTTTAGTAAGCTCAATTTCTATTCTTTTTCTAATTAACAGTTTAGTTTATAAAGATTGGTCTTGGATAAAAATTAAATGGGTTAAAATAATTTTTTTTATCTGGTTTTATTTAATATTTGCTAGTTTATTATCTTTAGATAAATCAATTGGTATCAGTCATTCAATCTTATTTTTGAGATTCTTTTTATTTGCTATAGCACTTCAATACTGGGTTCTATCAAAACCTAAATATTTAAAAATTCTCCTATATTTCCTAACAATCGGCTTTACCTTTGTTTTGTTTGATACACTAATTCAGTTTTTAAATTTTGATTCAATTAAAGGGTATGGTCCTGATCTTTTGGGTTTTTATTCAAATGATCATTTTAGATTAACTGGCCCATTTAGAAGCAATATCCCTGGAGCATATCTATCTAAATATTTCTATGTAGTTTTGTTTTTTATCCTTTTTCAAACAAAAAAACTTAAATTAAAAATAAAAGAATGGTTAATAGTACCAATTTTAAGTATCGTTTTTTTTATAGTTTTTGCTACAGGTGAAGCTATGTCTTTTGCAAGTATGGGATTGGGTTTAATAATTTTTTTCTTTTTAACAAAAAAATATAAAACAAAATTATTGTTTTGTATTCCAATTATCTCAATAATGATTCTTTTAATTTTTAAATACAATCCCGCATGGCAAGAAATAAAGATTTTAGAAAATAATGCATGGCATAATGGAACTGTTTATGAAATTGAAATTCCATGTGAAAATAATGAATCACAAAAGTGTAAAAAAACTTTCAAAACACAACCTTTTTTTACAGAAGTTTTAAGAAATTTTTCCCAAACTGCCTATGCAGAAACTTACAGGCAATCAATCATTATATGGAAAGATTATCCTTTAACTGGAATAGGCATAAAAAATTATACGAAAGCATGTAAATTAGATGAATATAAAAAAAATATTAAACATTTTTTTTGCACAACTCATCCTCATAATTTTTATATACAGTGGTTGTTAGAAACTGGAATACTAGGGTTAATAGGTTTTTTAATTTTATTAACTACTTGGTTTAAATATTTTTTAATAAGAAAAAAAAGAGATAATATTAAAGTCTTATTTTTTTCTCCTATAATAACTTTGTGTGTAATTTTTTGGCCATTTATGTCAACCGGTAGTTTTTTTTCTAATCGCAATGCATCAATGAATTGGTTTATTATTGCAGTATGTTTGTCTATAAATAGTTTAAGGAAAAAAAAAATTAATTTTTTTTAATTGAAATTGTTTTTTTTCGATATAAATTTATCTCAAAAAAATGAAAATATTAGTCTCAGTAAAAAGAGTCGTAGATTACAACGTAAAAATAAAAATCAAAAGTGATAATTCTGGTGTAGATTTAGAAAATATTAAAATGGCAATGAAT
>Ga0208113_1000811_pt1 | contig 15347 bp, 12 predicted proteins | sample Knorr_S7_td_NADW_FD_185598 | JGI IMG/M metagenome (GOLD analysis project Ga0208113, IMG submission 185598) | Marine microbial communities from Southern Atlantic Ocean transect - Knorr_S7_td_NADW_ad_2505m_LV_A (SPAdes) (version 2) | ecosystem: Environmental > Aquatic > Marine > Oceanic | place...
ATGAGCTTATTGAAAAAGCAGACACTATTTATGTTGTCAGTGAGCGTCTTGCCAACAAAATGCCAAAGCACAAAGTAAAAATGCTCTCACATGGTGTCGATTTAGCGCTTTTTACTACGCAAACCGCGAAAGCCTCTGAACTTGAGCATATAAGTAAACCTATCATTGGCTTTTATGGTTCTCTCAATGCCTGGTTAGATAAAGCCTTATTGTTAAAGCTCGCTAAAGAGAGGCCAGACTATCAAATAGTGCTAATTGGCCATCTAGTAGAGGATTTCCAACAGCTTCTAAAACTTCAGAATGTAACGCACATAGAGGCTGTTGATCATCAGCGTCTAGCCTCATTTTCGCAGCATTGGCAGGTATCCATCTTACCGTTTGTTGATAACGATCAGATCAGAGCATGTGATCCTCTTAAATTAAAAGAATACATAGCGACGGGCACACCCATCGTAACCACACGTTTTGCTGCGGTTGACCCATACCAAGAAACGATCTTAATCGCTGACAACCATCAGGGCTTTATTGAGCGCGTTGATTATGCTGTGAGCTTAAGTAAATCTGATTTCTTAAATTGGCGCGCAAACCAGTCATTGCTTGCACATAACCATAGTTGGCAAGCAAAAGCCTCATTAGTCTGCAAGCAACTTAGATTTTGCTGATTAAACTATTCAACCCAAAAGCTGCATCTTGTATCGCTACAACATGCAGCTTTTTTCATTTTGGCTCACTAACTGCAATTTACTAATTAGCTAAGAAAATCTCGGTAAATTTTTATCAATTTGCGAATTAACACAGAGTAATTTCGCAAAATGCAAAGCAAAAGGTAAAACATGTTAGTAAAAGAGCAGATCAAACGGTTAATTTATTTAGGACTTTATGCGCTATACACGCGTATTAAGCTCTTTATCATTCCGTTTTGCATTATTCCAATTGTCGTTATCGCACTTGGATTATCAGCTCAAAAGCAATATACCAATCACGCAACGATTTTGATTGAAGAGTCAGCGTTACTGAATCCTTATTTAGATGATCTTTCTTTCTCGTTTCAGCTTTCTGATCGTATGGCTGCACTGCGTACCTTAGTTATTAGTCGCAAAGTACTTATCGCGGTTGCTAAAGAAACTCAATTAATCGCAGAAGATGCGCCACCCAAACAAGTAGAAGAAATTCATCAACAACTCTCAAAAGCCTTATCGCTTTCTTTAATTGGCGATGAGCTGGTACGTATTAACTTTATTTGGCATGACCAAACGCAAATGAAGCCTGTGCTAGAAAAGGTGGTCGAAAAATTTATCGAACGCTTACTTGCCCCAACGAAGGCATCACTGGATACCTCTGAGCAGTTTTTCTTTAAACAACTTGATAGTTTACGAGAAGAACTTGAGCTTTCAGAAGAAGCATTAGCTGTCTTTAAAACACAAAACAGCAATACCTTACCTGATGTATTACACAGTAATCGTCAAACCTTTGATAATTTACTAAGCGAGAAACAACAAAAGCTGATTGCTCTTTCAGGTGCCAAAGCAAAGCTAAATGCACTGGTGAGCAAGGTTGGTCAAGCAAACCCAATTTTAGGCAATTTAGAAGAAAAAATAGTCCGTACTGAATCTGAGTTAAGTCTTTTACGCACACGCTACACCGAAAAACACAGCAAAATCATAGAGAAGAAGCGCACTCTCGCAAATTTAAAAAACCGTCAACAGGCGTTATTAGAATCAAGCGAAAAGCTCGATACCACAAACCTCGATCAGTTATGGCAAATGGTAAACACCTTACCATCTGGTGATGGCAAAGAGAGTAGTGTTTTGGTCTCTCAATTACTTGCCCTAGAAGAAGCTCGCAATAATTTACTTCAGCAAGAGCAAGAGTTTGCGATGTTAGAAGAGCAGGTAAAACTTGTAAGTGAACGTTTGTTAGTAACCAGCGATGTTGAAAAACAATTACGCAAATTAGAGCGCGATTACGAAGTTAAGCAATCGCTCTATAAAGACATGCTTAGCCGTTATGAAATGGCAAAAGTAACAGGCAAGTTAGTTAAATACGAAGGCCCAGATAAAGTAAAAACCATAGAACGAGCTTACAGCCCAACTCAACCAATCAATACCTCTATGGTGATGACTGTCATTGTGGGTCTAATTCTTGGCATTTTCACAGGTGGTGCAAGTGTATTTGTAGCAGCGCTTTGTGATAGTCACCTCAAAGATATTAAAACCATTGAAAAACTTACCAGCGCCCAAGTGGTAACAGTACTTCCTATCGTCAATGCCGAGACTAACTTCGGTAACATTGAAGGAGATAAATCATGAATGTCATGCACTTAGTTCAACACCTGCAAGTAGGTGGCCTTGAAAAAATGGCAATTACACTTCTCAAAAATAGTCAATTTAGCCGCTCTAGCATCATTGTTTCGCTCGAAGGAGACAGACAGTCTGCTTTTGAACAGTGGCCCGAATTAGAAGAATTTAGCCATCGTGTTATTTGCTTAAATAAAAAGCCCGGTATCAGCCTTTCTGTTATCGCAAAGATTAAGTCTTTAGTTAAAGAGCACGATATCGACATTATCCATAGTCATCATGTGGGCCCAGTTATTTATGCGGGCTTAGCGTGCGCATTGTCGGGTGATTCGGTTCGCCACATATCAACCATTCATGACGCATGGTATTTGAACAATGTTAAGCAATGTACATTTACAAAGTTACTTGATTCGTTGACGAACATTTATTGGGTCGCAGATGCGCGAATAGTTGCCGATGAATTTAGAGCCAAAACAGCCATTATCCCAGAACGAACCATTTTAAATGGCATTGATTGCGATAGTTTTATAGCAATCTCGCAAGACACGGCAAGAGATCAGCTTAACTTACCAAAAAAGATAAAACTGGTTGGCTGTGCGGCACGCTTAATAGATGGCAAAGGGCACAAAGATCTTATTCACGCTTTGCATTACTTACCTCAAGACTATCATATGGTATTTGCAGGAGATGGCGACCAGAAAGTGGGGTTAATGAATTTAGTGCGTAATTTAGGGCTAAACGAGCGTGTTCATTTTCTTGGTAATGTTCACGATATGCGCGCATTTTATTCAAGTATCGATGTTATGTGTTTGTACTCACAACGTGAAGGCTTACCACTGTCAATTATTGAAGCCATGGCTTGTGGTATTCCCGTAGTTGCATCCGATGTTGGCGGAATTAATGAAGTGCTCACTGCTAACGAAGGTGAGCTTGTCTCTCCTAAAGAATTTAGCCAGCTTGCCCCAGCAATTTTGAGAGCAAGCAAACTACCTCATGGTTTATGTATTCGTCATCACGCTATTGCTGTTGCTGATGCAAGAACCATGAGCAGTAAATACGATAGTTTATATTCTGCTTTAGCAGTGTAGGAGCCAATCATGACTATTTTAACGACCTTATTTGTCATTTTACTGTGTGTTGCGCTGTATCATCACATTGGTTATCCGTTATTACTTAAGTGCGTTAGCACAAAAAAAGTAAAACCGGTTAAACCTGCACAATACGATGAAAATACACTCCCTAACATTGCTATCTTGATGTGCGCTTATAATGAACAAGCCCACATAGCAGAAAAGCTACATAACTTAGCGTCACTGGTTTATGACACGAACCATTACACTATTCATGTATATTTTGATGGCTGCACCGATAAAAGTTATCAACAAGCCCTTAAAGCTCAACAGGTTTTACATAAACAAGGTGTAAAGTGTTTCTTTCATTTTCGTGATGAAAACCAAGGCAAAGTTCAAGGATTAAACACCTTAATGGGCGTAGCCAAATACCATAACGACATTTTGCTTTTCACCGATGTCAGTGCATTACTCAGCATAGATGCATTAGACAAAGTAGCCCAGCAGTTTAGTGATCCTAAGGTCGCTATTTCGACCGGTGTTTACACCTTAGATGAAAATGCCCCTGATGCGCAAAAAGCTTATTGGCAGTATCAGAATAAGGTTAAAAAATCAGAGTCAAACCTTGGTGCCGTGATTGGCGTACCCGGAGCGATGTTCGCCATGCGTGCTGAATACGCGTGTGAATTAGAGAAAAACACCATCAACGACGACTTCGTGCTATCAATGAAAGCGTTAAGCAAAGGGGGTAAAGCCATTGTTGATGAAGAGGTGGTCATTTACGAACGTGAATGTGACGAACAAAGCGAAGATTATAAACGAAGAGTACGTGTTGGCGCTGGTAACTGGCAGCAGATTAAAGCACTGCTTTTATTACTTAATCCGCGTTTAGGCTGGACGTGTCTAAATTTCTTTTCGCATAAAGTCCTACGTGGAGTGATGCCAGTTATTTTAGCGGGTATTTATGCCTGTGTCTTTTTAGAAGCCCTCGTGTCGCAGTCGTTGTGGTCTGAACTTATCGCAACAGCAATTTTATCGCTTCATACCGTGCAAGCGATTAAAACGCTATTCGAGATTAAAAAACATATTCCTATCGTCGATAAAGTGAATTACATCTTAAATAGCTACTTTTTAGCACTTTGGGGGATCATCCGTTACGAGCAAGGTTATTTTAATAACCCATGGCAACGGGTGAAAACGGCAAGTAAAAAACCAACAAAATCGGTTATTAAAATCATTAAGCGAAGCTTAGATATTACAGGTGCCTTATTTGCGCTAAGTCTTGTTTGGCCTGTGTGTTTAATCGCCGCATTGGCAATAAAGCTAACCTCAAAAGGGCCAATCATCTTTAAGCAACTTAGGGTAGGTGAAAGCTCTGATGATTTTGTTGAGCTATTTTATGTTTATAAGTTTCGCTCTATGGTGGTTGATGCGGAGTCACGTTCAGGCGCTGTGTGGGCCAGTAAAGATGACCCAAGAATAACAGCGGTCGGGCGTTTCATGCGTAAAACCCGGATTGATGAGCTCCCACAGTTAATTAACGTACTTAAAGGTGAGATGTCATTAATTGGGCCACGCCCTGAGCGCCCCGTATTCTACGGTAAACTTGAAAAAGATATCCCTTACTTTTGCCAGCGTACTTATGGCGTTAAACCAGGTATTTCTGGCCTTGCGCAGGTGATGAATGGCTATGACGAAACGATTGATGATGCACGCAGTAAAATTGGCTGGGATTACGCTTACTCACTCAGTATGTCGTCACCACGAGCTTGGGCAAAACTAGAGTTTTCAATTGTGCTTAAAACATTACAGGTCGTTTTTACCGGAAAAGGCCAATAACTAACTAGCTTTTTGCAATATCAATTAAGCAAATCACGTTGCATAATGCAAATTAACAGTAAAAAGTTAATTGCATTATGCATCGCCTCGATATTTAACCATTAAATATCAAGATCTTATAAACTGGCATTCTAGTTGTACTAGTTACTATGACTAACCCATTATACAAAGGTGCAGATCATGGCTAACAACACTACATTCTCAAACGAAACCAAACTAATTTCACTACCAACTGATTTCTCTGGTCTTGCCGTTGATGGCTTTAAAGACCAATTTGAAGAAGTTGCACACGGCAAACAACAAAGTGTGGTTCTTGATTTTACCTCGACGACGTTCATTGATTCATCTGGCATCGGTGCCATGGTGTTTTTATATAAACGTATCGAGAAAAAAGGGCAAAAACTATCACTGCTTAATGTGTCTGGGCAACCGCATAAGTTAATGAGCCTATTAAGAGTTGATAAAACGATTCCATTTATCGAACAAGCGGATATCGCGTGAGGTGATTTATGAAGCACATACTATTTACAGTCATTTTGCTCACGCTTGGTGGATGTGCTTCTTGGCCTGATGAAGGGCAAGGAGGCTGGGCTGAAAAATATCAAAATTACCCGCTAACTGATGAGCAACACGAGATGATTTACGACACGCAAGAAACGGTCGTATTGAGTGAATTTCAACATCATGTTTTAAAGTTAGATCTATTAAAAGCACAAGGTATTAAGCAGTGTATGCCTGCCCAATTACTTAAAGCGCAAATTTACGAAAACCGTATTAGACGCCTTATAGCTGCGCAAATGTGGTCTGATGCTGAGCATGACTTATTGATTCATTATCATGGCTTAAATCAGCTTGCTAAGCACTTTGAGACCGTCAACGCAATGAGCCAATGTGCAGGAGGAACACAATCTGAGACAACCATGACGGCGTCGTTAAAAGATCAAATCAGCGAGCTTTTAAACAGTGATAATCAGTTTTCTCTAAACGATTTTCAGGTTACTCCGAAATACTTAACACGATTAGCACAAGCAGCAGACTTAATTAAACAAGTTGATGAAGTGGACTTACTGCTTGTTGGTCATGCAGATATTAGTGGTCAGCAACAAAATAACTACGAGTTAGCACTTAAACGTGCAGAAACAGTGAAACACTGGCTTGGCATTTATGGGGTGAATCCAGCAACCATCACCACCTTAACGCAAGGTAGTTTAACGCCATACAGTGATGAACCTGACTCACGATCAAAACGCCATTCAGATAGACGTGTCGAAGCGATTATTATCGACATGAATGATGAAAAAAGCACGAAACAAAGCCATGCATTATCCAGCTGGACCAAAATCCTAAATGGTCCTAAGGAGCAATAACATGAAACAGTTAATCTTACTTTGCTTACTGATTTTCGCCTTACCGACTTTCGCCGAAGAAATAGAAGTAGGTAATAAACTTTACTTATATTTACCAGGTGAAGCTGAATTTAGCGAACCGTTTGAAGTTGATAAAGAAGGCACAATTACCTTACCTGAGCTAGGTCGTTTTAAAGTAGCAGGCTTACAGCTTGATGATGTGCAAAGCCAACTACGCACAGCATTAAGTGAAATGTATGTGGCGATGGATGACTTTTACGTTGAAATTCACTCTCGTGATATTTTCATTAATGTAATGGGCTATGTGAACGATCCATCGCAAGTGAGCATCCCTAAAGATGGCAATATTCAAATGGTAATTGCGCGAGCAGGTGGATTAAAACCAGGCGCTCAGCTTGACCGTTTACAAATTCGCCGTGCCGGCGAGATGATTGAGTTTAACTATAAAGCCTACCTAGACTCAGGCAACATTGATTTGCTTCCTACACTTCAAAGTGCAGACACGGTATTTGTCCCTGTGTCGCCATTATTAGGAAACGTGCAAATCGACTTTGATGCACAAACGTTAAGTGCCTCTGGTGATGCAAGTGATAATAGTGCCATCACATTGTTAGGTGAAGTACACAATCCGGGCAGCTTTTCATTTAAAGAAAACATGAGTGTACTTGATGCACTGATGCGTGCCGAAGGGGTAACACGCTATGCAGATGTGACGAAAATTCGCGTTATTGTCGATAAGACACCGGTTGTATTTGATTTAAAAGCTTATTTAGATAAACCCAATAACGATACCATGCCACAGCTTAAAGCAGGCTCAACCATCTATGTGCCAATTATGGTTGATGATGTAAATACCACATCAAGAACTGTCTATATCATGGGTGAAGTACAAAAGCCTGGCGCTTATGAAGCAGCAGATAACACCAGCTTCTTAGACATACTTGCCAATGCAGGTGGGCCAACTCGCTTTGCCGAAACGCGTCAAATAAAAATCTTAACGCCAGCCGGCGAAAGCATCCTGTTTGACCTGCAAGGCTACAGTGAAGGGCTCATTGCTGTAAAAGTGCCTAATCTAAACCCAGGTGATGTAATTTTTGTACCAGAAAAAACCGATCAAAATGAAAAAAGCTGGTTAAAAGTTCCTCCTAAGCGTGCCATTAAAATTATCGGCGCCATTTTATCGCCGGGTCGTTATGAGTGGAGCCCTGAAATGGACTTTACAGACTTACTGGCTCATGCCGGCGGTCCAACCAAAGGGGCAAATATCAATGACATTAAAATTGTTAGAAACGGCGAAATCACTAAACGTTTTGATTTAGAGCAATACACGATTAATGATTCAGGCAAATATGCTTTACCTAATTTATTGGCTGGCGACACCATTATTGTTGAAGAGTTACCGGTTGACCCTGCAGACAATAAATCACAATGGATCCGTCAAGAATCAAGCAAATCAATTTATATTATGGGGCAGGTGGGCTCACCAGGTCGTTATGCATTTAACACGAATATGCACTTTATCGACATTTTAGCCGCCGCTGATGGCCCTACAGATAACGCTGATTTACGTAATATTCGTATTACACATCGCAATGATAACACCGCAAGAGTTAGCAAGTTAAACCTTGCACTGTATTTTGAAACCGGTGATGAAACCTTATTCCCGCATGTGTTACCGGGCGATACCATCTACATTCCAGAAAAAGATAAAGACTGGCTACGCACACCGAAAGAGCAAGTAGTTCGTATTATGGGTGCGGTTGAAAAACCAGGTCGTTACAGCTTTGATGACACCATGACGGTACTTGATGTACTTGCAGAAGCGGGCGGTCCATCAAGCTCAGCGCTTATCGACAAAATTGTGGTGGTCAATCACTCCTGCTGTAAAGAGCAGTCTCGTGTGTTTGATTTAGAAGAGTTCGTAAAGAACCCTAACTCTGCGTATATCCCGGTGTTACGCGCTGGCGATACCCTTTATGTACCAGATAAAGGACAAGATTTAATGAGTCAGTTTAAATCAAACTTCTTAGATTTTATTACTGTCGTTGCTTTAGTGGTGGGCTTATGAAACTAATACCAGCGCAATACCAAGAACTTGAAGCCGTGTGTAACGAGATAGATAACACTAAAGCACGTTGTATCTGCTTTATCTCATTAACGGGGAATGAAGGCTCTACATCGCTATGTGCCAGTGTAGCTAAACGTTTAAGTTTACAGGCGGCCAAAGTTTTAATCATCGATTTAAACCCGCTCAATCCGTTTAAATTTGAACAACCAGACACAGTTGAATCATGGTGCTTTAGTGATATCTCATGTCAGCTAAATATCATTAATACTGAGCAAGTTGATTTACTGACTATGCAACACTTAAGAGAGCTTGAATCAGTTAAAAGTAAAAATGTGCTGAATGACGCCATTGAACGGATAAAACAAGAGTACGACTATATTTTTTTAGATATGAGCCCGGCGTTAAAATGTAATCGCGGTAATGTGCCACTGCATGCGCTAAGTCTATGTACGGATCTCACATTTTTAACGGTATCGCTTGGCTATAACGATGAAGAAGCCTTGTGTCATGGTATGGCAAATTTAGAACACGCTGGTGTAACTAAGATAAAAATAGTTGTTGCCCAGCATCAATTTGCGCCTTTAGGTAGCCGTATCGTCAGAACTCTTAAAGCATTTCAGCCAAAATGGCCTAAACTGACAGAGTATCTATTAAACAAAGTTATTAAACAGCGTTGGTTATTTTTACCCTACTGAGACTCTGAATGGACTGCTTATATCAAAAGACTTTTAATTTAGATTGGCCTACGGTCAGCGAAATTCGCCATATTTTAAAGCATGTTTTAACGGCGATCAGTGTTAAAAATCAAGATATTGATGCAGCAGGGTTAGTCGCTACCGAATACCTCACTAATCTGTTACGCCATAGTGATGAAACGGCTAGGTTTGTGCTGTTTTCTATGCATAAACTTGCAGACAAACAACTATTGATTGAATTTAAAGACAGCATGCCAAGCTATGACTTATTTAATCAACAACCTAATCAGTGGCAAATAGATAGTGGCGAGCTAGTTGAAGGGGGCATGGGGGTGGCGCTTATAAAGCACTACTTTCCTAATGCCAGCTATAAAACTGTCGATCAGCAAAACATATTTTCATTTTGTTTAACCAATATAGATAAACGACCCACACTCATCTACATTGACGATGATAAAGCCCAGCTTGCCTTGCTTAATGCCTATTTGTCTGAACATTTTCAGGTGATTTGCTGTGAAGACAGTGAGTCAGGCTGGCAAGAAATTCTTACCTCTGGCGCTACAATTTTGCTGCTTGATCATAAACTCAAAAATGGTACCAGTGAGCCATTACTTAAAAAGCTAAATCAATCTAATCTTAAAACAAATTTATCTGTAGTGATGCTTACAGGTGATGACAGTGAAGAGCTAATAAAGCGCATAAACCTATTGGGGGTTGATGATTATTTAGTAAAACCAGTTAGCAAAACACGCTTACTGCAAAGCATTGAGCGCATTGTGCATCGTTTTTCAGCGCTAAAGTATTTAATCAATGAAGAACGTATGCAAACCAAACAAAAAATAGGCGAGTTTAATGCCTATAATTTTGGCTCAATCATCAGTCAAAATGGCGGGGATTTTTGTATGTACCCCCACCAGCAGCAAGTACCCGTTATTATCGGCGATATGATGGGACACGGTATAACAGCCCTCAAAGAAAGTTTTGCTATAAAAGGATTTTTAAGTGGCTGTTTAGCGACTCAAATTCCATTAACCGATGTTTTAAAGACACTGAATCAGGCACTTTATGAACAGCGGCTTTGTAAAAACAGCCTAGTAACATTATTAATTGGCTTTATCGAAAATAACACGCTTCATTGGTTTAACGCAGGTCACCCAGCCCCTTGCGTGATAACAACACAAGGAAAGCTGCTTCAACTTAGCGGAACTGATCCTTTGTTAGGCCTTTCTGACGACCATCAATACCAGCATTACCGCTATGACTTAAGTGATGTTGCGCAGATTTTATTATTTACCGATGGCTGGCTTGATAATCAGAAGATGAGTGAGGTTGACCAAATCATTGCTAAATTAACGCATGATAACTTACACAGTGAGGAGTTTGCCTATGCTCTTTGGCAAGCAAGCCAAGTAAAACTATCGGCTGAAATAGACGATGCCTCATTAATTGTGATCAATAAACACTAAAGTTTGAGTTTACAAACCCACTGAATACACACTAAGCTACTAGTAAGGATCTGTTAAATAATCACTTTATCTCAGCATAAAACGATAATAAAGGAAGTCAGTAATGCCACCTAAAATACTCATTGTTGAAGATACAGAATCGCTTGCGCTGATGTACCAATCATATTTGATCCCAACAGGGGTTGAAACTCGCATTGCCTACAATGGTGAGCAAGCTATGTGCGCACTAAACGAGTTTGAACCTGACTTAGTGATTTTAGATGTTATGCTGCCTGATATGAATGGGCTTGATATTTTATCGTCTTTAGACCCAGATACGGCACCACAAGTGATTGTTCTAACAGGGCATGCAACCAAAGAAATGGCCATTAAAGCGATTAAACTAGGTGCCAGTGACTTTTTAGAAAAACCGATCGAAGCAGATCGTTTTCGCATCACAGTAAACAACGCATTAAAGCTCAAAGATTTAAAACAAACAGTTAAAAGCTATCAAACAACCTACGAGAACGGTAAATATTACGACCTGATCGGCAGTTCATCCGAAATGCAATCTGTTTACCAAATCATAAAATCAGCATCGGCGAGTAAAGCCACTGTCTTTATTACCGGTGAAAGTGGAACGGGTAAAGAGCTGTGCGCCCGTGCGGTACATTTAGCGTCACCGCGCGCTAACAAACCGTTTGTAGCCCTAAACTGTGCAGCCATCCCAAAAGATTTAATCGAAAGTGAAATATTCGGCCACTTAAAAGGGGCGTTCACTGGTGCTATTGCTAATCGTGAAGGGGCAGCTGGCCAAGCTGATGGCGGGACTTTGTTTTTAGATGAACTATGTGAAATGGACATCAACTTACAAAGTAAGCTACTGCGCTTTATTCAAACTGGTTGTTACCAACAAGTGGGAAGCGAAAAAGAAGTCAAAGTAGATGTACGCTTTGTGTGTGCGACGAATCGAGACCCATTACTTGAAGTGCAAGAAGGACGTTTCCGTGAAGACTTGTATTACCGTTTACATGTTATTCCAATTGCTTTACCGCCATTAAAACAACGTGGTAAAGATGTTATTGAAATAGCGGACGCATTATTCAAAAAAATAAGTAAAGAAGAAGGGCGCTCATATAAAGGCATGTCTGAAGGAGTAAGAAACTTATTTTTGAGTTATGGCTGGCCTGGTAATGTTCGCCAATTAGAAAACACGATTCGTAATATCCTTGTGTTACACGATGAAGCGTTTATTGAAGCAAATATGATCCCCGCATTGCCAAATGCACAAAGCCAAAGCCATGCGGCTACACCTGTTACTGCGCCCAATCAGTTAGAAGCTGTTACGCAAAGTGTCACATCTTCGACCAATGAACTCGCTACGAGTGTGAACAATACATCCTATGTGTCTTCACAAGTTGGTTTTTCTCAAGCAGACATAGAACCACTTTGGATAGTCGAAAAGCGCTACATCGAACAAGCAATTGACGCCTGTGATAACAATATACCTAAAGCAGCTGCTTTATTAGATGTGAGCCCTTCCACGATTTATCGTAAAATCAAAAGTTGGGAAGAGATGCAAGTAAGCTAGTGTTATAAACGCGATCTAGCTGTTTAAATTGTTGTTCACCTGAAAAGCGTTGCTGAATTAATTTTTGTGCATTGTTAAGCATGTATTGTTTTTGCTCAGTGCTCAGCATTTCAACGTTTTTAAGCTGTTTTTGGAGTGCCTGAGCCGAGCTTTCGCCCATCATTAATCCATTAGATAAATGATTGATAATATGCGGCAATTGCCCAACCGCTGCAGCAATCACTAACACCCCATGCGACATTGCTTCTAATGCCACCATTGGAAGTCCTTCTGCGCGAGAGCAGATCACCAATACATCGAGTTGTTGCCATATTTGTTGTTGTTCACATTGACCATGATAATTGACCGCTGATAAATCAAGTTCATTCACCATAGGCCCATCGCCAAACATATGAAAATTCAAGTTTGTTGATGCAAAATGTTTAGCCGCTTCAATGAAAATATCAGGCCCTTTTTCATGAGATAAACGACCCACAAAGCCAATATTAATCTCCTGTTTGCTACGTAGTATTCTTAGTTTTGTAGGTTTTTTCACTGCGATGAAGTTTTCAAGTAACTCCGCATTGTAGAGCTCTTTGGTCAACGAGTTCGATACGGCAAAGTTTAAAGAGAAGTAGCTCAGAAGCTTATCAAGCTTATTGTAAAAGTACACTTTGCCCACACCAGCTTCACCAGCGTGATAGGTGGAAATACAAGGGCGGTTTTGCCAGCGACACACCAACTTACCCATGATACTTGCCTTGTACCCATGGGTGTGTAGTAATGCTGAACGAGGAAACATTTTTAGTATTTCGTTCAAGCTTTTTAAATTTCCGCCAGCAAAACCGTAAGTGATATTCGCTTTTTCTAAGCGATGATAAAACTCACGATTATTATGATCTTGATAAAATAGTACCGAGCTCATAATATTATATCGTTCTAATAGCTTACTCATGGCAATCAAATGGCTTTCGATGCCACCAATTAAGCTTGAATCTACAAATAAAATAACACTATATTTCATATTCACTCCAAGGTGAGACCATGATAGATACAGCGACCTATGCTCAATTACAACAGGATGTTGGTGACGACCTAGCAAAACAGCTTTTACAGGTTTATATCACTGAGTCCCGCCAAATCGTTGCTGAACTTGCTGATGCAACGAAACAATCAGAAATCGAAATAAATGCCCATAGCCTAAAAAGCAGTAGTCGCAGCTACGGTGCATTAGCCGTAGGCGGCCTTGCTGAGCAAATCGAGCAAAAAGCGAAGACATCACAATACGATGATGAATTACAAAGCCTTATTGCATTACTGCAAGACCAATTTGCGCAAACCTTAACCCATGCGCAAAGCTTGATCGGAATTAACTAGTCGCTCAGTTTCTAAAATTAATGGCATTTTTAAAATTTCAGCAAACACATTACTTAATTGCTCAATGTCGTGCTGTTGATTAGGTGATTTAACAACATCATTAAAATGAGAGACAATTTCACTCAATGCATCCAGTGAAATACTTAAATCACAAAAGCTGTAACCGAGCATGCCTTCTAGCCAATCAACCGGTTTCATATTGAGCGATTTAATCACGCTGGCTTCTTTAGCAATATTTTCAATAAACACGCGACACGCCGATGTTTCTTGCACCGCTTTCGCAATGTCTTCAACTAACATGGCTGGCATCACACTGGTTATTAAGCTACCTGGACCAATTATCAGCATGTCTGCATTATGAATTGCTTGAACCACCCCAGGGGCCGCATTGACATCTTGCGAGAGGGTGACATAGTCAGGCAGTACATCTAGTGAATCAATTTCACATTCACCAAAAACTTTTACACCCGATGGCATTACCGCTAATAAATCAGCTGGTTCATCAGACATAGGGAGTATTGTTTCTGAGTTACCTAGCATGGCATTAAACCAAGCAACTGCTTGAGTTGCAGAGTTGGTTTGTTGGGTCAGACTTAATAAGGCAAGGTTGCCAAGGCTGTGGCCATCGAGCTCACCACCTTCAAAACGATGGTGAAATACTTGATGAACCAAAGAATCATCGTCGGCTAGTTGCAAACAACAACGCCTAATATCACCCAGTGCAACCACATCTTGGCTTTCGCGCAATTTACCCGTACTGCCACCGTTATCTGTCGTGGCTACAATCGCTGTTAATTCTGCGCAGTGAGGTCTGATTGCGCTTAACATATGGGATAAACCATGCCCGCCGCCTATGCATACTATTTTCATGACTGATACCTCATTGAACTCTATTACTGACTAAAAAGCATAGCGCGTACCAAGTCTTTGAATTTATATAACACAATGAAATTTAATAATTTAATTTCAAGAATTAATGGCTAAACTGAAATCTGTTTTCTATATTTGCATTATGCGATGCAATATTAATTAGGAATGGCAATGGCACAGTTCAACTTAGAACAATTACAACTTGAGCTTAGGCAGTTTCACGGCATCAATGATAGCCGGGCACTGAAAGCGCAACTTGAAAAAGTGCTGTTACCGTATTTTTCATTTAAAGAATTTTGTTTGATTAATATTGAAGAGTTAAAAATGACACTTGAGATGCGCACGCTTAAGTATCTTGAGTTTGACGAAGGGTTATTAAAAACCAAGTTACAGCAAGCATCTTCACCTTGGCTGTTTTCTGAAGATAACATGCTTTTTTGTAATAATACTGAGCTGCATAATGCCCTTATTTTTAGAATTGATATTTCTGATCACACAACCCAATGCATGGTATTTTTTGATATCACAGAGCAAGCGAAATTTAGTGATAAATCAGAAACAGGCATCATGATCTTGTTGCAACAAGTTGCTTTACAACTCTCAAGTCAAACGCGGCTTAATCGCCAAAAGTTTCATTCTACGTCATTGTTAACACGCCTTGGTGAGCTGTCTGAGTTGTTTAGAGATTTTGCCAGTGAATGGTTTTGGCGTACCAACAAAGAAGAGCAGTTTATTAATGTATTAACCAC